>MDTF01004516.1_pt1 | contig 11464 bp, 4 predicted proteins | sample 811191 | NCBI WGS metagenome assembly MDTF01 (sample SAMN05326649, study PRJNA326480) | marine metagenome | isolation source: seawater | place: Southern Ocean | collected 2011
TACAACGTTTGGTGTTTTCAGAGCTTCTAGGAATTAACTCCTTATCAGTTAGCGTACAATGTTTACCCGATTTATAGCCACTTACCTTACATACCTCTACCTCTAATGTTTGTTCAACGGGCAATTCAAAGTTGTTTTCGGTTCGCAATAAATTAAAAACAGAAAACAATAAGGGCGAGGCTGCACTTAATCCTGTTAATCCTGGTCTACCCTCACCATCTGCATTACCGACCCAAATACCAACTGTATAATCTGGAGTATAACCCACAGCCCAAGCATCTCTAAAGCCATAACTCGTTCCTGTTTTCCATGAAATATTTTCATTTAAACCCAATAGCTCTCTACCTTGTTCGGTATAAGGTCGAGCTACATTTTTGAGTGCCAAACTTGTAAACCATAACGCAGAATGACTATAGGGAGCGCTAGAAGATGATTCGTAAATAAGGGAGTCTGATTTTAAATAAAATAAGCTACTAAAGTTATTTTTCGGATAGGAATAAGGATGTTCGAAGGATGAGTTTAACTGATAAGCGATGCTGGAGTAAGCTTTTGTAATGTTCCATAAATTTTCTTCGGCACCTCCTAAAATTAATGACAAGCCATAGTGATCTGCCGGTTTAGAAATGGAACTAAAATCAGTTTGTGTAAGTTTAGATTTGAATTTTGAAACCCCATAATCACGTAGTAAATTCACAAAAGGAATATTTAATGATTTGGATAATGCAATATCAGCATTTTCTAGTCCATTAAATTTTCTATGATAATTTTGTGGTGTAAAACCAGCTATTTGTATAGGAGTATCTCGTATAAAACTACGTGGATTAATCAAACCATCATCTAAACAAGATGCATATAAAAAGGGTTTTAAAATACTTCCAGTACTTCTACTTGAGCTAATAATATCTACATAATTCTCGTGTTGATTCTTTTCACTTTTAGTATTTCCTATATATGTAATAACTTGTTTAGTTCTATTATCAATTACCAAAACTGCAGCATTGTAGACTTCATTGGCTGCCATTATTTTTTGATAATTATTGAGTAAGTTTTGAGTAGTATTTTGCAGAGAATAACGAATACTACTTTCAATTATTTGCTCATCTAAATTATCCTGATTGCAACGCAACATAAGATGCTGTGCTTTTTGTGGTAAACGATGCGTATTCTTTGGAATAGGTTCTAATAAGGCCAAGTTTAAAGTTTCGGCATTAATAAGCTCTTGCTTAAATAGTTTATTTAGTAACCGATTGCGTTTAGCAAGTAGTAGTTCTCTATTTCTCCCTAAATGTATTAAGGATGGAGCGTTAGGTAAAACAGCTAGACAAGCAGCTTCTGCCCATGATAAATTATCTGGTGCCCTATTAAAATACCTCCACGAAGCTGCTTCAATTCCTACAACATTACCTCCAAAAGGTGCGTGAGAACAATATAGACTTAAGACCTCGTCTTTAGTTAAAGACAATTCAATTCGAAAAGCCCAAATAATTTCAATAATTTTCTGATAATACGTACGAGTTTTCTGCCCACGAGACATACGCATTAATTGCATTGTTATAGTGCTACCCCCACTTACGATTTTGTCATTAACAATATTTTTATAAATAGCCGATACTAAAGAGACTGGATTAACACCTGGGTGAAAACGAAAATATCGATCTTCGAATGTGCACAATGCTATTTCAAATTTCTTAGGTAATACCGTAAGTTCTGGAAACCTCCATTGTCCATCCTCCGCAATTCTAGCAGATAATAAATTACCATTAGATGCCAATAAAACAGTACTGAATTTATCGTTAAACAGTTTATTTGGTAAACAATTGTAAAACCATACACCTAGAATACAGAATATTACGATTAAGTACTTTTTATAACTCAAACTCTAAAGACTTTAATATTTATGGGATTACTTTTATCCAACCGCCACCTAAATTAGCATTTACTTTATTGTCGTACATAGCTTCGCATTGAATACTAGGCATAAAGAACTCTCCTAAATAGCTGGCATTTAAATTTATTGTAAAAGTCTTAGTAGTCTTAGCTGGTAAATCGAAATAGGTCAATACTTTATCATCTCTAATATCTTGGTGCGTATATGCTTGGTTATTTTTAGCTGAACCAATTAGACGTGGATTTAAAATCTCCCATGCAGCAGGAAACAACTGCGACAAGGCTAGATCTCTATAATCACCATAAGAACCAGGGTTTGTTATTGTCACCTCACATTTAAAGTCTGTTCCTTGTTGTAATAAAGAGGGATCAATAATTTTCCCATTAATATCGTAATAATTTAAAAGTACATCTAATTTCGAATTAGAACTAGGCACTTTTTTATTTAAAGGAATACCACTTTGTACTAGCTTAATAAACAAAGCCTTTTCATGTGTATTCTCTAGCTTTATATTAGCAGATGAATCGATAGTATAGTTAAGAATTGAAATTGCTTTATTGGAGCTAATTTCCTCAATCCCATTTAATGGAGTTTCACAATTATAAGCAAAGTTATAAGCCGATTGATCGCCTACATAATTAGAAATAGCGACTAAAGAAACTGCTGTAGATTGTGTACTCATCCACATACTAGAATTCATTTTTTCAGAAATAGTACGAACTAAGTTATTTAATTCTTTTTGCATACCCATTTCAGATAAACAAAAAATAATTAATGCTTGGTCTCGCTCACTAGAGCCGTAATTATATCCAAATTTAGATTCATCCTCTAATTTATCTAAATCAATTGTATTTGCTAAACGTGCAGCAATAGAAGTTTGACCATTTAAATAATAACTAGCTGCTAATAGTGCTTTAACCGTACTAGGTAAATGTTTTATTTCTTTTAACCTGTTCATTGCTCCTATTTCTGAACTCCCTGCAAGAGCTAAAGAAAATAAGCGATATGCCTGAGATTTAATTGCACCTAAATTGTGGTAGTTCCCAGAAACGCTCCAAGTGTTAGCTGTATTTTTTTGGTAAGACAACCAATTATTAAATACATGATCCGAAACAAAATACCCATATTCTTTAGCTTTAATAAGAAAATGCCCTGCATAAGTAGTTCCCCAATCGCTAATATATGAGTTCCCTTCCCAATAGGAAAAGCCTCCAGAATTAAGTTGAAATCGTTTTATTTTTTTTATGGACGAGTTTATATTCTCTCTAATATTTATTTTTTGTTCAGCAGATAGTTCTGTTAGGTTTTCTAATACCAACTGAGGGAAAACAGAAGAGGTTGTTTGCTCTATACATCCATGTGGGTATCGGATTAAATAACTCAACCTTTTATCTAAACCTAATGGAGGAATAGTAGAAATTTCGATGGAAGTATTATTAGTTCCAGAACTACCAAAAACATCTAAAGGATGTTCCCATACCTTACCACTTTCAACAAAAGCTTCAAAACTTTGATTTATTAACTTACTAGGATTTCTAGTTTCTATATCTATGCTATGTTCAGCAAAGTCCTGTCCACTTGAAACACGTACTTTAATAGATGCATATCCATTTAATGGAGTTGTTTGAAGATTAAATGAGAGCATCTTATCTCCTGAGCTTTCAAAATCTAAGTACTTAATCGTTTCACCGTCAACTTTAATATACTCATTAGTAAGAAGCTCTACTTTAACACTTTTTTTCTTCTCATCCATATTAAATATAGTAACAGGAAGAGTGAAAATCTCATTATTACCAAGAATACGAGGTGCAGTAGCCAAAACCATAAGTGGTTTTTTTACTTTTATTATATGACTAGTACTACCATAACTTGCATGCTTTGCTGCCACAACCATCACTTTTACAGCACCTACATAATTGTTTATTTGAAGGGTATGACTTTGAGATTCGTCTGGTTTTAAAATAAAAGGACCCAAGAACTTAACAACTGGTTTAAACCTATTGGGTTTCTTCCCTTTTTTAGATTTTAGACTACCATCTCCACCGGTCGCTAATAAAGAAGTCATTTTACCAGAAAAAGCACTCATTACATAATCGTACATATCCCAAGTCTTAACTCCTAAAGCTTCTTGAGAATAAAAATAATTACGCGGATTAGGTGTTTTAAAATTAGAAATATCTAATAAGCCTTCATCTACAATAGCTAAAGTATATTCCATTTCTTTTCCAGAACTTTCTGTTATAGAGACTTCAAAGTTACTTTCTGGTTCAACAGATAATGGAGCTTCTATTAAAGGTTTTAGTAAAGTATTAGGATTAGTAACTTTTACCCGCTGTACACCATACATGCGTATAGGTAAATCGTTACTTGTAGCATTATGGTTTTGAATATAGTGCACGCCAATATAAATATTAGGTGACATTTTTTTAGTCGATTTAAAACTAAAACTAGTTTCCAAATCATCGGTGTCAATCCAAAATTTATCGAGTATATCAGCTCCACTTTCAAGAGTAACTAAAGCTTTACCACCTTTAGAAGATTTAAAATTAACCGTTATTATATCTCCTGTAACATATAAATCTTTATCTGTGCTAAATAAAAGCATATTAGCAGCATCAGAATTCACAGCAGAGCCATCATTATAAGGCCAATCTACAAAACATATTTCCCCAGTAGAATGATTGCTTTCTAGGTCCGTTATACGTATATAAAAACGTCCATATTCATTATTCTTAAATTTAATGTTACATTTCCCATAGCCATCTTTAGTAGAACTGTTGGTAGTATAGATTAAATTATTGTGTGAATTATTTACATAACTCCCTAGTTCACTACTATTTCTAGATTCCCACCACCATCTCCATGAAACTTTAAAAATTTCCACTTTAATATTAGATTTAGAAACTGGATCTCCTTCTTTGTCAACCGTTACAATAGGAATTGAGTATTCTACATTTGTTTTAAGTGCATCTCGCCAACCATTGCCTTTTGGAATCATCATTCCAACATAGGAATCATAAGGAGAGAAAGGTATAGAAGTATAATTGGTACTAAAATTACCTCCTGTTTCAAAAACCTTAGTTTCAAAAATAGCATTTAACATTCCTGGTGCCTGAGCCAAGATATTTAGCTCGGTTGGAATAATAGCCTCCCCTAGAGAATCTATAGTGCCCGAAAAAACTCTATTTGTAGGGTAACTAATATTTTTAGCAATATCATCAAAAGAATATTGTTTAAAACCATCAAAGAGGGTTTTGGTTTGTTCTAAGCTAAAATCTATACTTGCTGATAGGTTCTTAGCAATTGCACCATGTAACCAATTTACTTTTAGATTACCTAAATTGTTTGTATTGTTGCGAATTAAATGATCGGGAAAAGTAAGAAGTACTTTTAATCGATTTGGTTTTATAGTCTCTACTTTGAGGGATTTAGTAAAAGTAGAATTACCAATAGAAATCTTAGCGCTATAATTTCCGGTTAGAGCTTCTGTATCTGTATTTGTTCTAAAGTCGTAAATAGTTTTATGGTCTCTTTTTAAAAGAACAGAACTAACCAATACATTTTGAGGGTCGTACAATTTAAATTTTATTGGATGTCCATGCGGAACCTTATTCATTTTATCTTCTAGAATAAAAGATAAGTAAAGGCTATCTCCTGGTCTCCAAATATCACGTTCGCCATAAATAAAACCTTTTATGCCTTTATTCATATCATAACCCGAAACATCAAACATACTAAGTGATAAAGCAGCACCATCGTCTACCTTTAGATAACCAATAGATTGTTTATTTTTAATTTCTATTAAGTAAGGCTTATCGTTAGTTTTGAGCACAATAAAGCCATCTGAATTGGTTTTCCCAGCAACAATTTCTTGGTTTTGAAAATTTAGCAGTTTAACGGTCGCACCTTTAATTGCTTTAGCGGTTTTTAAATCTGTTACTGAAATATCAAATTTATCAGCACCATTTTTTTTAGCAATTATACCAAATGGGGATGACATGATATTTCGAATAACAGAATGTTGATTTCTTAAATAGTACGAAATATGACATGGGTTTTCAGTTTCTTTCCACAAAAACCCATCGTTATAATTGTAGTTGTAATTATAAAAATTCCCATTATAATAGCTATTCGAATTTCCTTCATAATTAACAGGTTCGAAATTAAAACCGTAATCCTTAAAAGATTCATCTATACAGCCATAAAGAGATTGGCTAGGTGCAGCACTTAAACGAACTCTATAAATAGCTCCTGGTTTGGTTTTGATAAGAGAAGATATATCTATAGAATATTTTTGCCACATATTAATACCAATCTCATCCCCTAAGCTTAATATATCCTTATAAACTACCCTACCAACTCTCGATAAATCATTTGCCCCATTAAAATCGTTTAGCTGCAAAAAATAAAACACATTATTATCGAAAACCTCTATGATTTCTATAATAACCCCTGCTAAATTTACAGTTTGGAAAGGAAATAAAATTCCATCAGACTCTGGTATAATAACCCCTTTACCTAATAATTGAACCTGTGGTTTTATACTCTCAAAAAATACCTCAACAGTTTCTGCTGTAGGGAAATTAAAACCGTTTATATTTTTAATAGATGAATTTAGCTCAAGTAAAGATGAGCCAGATTGTTTTGTTTTAGGAAAAACTTTAATCTCATTATTCTGGATCTCAAAAGACAAATCATCAGAGTTAGCTAACTTTATTAGTCCACGTAAATCTTGGTTTTTATCTAGAGGATCGGAAAAGAATAAGGATATATATTGTTGTGCTCCTTGAGAAACATTGGTTTTTAATAATTTAAAACTCTCTAAAGAGGCTAAGTGTAGAGTTTCAACTCCTTCGTTAGGCATTCCCATAGAATGTCCACTCCAACGAATTTGAACTTCTTGTTTATTAGCCCTTCTTTCTAAACTATCTACGTCTAAATAGTGAACTCTATTATTATTGGTATGTCTCCAAACCACAGGGTATGGACGATCATTTATAATTACTTGTACGTTATCTTCAAGTAAATTTGCGTCTATATAATCTGAAGTTAAAATTTTAGAGCTCAATAAATTCCAGGTTAAACTCTCGTCTGATAATGGTTTAATAGAAGTTTCACTGAAAATTAAATTCGGGCTTATGGTTTTAAAATTAAATGTAAAGGTTTCTAATCCTTTATCAACAGGAACTAATTTATTCAAATGAAATTTTACATTGTAGTGTGTTCCAGCTGCAAGATTATGTGGTGTGAAAACAATTTTACTATCGCCTTCCCATTCAATAAGCCCCTTTATAGATGGAGAAAACTCAAATAAATGATCCGTTATCGAATGATTAATTTTCTGGGAAGTAGCGGGTGAAAATTCTATTACAATACTCGATTGGTTTGATATAATATCAGAAGTGAATGCACTTATATATTTGGTGAATTCATTATTCACCTTAAAATCTTCTGTTTTTTTTGACTCACATTGAGAAAATAGACACAGAATAAAAAGGGACACTACAAAAAAAATGTTTTTTCTTAAATTGTAAAAAGACATAAGCTCAAATCTAAAATTGTTTACTAGCGAAAATACACTATTTATTTTTTATTCTAATGATAAAACCTATGAAAACAAACCTATTAGACTATAATTTGATTGTACTAAGATTTGAATATCTCTTCTGTTTTTGAGAAACTTAATTCACCAATAATAATTCGAATATTTGTATTTTATACTTGTTTAGCTTCTCATATAAGAAGACAACCAAATAGAAATGGTTTGGTATATTTATCCTACTCAATAATTTTCAAGGAAAAACTAACTAAAATTAAAGATTCCATTAAGTTTCATGCATATCCGCAAGATTATAGGAGTTTGTAATAATCGTATATATTGAAAATTTTTATACAGAGAAAATAAGTTCAAATTGTCTTATTGTCAAAAGGTCATTTAAAGACTAGAATGAGAAATTTATGAGTTTTGTAAACTAGTCACCATTGCCTTCTCCCTTTTTTTCGTTTCCGAACTCTTTTCTTTTAGTGAAAGAAACGTATAAAATGAGCTTAGCAAAATGCTGTTTGAGCTTGTCTGACTCAAGGAAGGCTAGCGATTTCATTTTGGTAGCCATTTTAAAGTATCTGTAGCGTTAAGAAAGAAAATATTCATGATTTTTGGTTCTTTTAATCAAGAAAAAGAAAACAACGAATAGGTTTTTTGTCCTGAAACGGATAAGCATATTAAGTTTTATGATTTTTACAATAATGAATTTACAAGGACTATACTAACTATAAAATTAACGAATTTAGAAGTACTGTTAAAAAGTAGAGCAGCTACCACAGAGTAAAAGAAACAAGACTTGATCACAATTTTGAGTATAGGTGGCTTGATAATTTTAGGTATCTTAGGCGCTCCTAGTAGGAACTAATAATATTCTTACTATTCAATAAAACATAAAACACACTAAACAAATAGCATGGGAAAAGGTAAAGATTCAAAAAAGAGCGTAAAAAAGGAAGCAACTAAAACGCCAAAAGAAAAGAAAGCTGAAAAAAGATTAAAGAAAAATTCATCTCTCTAAATAGTAGCGAAATAGACTAAACAGAAACCCTGTATAGTTTTATAAAAAAAAGCTCAGTATAAAATATACTGAGCTTTTTTTGTCCTTAAATTCAATTAGTAAATGCAAATTAGATTTGATTTGAAGTAAATTATCAAAGTTCCTTAGAACCGACATATAGTCTACCTCACTCTTAAATCTATTGTTTTTCTCCCATCTAAAAAGGCTTCAAACAAATCGCCTTCATTCATTTTACCAACTCCTGCAGGTGTTCCGGTATAAATAAGGTCTCCTTTTTTAAGCGTCATAAATTTTGACACATATTCTATAATAGTATCAACATCGAATAGCATTTGTGAGGGATTTCCTTCCTGAACTTTCTCGCCATTCTTTAATAGGTAAAAGTCTAAGGTCTTTAAATCCTCTTTAGGATACCATTTCCCTATTGGAGCAGAGCTATCAAATCCTTTAGCTATTTCCCAAGGCAAACCCTTTTCCTTACATTCTTGCTGTAAATCTCTTGCAGTTAAGTCTAATCCTAAACTAATTTCGTTGTAGTATTTATGAGCGAATTTTTTGTTTATAGACTTTCCGACTTTCATAATTTTAACTACAAGTTCTAATTCGTAGTGTACATCATTACTAAAAGGAGGGAGATAGAATTCATGAGTCCGCAATAAAGCAGTGTCAGGCTTTACAAAAAAGATAGGTTTTTCAGGCACAGGATTGTTTAACTCCTTTGCATGATCTACATAATTACGTCCAATACAAATTATCTTCATTTATTTTTGAGTATTTATTACTAGGTGTTAGGTACCATGTTTAAGTTACTAGGATCAATTTATAAATTGGTTATAACAACTTATTTATTAAAACTTCTAAGCTTAATAGCTGTTAATACTTTCTTGGTATAGCCTGGGAAATCTGCATTTTGAATCCATCCATAATAGCCAGGTTCTTTCGCCATTACATCCAGCACCTTTTTACCCTTATGTTTTCCAAAGTTAAAAATCTCATCTCCATCAGCATCAAACTTAATCATTCCTGCTAAATCAGCATTTGGTTGATTAGGTTGGCTAAAATCTGCTAAAGATTGAGAATCGTTCTTTAATTCTTCGTAGCGCTCCACTTGAGCTTTTAAAACCTCGTATGTAGCTCTTGTGTCAGCTTCTGCACCATGAGCTCCTTCAAGATCCTTATTGCAGTAAAACTTATAGGCTGCTGTAAGTGTACGAGGTTCCATTTTAAAGAATACTGTCTGTACATCTATAGAGCGACGATTTTTCATATCGAAATCTATATCAGCTCTAAGAAATTCTTCTGCTATTAAAGGAAGATCGAATCTGTTTGAGTTATAACCTGATAAATCAGCATCTTTAATGAAATTGTAAATCTCGGTAGCTAGTTCTGGAAAGGTAGGGCAGTCTTTTACCATCTCATCGGTAATACCGTGTATGTCTGATGTCTCCTTAGGAATAGGCATTCCAGGATTCACTTTCCAAGTCTTACATTCTTCTGTTCCATCTTTCTGTACTTTAAGAACACAAATTTCTACAATCTTATCTTTTCCAACTTGGATTCCGGTGGTTTCCAAATCGAAAAATGCTAAAGGTCTGCTCAGTTGTAAATTCATAATTTTTATCTAAAAAGAAAAGCACCAACCTTAGTTGATGCTTTTAGTAATTATATACTTGTGTTTGGATCAAATGCTTCTAAGTAGTCTGAGAACCTTTTGAGGAACATACCTCCTAAGGAGCCATCTACCACTCTGTGATCGTAAGATAAAGAGCAGAACATTTTGTGACGAATTGCAATAACGTCTCCCATGTCCGTTTCTATAACAGCAGGTTTTTTAACAATTGCTCCAACTGCCATAATAGCTACTTGTGGTTGGTTTATAATAGGAGTTCCCATTACGTTACCGAATCCACCTACATTAGTAAGTGTAAAAGTACCACCAGAAACTTCATCCGGCTTTAAGTCGTTACTTCTCGACCTACGAGCCAAATCGTTTACTGCTTTAGTAAGACCAATCAAATTCTTTTGGTCCGCATCTTTAATTACAGGAACAATAAGGTTTCCTGAAGGTAATGCTGCAGCCATTCCTATATTAATATGTTTTCTCTTGATGATATTTGTTCCATCAACAGCAACATTAATCATAGGAAAATCTTTAATTGCTTTAACAACCGCATCTACAAAGATAGGTGTGAAGGTAATTTTCTCTCCTTCGCACTTAAAGAACTCATCTTTTACTTTGTTTCTCCAATTTACAATGTTGGTAACATCGGCTTCTACAAAAGAAGTAACGTGAGGCGAAATATGTTTAGACATTACCATGTGATTGGCAATCATCTTACGCATACGATCCATTTCTATAATCTCGTCTCCTTCCATTGCAGGAACATTAGGAGCCGAAATTTGAACTGGTGCAGCGGTATTTGTAGGTTTATTTGTTTTAATAGCAGGAGTCGAAACAGGAGCAGTGCTTCTATTAGACAAGTAAGCTAAAATATCTGTCTTGGTAATTCTTCCATCTTTTCCAGTACCATTTACAGATTCTAACTCTGACATATTAATACCTTCTTCTTGTGCTATAGAACGTACAAGAGGAGAGAAGAATTTATTTAAATCTGATGATTTAGGAAGTGTAGTCTTTGCCATAGCTTTCTCAACAATTTCTTCTGCTACTGCTACTTCTTTTGTTGTATCGTTAGATTTTGCTGCAACTGGAGCATCTGCCGCAGAGGCGTCAGTTTCAATAATAGCTACTGCTTGACCTACTAAAACTACATCGTCTTCGTTGAATAATTGTTTTATAAGAACACCTTCTACAGCAGAAGGAACTTCAGAATCGACTTTATCTGTAGCAATTTCTAAGACAGATTCATCCATTTCAATAGTCTCACCAACATTTTTGAGCCATTTAATAACGGTTGCCTCTGCAACACTCTCACCCATTTTAGGCATTATTAATTCTACTTGAGCCATAAGAATATTTTGATTTGTTCTAATTCAATTTTTCGTTGTGCGA
>MDTF01013589.1_pt1 | contig 11462 bp, 8 predicted proteins | sample 811191 | NCBI WGS metagenome assembly MDTF01 (sample SAMN05326649, study PRJNA326480) | marine metagenome | isolation source: seawater | place: Southern Ocean | collected 2011
AAAAATAAGACCAATAATATAGCCTATAAAATTAGAGAAAATATCACCAAAGTCTAAAAACCATTTTAAGGAAAAAATAATTGATAAGCTTATAGTAGTGTTCAAAATTCCCACAACTAGATATCTTCTAAATGAAATGTGGGAAAAAATTTTGATCAGTTGAGGTATTATTCTATTCAAATGAATAATAAGTTATAAAGTTCATAGATAAAGTTAATAATAGCCTCTTCCAGAAACTGCATTTAAGCAATTCATATATTTTGAGTGTCTTGAAACTCTAATTGGAAGTCCAGTTAAAAGGTCTGTAACAATATTTCTATCAGCACTATCAAATTTACATTCTAAGACAAAAGTATCTAAAAGCCTTGATTGGGCAGAAAAGTTAGGTTTAGACTTATATCTTTGGTCGTATGCCTTTTGTTTTGTATCGATAGTAATTCTAATTTTCCGGTCATAAGATATAAAATAACTTCGTAAGTAACTATTTGATATAACTGGAAAACTATATAGCTTTAGAGTATGTTGAGCAATATCAGGTAAATCAAGTGTTATGTTTTTCATAACTTGGGCCCAAGAGTCATTATTACTAAATGGTTTTTTCAAAATTTTATAAGTATCTTTCCATCCCAATTTATTTTTCTTATTCTTGACTTCTAACTGACCTAAATCAAGTTGATCGTCCCCATACCATCTATACCTTACTTTTTGTCTTCTACTCTCGCCTGATAAATTTGAAGCATATGCAAAGTAATCATAGGTATCAAAATAAACATTATTGACTTTTCGATCTGGGTATTCATTATAGAAGCCAAGCTTATTGCTTTTAACCCATGCAAGAATTTTTGGAAGCGTGTAGAAATTAGCTACAAATTTAATTTCATGCCTTGGATTTATAGGAATTTTATTCATATTATGTTTTAAATTAAATTTTTTGTTAAAGTCTATAGGGCTTTAACGGGGAATAATACGCGACCTGTGAATCACTTAAAGCGTAATTATAATATTAATTAAATATGACTGAGATACTCATTAGCAATACGTTCAACAGAAAAATTTCTTATAACAATTTTTCTAGAAGATATACTCATAAACCTTATATTTTCAAGATTTAAAATAAATGCCTCCATTTTAAAAAATAAGTCATCTGCGTCCTTTTCTCTAACTAAGTACCCATTTACATTGTCTGTAACACATTCTCTGCATCCAGGGACATCCGTGAGAATCAATGGCATTCCTGTTGAAGCTGCTTCTAGAGCAGCTTGAGGAAGCCCCTCCCTGTATGATGGCAATACAAAAATAGTAGCCTTTTTATACAAATTATTCATTTTTTCATAAGGAACTTCTCCTAAAAAATCAATTCCAGATTTGATTAAACTTTCATAAGTCTTTTCTGATATGGTTTCAGGATTTTCAAAATCAAGCTTACCTGCAACAATAAACTTGGTTTTAGGGTATTTTGCCATTATTTTTTTTCCTGCCTCTAGGAATTCATTAAACCCTTTTGATTCAAGCAGCTTAGCAGCGAATAAAAATGTTAATTCTTTTTTTTCACTTCTCTCGATAAAAGGAAATTCTTTGGGATTAATTCCAAGTCCTTGTATTAAAAGAGAATTAGATTTATTAGAAATATTTTTGTTTTGAAATATATTCATATCATCTTGGTTTTGAAATATAAATTTAAAATTCTTATTAAAAAGAAGAAGTAGATAAGCAACCTTATTTACAGTCCTAAATAATCTTGTTTTAAAGTTATTGTGTGAATAGAAAGATCCAGTGCCTGTTATCAAGAAGAAAATTTTCTTAACGCAAATAAAATTATTGATTAATGCTCCAAACATAGACAGTTCAAGTGTTATAAAGAATATATACTCAGGAGAACATGTGTTTATTTTCCTTCTTAATTCACTAATATATCTTAAATATTGCCCTATCGAAGCAGACTTTGGCCTCTTCTTGAGAGGTATAATTTCAATACCCACTTCTTTTAATTTTTTAAAATCTCCAGATTCAGCATTTGACGTGTCTGAAATTAAAACAACTTGATGTTTAATAGATATTTCTTTAGCTAATTCAAAAAAAGCGGAAAGAAAAAACTCTATTTCAGTAACAACAAAACAAATTTTCATTTTGAATTGCTCAATAATGTTAACAAACTTCTATTCTCTTTTTCACGATGAGTGGTCACTATTTTTATACTCTTCATTTCTTTACTGCAATAACAATATTGTTATGATAGAATTTTTTGTTATCTGGCAATATTTTTCCAAATATACTGCCAATAATGTTTAATGGAGAAACAAAAAATGGAGTCAAAGTAGTTTTTATATATGGATTTCTTGGTAATAAATTTTTATATATATATACTGCAAGCATTTGCATCACTGTCTCAAAATAAGAAGTTGATTTATCTAAATATTCCAATTCAAACCCATTTTTTTCTAAGATATCATTTATGCCAATAGAGCTATATCTAGAATAGTCATAAGAGGGTGGCTCATGTTCATCCCAAACAAATGGACAGGTAAAGCCTAGCTTGCCTCCAGAAGTTAAAACCCTATTTATTTCCTTCAAAAGCTTATCAAGGTCAAAAACCTGTTGGAATACTTCACTAGAAAAAACCCAATCAAATTCATTATCATCATATGGTATGTGAATACCATCATAGAACTTATCGACTGATGTGTGACTAAGTCCTTCGAAAGAGCCTTCAATGTCTATTCCTATATATTCTTCAACTTTAAATAGACGTTCATAAGGTTTTGAGCCACAACCAACATCAAGTAATTTTCCACCAACAAAATTTGCAGCTATATTTTTCACTCCATTAAGTAATCCACGCCTTATTATAAAAACCGGATTAATCCAGATCCCTATTAACCAACTTGGATAAAAATATTCATCATTGTATTTTTTTTTTAATATTTTTTTCATTCGTTAGACTCTTGGAAAGTAAAACATACTAGGACATATTGGACACATCACTAACATCCTAAGAGCTGTTTTTTGATTAACATAAGCCTTTGCATAAAAAAATAGTTCACTCATATCTCAACTACCTATATTTAACTCTTTTTTGATATATTCGTTAATATTTATAAAGTTAATCTTATTTGTTAAATAATGCAATAATTTTGTGTCTGCGGTTGAAGTTTTTAACTCATCTCTATTAATTTTTTTTGTTTTGATGTTAATACCATTGCTTGATAAATAATCTAAAATATTATTAATACAGATGCCCTGGCCCGAACCAACATTTAACACTTTAATATCTTTTATCCCTAAAATTTTCATATAAATATCCACCACATCCGAGATATGAATAAAATCTCTAATTGCATTACCATCATTGATAACAATAAGTTTATGATTGGATCGATGTGATTCTAGTATTTTACTAATTATAGAAAAATTATCATCTCCTCCATACATATTAAATATTCTTAATATTGTGTAATCAATCTTGTTATCACCACAAAATTTTTCAATAAGTTTTTCATTTGCAATTTTTAATGACGCATAAAGACTAGCTGGTTTTAATTGATCATTTTCATTACAAAGTATATTATTTCCATATACAGAGCTACTACTTGTATATATTATTTTATTGATATTTGTCCCTGTATCTTTAAAAAATTCAAGCACCATAGATGTAACTAATATTGAATTTTCAATATAATTTTGTGAATTAACCAAGTCATTTAATTGGACTGCTGTTTGAAAATTATTAAATATGATATTAATGTCTTTCCTTTCATATTGAGACAATATATTTATATCTTTTATTAATTCCCTGGAAGATACTGAAATACAGTCATCTAATCTAATTGATAGGACATTTGACAAATTACTATCTTTGCCAATTATTAGATTTATCAACATAAATTCATCTTTTTAATACAAAACTACTCAATGAAAACTTTTTGAACCCTTTAAGCAATCCTTTTCTTCCTATATATATTGGATTGATCCAAATACCTATTAACCAGTTAGGATAAAAAGATTGTTCATGAAATATTCTTTTTAATATTTTTTTCATTTCATTTCTATTTGGTTTTGAGAAGTAAAAACAATAAATTGAAATATTAGCATTTCTCTAATAGCATTTTACATATTCATTATGATGGAAGTATATATTTGATGCTAGCTTATTCTTTTAAATAGATAATTTTATATATAACTAGAATAGTTAAATATATGAATAGTTTCCAAAAAACTATATTGTGAATCTGGTGTAATGAAAAATGATTATCTTAGGGAGGTAGTTTTTGCCCCCTTTCTTAAGATACTCACTATAATCGTGCTAGTTAGATTATTTGGAAATTTAAATGGAAGCAATAAGTATTACGGAAGAAGATAGAATATTAGAAATATTGAACTCAGAAGGCCTTGTTAAGTTTAAAAATATTCTTTCTGAGGTTGAGGTTAATACAATGAAGGATGATGTTTTAAGGCTATTATCCCCTGCTACTGAAGATGCTCGAAATTGTATTGTACCATCTGAAAGTGCTAATTTTATTGGTCATACGATGTTTGTAAAAAATGCTATCAAAGCATATACAAATAAAAATGTTTTAAATATTGGAGAACAATTCTGTAATAGCAAAGTTCATTTGGCGAATCATCGTATCTACCAAAATATAGCAACAAAGAAAGAGCCTCAACATTGGCACAAAGATAATAAAGTAGATTTTATGAAAGATGGTAAGCTTATTACTGATATGGTCTCTGATGATAAGGGGTTAATCATGATTTATTATCTGGAGGACGTGAATGAAGGGGGTACTGAGTTCATTATGGGGTCGCAGGATAAATTAAATACAAAAGAATCCTTCAGTGATTCGGAAGTAAGAAAATTGGGGGCTGTCATCTCTATGAACGGCTCTAAAGCTGGTGAAGGTGTCTTGTATGATTATCGTATGATTCATCGTGCTGGACCGACTTATAAATCAGGACATTCTAGATTGTCACTTTTTTCGCAAATGTCTTCAAATAAGATGCCAGCAGGGGAGCCAATTGCTCTGCGGACTTCTGATTTAGGACATCTAAGTGAGCAAGCTGAGGCTTTTTTAAACTATGGGGTGCAATCGACATCCGCTAATTGGCCTCTTATTAGAGTTGGTAAGAAATCCATATTTAAGCGTATCATTCAAAAAGTAAAGCGGAGTTTTAAAAGTTAGAATAAAAAAATGATGTTCGTATATTAATTATTTTAATGAGGATTACCAATTCCTAATACTTGATAGCAACATTAAGTGAGTTGATCTAAGTCCTTTATAAAAATTCAATTTGTGGTATTTCGCCTAGAATTAAAAAAGCCACTTAAAATTATTGGATTAATTTTTGTTTGTTATAATTAGTTAACATCCTGAATCATCAACACCTGAGGGCATAATTGTGTTGCATAATATTGCTCCTCTTAGATCTGCACTTTTAAGGCTTACCTCACTTAGTATCGCTCCAGTAAGATCTGCTTCTCGAAGATATGTCTTTTTAAGATCTGCACCACTAAGATCTGCACCACTAAGATTTGCATTCTTAAGGTATGTCTTCCTGAGGTTTGCTCCACTAAGATCTGCTCCACTAAGGTCTACTCCACTTAATTTCACTCCACTAAGATCTGCTCCACTAAGATTTACGCTATGAAGGTTTATATTATAAAGCAGTACAAACTTAAGGCTTAATCCACTAAGATCTGCTCCACTTAAATTAACTCCACTAAAATCTGTTTTTTTAAGGTTTGCTCCACTAAGAACTGCACCACTAAGATCTGACTCACCAAATAATGCTCTACTGAGATCTGCCCCACGAAGATCTGCATTAAAAAGGTATGATCTCTTAACTATTGTTCCACTTAGGTTGGCCCCAACAAGATTAGCCGCACTTAGGTTAACTTCACTAAGATCTGCTTCACTAAGATCTGCTTCACTAAGATCTGCACCACTAAGATCTGCTCCACTAAGATCTGCTCCACTAAGATTTGTTCCACTAAGATCTGCACCACTAAGATCTGCACCAAAAAGGTATGCTTTGCTAAGATTTAAACCACCAAGATTAGCCCCTTTCAAAATGCACAATTCACAAGAATTTGATGCTTTCAATTCCAAGATATTGTTTTCTTCGATTTCAGCGAAACAGATTGAAATCAAACTATGAGATAAGAAAAAAAATAAGAGATAATTTTTCAAAAGCGTATTAGTTATGAATTTTGATAAAAGTTTACTTATAAAAAGGTAATAAAAAAGTTAAAAACCACTATGAGGAATATAACAACGTTTTAGTTTTGTCTTAAAGCTTCAAATGATACGATTAAATAAATAAAATACTTATTAAATGGAACTTAATTATTCAACTAAAATATACCATATAATGTTTTTGTATATCAGGCTTTGTATTCAAAATTAACTATCTAGTTAATTAATATAACCACTTTAAAATTATAAGTTCGACTGTAGCTTAATTTTAATTTTTTCAACTAATTTTTCGTCAAAAAAAGTGAAGTATAAATTTAAACTAAATTTTTTAATCTGTAATTTTCTTTTATACACTCTGTTAATTTTACCTGTAAGTGCAAATACCTCTTTTATTGTTGCTGGCCATCTATATGGAATAACAGATGACAGTGTTGCATTAGAAAAATTAACTGCTTCATTTGAATCATTGAACCCAGATTATATATTTATACTTGGGGATTCTTCATTACAAGATGAAAGTGTTTATAATTTTTTTAATAATAAATTTAAAGGTAGAATATTCTTCTCTCCAGGAAATCATGAAATAGTAAAAACATCCTTAAAACAATACATTTCAAATGTTGGGTATACCTACAAAACTATTGAAACTGATAGTGTTAGATTTATTCTTATAAATTCTTTAGATAGCGCTAAAGATATAAATAATTACTTAAAAAAAGCATTAAAAAGTAATAATAAAAAAGTTCAAATTATTATGACTCATCATAGGTTATGGGATGATTCACTTACAAGTGATTATCCATATCAACATGATAAAAGTTACTACTTTAAAGAAATTTATCCAATAATATATGAAAAAGTAAGTGCTATTTTTTCTGGTAATTCGAATAGACAGTATTTTGCGAATTATAATGAAACTGATGGGTGTTCTTTACAAAATGTAAATAATATTTATTGGGTCGATCAGGTAGGTGATATTGATGGTTATTCTATTGGAACAGGCCAAGGAAAGCCAAAGCTAGGATTTGTTTATGTTGAGGAATATAATGGAAATTTAATAGTTAGGCCTCACCAGATAAATTTTGAAAATGAAGATTTAATACCTATTGATAAGCTTTGTAAGTCTACTGTAAGTGTTCCCCCAAATGATACTAACTCAGTATATTTTGCCCTTACTTGGCATATTAAAAAATTCTTACAGAGCCAAAGAAAACAGACAATATTTATATTTGGTATTGGTTTTGGTGTCGGATTATCTTTATTAATATATTTCTTCTTTTTAAGAAGATTTAAATAGCAAAATTTAAATCTAATAAAATGATCATAGCAAAAAAAAAATTAAATAATGCTAAAGTTGTTTTCTTAATAATAGCTGCTTTTGCTTTTTTCGCAGTCCTTAGTTATTTTACGATTGATAGAAAAGACTTTAATTTATTGTTGAATAATGTTAATGAAGAGTTAATGGCTTATGATCCTGGCTTTTCTTCTGTAAGAAACCTTATTGAGGACGATGAGGGCATCATAAGGGTTATAGATAACCCCCTTAAAATAAAATCAATTATTATAAATATCCCAAAAATTATTTCCTATAAGTTTAAAGATAATAGCAATGATTTAAAACATATTGATATTATGATAAAATTTAGAAATCTCCAGAAGGTTTTAAATGAAAGAAAATTAGCAATAAAAAATGGCTTTTTAAATAATTCATCGTATGTAAATGCAACTATAAAGTTTGACCAAAAGAAATATAAAGCCGAAATAAGGCTAAAGGGCAATATAGCTGACCATTGGTTGAGTGAAAAAAGAATGAGTTTAAGAGTTAGGCTCAAGAATGGTGAGTCAATCCTTGGATATAATACATTTTCTATACAAAAACCACGCGCAAGACAGTATCCATATGAGCAAGCATTTCAAGAATCACTAATATCTGGAGGAAATCTAGCTGCTAAATATAACCTTGGAAATGTGAGGTTTAATGGTGAAAATTGGGGCGTAATGATTATAGAAGAAGAGGTGTCAAAAGAATTCCTTGAAAAACAAGGTAAAAAAGATTCTATAGTATTTAAATTTTCAGATGACAAAAAGAGACTTAAGAATACATCTAGCTATCATTCTGATTATCGAATTTCTGACGAAAGGTTGTTTGCGACTTTGGTTAGGCAAAAAAAATATCTAAGCGATATTGATAATAGAAAATTTTATACCTATATTTTGGAAAAGAGACTTAAGAAAAAACATCCAGAAATATACTCAGAAAGCCATCATATGAAGTCTTTTATCGCGTCTTTATTTTGGAATAATCAGCACACGCTTTATAATTCAAATTCTAAGTATTATTTTAATCCTTATACATTGGAGCTCGAGCCAATAACTGCGGATCAACTAAATTTTTCTTTATATACTGATAAATTAGATGAAGTTTTAGAAGGTATATCATTAAGTGAAGTATATAAACAAGTTTTTTCTTTATCAATGGGAGATTATAAAAAAAATAGATACTTGGTTACAACTACTGAATTATTCAATGATATAGAAAAATATATAAATCATAATAATAGTTATTTTCCTTTGGATGCCTATAAAAAAGATATTGTATTAAAAAATAATATAAATTTAGTTAACAATAATAAAAATGTACTTTATGAATGGCTAGATAATATCAACTTAAAACAAGAAGTGCTTCCAAAGCAACGAGAGAAAACTTTTGATACCCATGATAGTATATTTCCTCAACATCTTCATGTGAGACATTATGATGATGGCCAAATTATGTTGTTTAACCTGCTACCACAGCCACTAAAAATTAATACAATATCTTTTAGTGGTAATTTTTTAAGAAATAAAAATTTTATAATTCCAAGTTATAAAAAAGGTAATTATGAGCCATATGTTATCAACACAAATATTTCTGGAATTCAAGATAATCAAATTTTAGTTGAGTCTACTTATAAAAATAGTATTAGAAAAACAGTTGCTTATCCAACTTTAGTTAGTGATGGCATAATTAATCCATTAATGATTAGTACATTTAATAAATTTGATTTTATTAAACAATTAGACAGCAATTCTTATGAAATAGAGAGTGGAGATTGGGTAATAAATAAGCCAATTGTTATTTCTGGTAATCTCAATATCTTGCCAGGTACAAATCTTAAATTCTCAAAAGATTCATATCTTATTGTAAAAGGCTCAATAAGTGCTGAAGGTAATGTTGATAGTCGTATTACTTTTAAAGCTTTATCTGACACATGGAAAGGGATATATGTATTAAATTCCAATGATAAATCATCACTTAAACATGTAACAATAAGTAACATATCAGCCCTAGAGGATAATCTTCTTAATCTAAGTGGTGGGTTAACTTTTTATCAATCTAATATTGATTTAAGAGATGTTAGATTAATAGATATTTATGCAGAAGATGCTATCAATATTGTAGAGTCAAGTTTCTCTATTAATTCTCTTAGTATAGAAAATGCATATTCTGATGGTCTTGACTCAGATTTTTCTTCAGGAACTGTAATAAATTCATCTTTTAATGGTATTGGAGGAGATGCTTTAGATTTTTCTGGTAGTGAAGTTTTGATTGACAATACTAATATTGAAGGAGTCAAAGATAAAGCAATATCTGCTGGCGAATCAAGCTCAATAAACATTAGAGATAGTTTTTTAGATAATGTTGCTATTGGTATAGTATCCAAAGATGGAAGTGATGTAGAGGTTTTTAATACTAAGATAACTAATTATTATCTCCATGCTATTATGTCTTTTTATAAGAAAGGATTTTACTCAATGCCCAGTATTGAAATTAGATCGTGTCAAATCGATCCAGGTAATGCTTTTGTGCGCCAATCAGGAACGAATATGTTAGTAGATGGCACCGAGGAACCAGAAATTAATTTAAATGTTGAGCTACTTTACAATTAGTTTTAAATAGAAAAAGCAGTTTATAAAAATATAATATGACAGTATTTCGTCAATAAAGAATATTGATAAAGAAGTTTTTTAACTTACTTAGATTGAATCAATCTATTGAAATTTCTAATTCTCGACTATCTGGAGATAAAAATATTTTATTTGTCTTTTTATCAAGATTCATTCCCCATATCATGTCACTCTGTATTTCTTCATGAAGTAAATACCAATCACCATCTTCTTTTTGTTTCAACAACCTAATAGCTCCAAAAAAGTCAGAGAAAACGTATGACTCTATTTCTTTAAAATAAAATCCACCAGTCATGCATCCAGGTCTAACAGTAGTCTCAAAAATTGGAGCCAATACATCATCTAACGTTAATGGATGGTCAATCATTCTTTTACTTCCCTCAAAGATAGGCCATCCAAGATTAATTGGAGTGCCAGAATTTAAATCATTTAATAAGAAGACTTTTTCAACTGTAGCATTTCCACAATCTGGAACAAACATCCTGTCCTCTGAATCTATTGATACTCCCCAAGGGCTTCGAATGCCAAATGCAATGATTTCTGGCATTAACTTTAAATCTGAGGTGTCAAGACGAAGAATTTTCCCTCTATAGTCATTAAGGTATTGTGGGGCAAGAATATCATCTTCTGCAGTTACATCAGTCGACACTGTATCATCAATCGTCCCATCACCAGTCGCCAAATATAACCTTCCTTTTTTATCAAATAATAAATCACCACCAAAATGGTTAGCATTAGCAAATCTATCAATTTTAATAATATTCCTAACTTTACTAAAATTCATCGAATATTCATCAACTACTAAAGAGTTAATCATAGTAACTGGATGTTTAATGGTATATGCAACATAAACAAGATTATTTTTTGATGCAACTCCTAGTAATCCACCAGCAGGATCTTCTGAAAAGGAAGTTTTTGAATCACTCTTTAGATCTAAAACAAGTCTTGCCTGATTATTTATTGATTCAAACAAAAGGCCATTTTTAGTAGCTAAATACTGAACGTCCCCATTTAAATCATATCTTGAAACATAAAGATCTTTAGTTTCATTTATCGCTGGCCAATTTGAATAATTTGGGCTTTTAATAGTTATGTTTATTTTTGCACTGTCCTCAATAATTGCAAAAGTAATATCAGTTTTACTAAGATCAACATCACTTAAATTGGCTCGGGTCATATCAGTATTTTTAAGAAGAGCACCTGCAAGATTTACACCCTTAAGGTTTGATTCAATTAGAATTGTTCCAGTAAGATCTTTATTACTTAAATCTGTCTCAGCTAGATTTGCCCCTTCAAGATTTGCATTTGTTAAGATTGTTCCAG
>MDTF01004817.1_pt1 | contig 11458 bp, 7 predicted proteins | sample 811191 | NCBI WGS metagenome assembly MDTF01 (sample SAMN05326649, study PRJNA326480) | marine metagenome | isolation source: seawater | place: Southern Ocean | collected 2011
CGTATGGTGTAGTCGGTATACCTCGGCAGGGCGGTTGCCACCAAGATACCAATAATGGCGATAACCACCATTAGCTCAAGTAAGGTGAAGCCTGAACTCTGTTGATGCATAAACCCGCTGGATCCGCTAGTTTTATTAATGGCTGTCGGCTATTGCTATGGGTTCCGTAATATGGTCGTGATGAGGGCGATTGGCTAGCGACTATTTGGCATCTTGGGTATTTCTAGAGGAATATTTGTAAATATTGAAAATTAGTCATCATTGCCTGAGTTCTACGCAAGCAATTAGCTGGATCTGTGCCACATTAAAACTTTCCTTGCCTGACAATATAAGCTTGGCTAGATATACTTTTCGAATTAGTAGCTTGAGGTTATTGTTTTTTTAAAAAACTCAAAATATCACTTTTCTCGATCTGTGTCCGACAGTACACTATGATCAATATAAAGAGTCGAGTAACATATCTGCTGTGCTTTTTTAATTTAATTCAAAAAAGCACTTGGCGTGCCTATAAGGGGAAAAATAATGGTTAGACTGATTTCTGTATTGTTGCAAACGGCCTTGGTGTTGGCAGGGATGGGGGTCTTGACCGCCACAGCGCAAGCGCCTGTGGCGGGTTTGGAAGAAATCGTAGTCACGGCGCGCAAGCGCGAAGAAAACTTACAGGATGTTGGGCTGGCGGTAAGCGCACTTAGTCAAACTGAGATAGAACAACAGTTCGCTCGCGACATCAAAGGACTAGCCAACGTTGCTCCTAATCTCATTATTGATGACACTTCGCAGGGGCCGGGAGGCAACGCGGCGATCTTTTTGCGCGGAATCGGTGTTGCTGACGTTGAGAAAAACTTTGATCCGGCGGTGGCCGTGGTGGTGGATGATATCTTTATCGGCGCCAACTCCGGTTCCATCTTGCGCAGTATCGATCTAGAAAGTGTATCGGTCGCTCGCGGCCCTCAGGGCACGATGTTCGGCCGCAACACCATTGGTGGTGCGATTATTGTCTCGCGTAGTCGTCCGACCGGCGAGACCGGACTAAAGATCCGCGCGGGTCTGGAAGATTTTGATACCAACTATTTCGACACGGTGGTTAATTTTGGAATCTCTGATACGGTCGCACTGAAATTGACAGCGGCTATGCGCGATCAGGGAGAGGGGTATTATCACAATGTCTCTTTGGGTAGCGATGACGGTAAAAATGACTATCAGTCAATGGGCGGTAGTTTGTTGTGGACGCCGTCGGACGCGTTGGAAGTGCAGCTGAGTTATTATGAGGATGACGTAACCCAAGATACTCCTCCTCTGCTGAATACGGCGCAACCGGGAGGTCGTCATATACTGTGCGGGCCAGGTTCATTTTTTGACTGCGCGCCGAATCAAAATGTACCGATTACGGGCGATCGCAGAAAGGTTGCCGGCGTTTGTTATCAGCCCAGTTCGTTTGGACCGGAAAATAAATACGGTATTGCGACGGCTGCGTTCAACGCGGCCAATGGGTTACCGCTGCCAGGTATTGCAATCACGCCGATCGATACAATTTCAAAAGTGCCTTGTTCAGCCAGTTTTGAATCGCAGACTACCAGCCTCAGAGCCTCATACGATATCAATGACAACATGACGCTGGATTACATCTACGGTCAATGGGAATCCGATGAGAGCATTCTCTCTACCTGGGACGGTGTCGATGCAATGCTTTATGGCACTAGCCGCCCCGCGGTCTACGAGCAAGAAAGTCACGAACTGCGTTTCTCGTATGATAGTGGTGATGGCTTCGATTTGGTCGCTGGCATTTTTACCTGGACGTCTGAGTACGAGATCTGGTTGCGCAGTTGGATTGGCTTTAACCCACCGACGCTGGCTTTGGATATTTATCAATACACTAATCAGGAAACTGATTCGTCGGCAATATTTTTTGAGGCCGATTACGATTTGAGCGATCGCCTGACGGTGACCGTCGGTGGTCGTTATACCGAGGACGAAAAAATCTCTCGCCAAATCGGTGGTCAAGCCGATACCAGCCCGAATTTCCCCAAGGCGGAATGGGACAAATTTACTCCCAAGTTGGGTCTCCGTTACCAGTACACCGAGGACATGATGGTTTTTGGTACTCTATCTCGCGGATTCCGTAGCGGTGGCTTTAATGGTCGCGTCGGCGGTGGTTTAGAGGAGGCCACGCAGCCCTACGATCCAGAGACAGTGGACAATGTCGAATTCGGTATTAAATCTGAGTGGCTGGATAATCGCGTGCGCTTGAACGCGAGTGCGTTTTTAATGAAGTTTGACGAAAAACAGGAAGAGCTTAAATTACCTAATTCCGGTGGCGCGACAGGGCAAAAAACCGTGGTTGTGAATGCTGCGGAAGCAACTATCACAGGTCTTGAAGTTGAGTTGCAGGCGCAAGTGTCGGATGCATTGTATGTCCGTGCAAACGTTGGTTTGCTCGATGCTGAGTACGACTCTTTTAAATATACCGGTAGCGACGGCAACTCGGTCGATTTAAGCGACAGGGATTTTCGCCGAGCACCTGACGTGACGATGAACGTAGATGCAACGTACAGCTGGGACCTTGGCGGCGGCGAAGCCTGGGTGAGGGGTTCAGTGCGCTATTTGGGTAAACACTTTATCGATAACGAAAACACGACTGAGCTTTCAAATGGTGCGCAGACCATTGTTGATATGTCGGTTAATTATCGCGTCGATACGTTGACGTTCAGCCTGTTTGGCCGCAACTTGACCGACGAGGACGGTTATACCCATGGGTACGATGTACAACCGCTTTGGTCCTATGCGGGAACCCGCGAGCCTCGAGTTGTTGGTTTTGAAGTGATGGCGAGTTACGATTAAAGTTATCGATTAGTTGGCCATTAAAGCGGGCGTTTCGTCCCCTAAGGTGCTTTTACGCACTGGGGCAGCGCTCGCTTCCATGATTTTTTATCCGTGACAAAGGGAACCTAGTAACGCCACAATGCGGCTGTGCCGACTATTTGCTTGCGCTGATTCGAGCGCTGATGGTGCGTGTTCAATACGTTACCAAGATTCTTGAATTTAGTTTAACTTTGTGGCAATGTCAGCGTTTGATTTGACGGTAAAGCGCGCCTTCGACGCGCGCTTAAAAATACAATATTTGGAGGGACCATGGCGATCAAAACTGATGGGATAACACGACGAAAAGTGATTACCGGTGCAGGCGGGATGGCAGCGCTTGGTGTGATGGCAACTCAGACAGCTTGTGGTGGTGGCGGTTCTTCTGATGCTATCAAATGGGACAAGGTGACAGACATCATCACCGTTGGCAGTGGTATCGGTGGAGCAACCGCTGCTGCGGTTGCCAAAGACAATGGTGACGAGGTTATAATCGTCGAAAAAGCAGGTTTTTTTGGCGGCACTTCGTCGAAAACTGCAGGGGTTATCTGGGTCCCCAATAGCGTATTCCTCCGAAATCAGGGTATCAGTGACAATAAAGATGATTGCCTACGATATCTGGCGCGCTTTTCATTCCCACGCGATTACCATCCGGATGCGGAAAATCTGGGTCTGCGAGCGTCGGAATACGCACTGCTCGAGGCCTTTTACGACAATGCCTCGGTGGCTCTAGATCGATTGATTAAACTCGGCGTGCTCGACGCCGTCGAGTGGCGCATGTGGGCTCTCGACCGGCCCACGCCCGATTACCTAGACAATGTAAAAGAAAACAAGGTGGCTCAAGGGCGCGCCGTGGGCGTAGTCGATGCCGATGGCAACATCGGTCAGGGTATCGAATTGATGGGCCAAATGGATCGAGCATTGAAGAAGATGGGTGTGCCGGTGCTGTTAAAACATGCCGCCGATCGGTTGGTGACCGACGACAGTGGCAGGGTGATCGGCTTGATAGCCAAGCATGGTGATCAGGAGGTCGCGATCAAGGCTAACAAGGGGGTTATTTTTGCCTCTGGTGGCTACTCCCACAACACCGCATATGTGGCCGATTTTCAGCGCGTGGCGGTGGATGGTTCTTGCGCTATGCCGGTATCGACCGGTGACTTTTTGAAGATAGCGAGCGACGTGGGCGCCAAGATGGGTAACATGTCCGGCGCCTGGAGAATGCAGCTCCCCTTCGAGCAGGCGACCGCAACCAGAGCAGTGCCGGCGGGTGTATTTTACGTGCCGGGAGATTCCATGCTGCAAGTGAATAAATATGGTCGCAGGGTAGTCAACGAAAAGCGTAATTATAACGACCGCTCTGAAATCCACGGCGTCTATGACCCCGGTAAAGCAGAGTTTACTAACCATCTGATGTTTATGGTTTATGACCAGCGAACCGCGGAGGCGTTTGCCGGTAATTTCCCAATACCAGTGACGCCCGGTAGCGATGCCTACACCGTGAGTGGCGCCGGTGTGGCAGAACTGTCGGGTAAGTTGACTGAACGCTTGGCGGCTATCAGTGGTGATACCGGCGGGGTGGTCTTGGATGGCGGCTTTGAAGCGGCGTTGGGGGAGACGATTAAGCGGTTTAATAGCAACGCTGTCGAGGGCAGAGACTCAGATTTTTCTCGCGGCGCATCGGACAACGACACGGCTTGGCATGGGGCGTTTTCGCCAATGCGCCAAGACACTGATTGGCCAGCCAACCCCTATCCCAATTTGGTGCTACATCCTCTCGACACCAGCGGGCCGCTGTACGCGATTATTTTGACGTCTGGGACGCTCGACACCAATGGTGGGCCGGTTGTTAATCAGCATGCGCAGATTATGAACGCGTTCGATGTGCCGGTTGAGGGTCTCTACGGAGCCGGTAACTGTATCGCCAGCCCGTCAAAAGAAGCCTACTGGGGTGCTGGATGTCCGCTCGGACTGTCTATGACCTACGGTTACATTGCCGCCAATCGAGCGCACGCTGCAAAAAAAGTATAAATTTAGCATAAACCACAGACCATTAGGGGATGCAGATGTCAGAGAACAAATCTAGCTTTGAAGCGCTTGCACGGCGTATTGATGAAGTCGAGAGCCGCAGCGCCTGCCGAGATTTAGTATCCAATTATTGTCACGGTTTCGACCGTCGAAATTGGGATTGTTTTATCGGTATTTGGCACCCCGATGCGGTCTGGGACATTGGCCCGATGTTCGGCAGTTTTCATGGTCACGAGGGAATACGCGAAGCGGTTTATGACATCCTTTATCCGGTGTGGCGTGAATCTCATCATCTGACGACTAATTTATGCATCACCTTTAGTGACGCTGATCATGCCAGCGGTATCTGTAACGTCGACTGCATGGGTGCCAACCAGGAAGATGTGGTGCAGATGGTTGGCGCTACCTACATCGATCAATTTGAGCGCCGTGATGGCGTGTGGAAAATTGCCCATCGAAAAGTTGAAATGGATTATTTTGATGCCATGCCCGGAATGCAAATGACTCAGCCCTAAATTCCATAATGATGGTACATAGCGTTTGGCCTGACTCTCTAACAAACCACTAATGGACTAGACTGGATAGTGCAGCGGGGCAAGTATCTTTTTGTTGGGTAGCTTTAGGTTTGTGTGTCCGCTGTAAAGAATAGGTAATCGACACTGCGGGTGATTGGCGGTAGCGCAATGAGGAGAGATAAAAAACCTGCTGCCCTGATCGCTTTATTTTGATTTGTTGGAGTGGGCAATATGTACGTGGGCGACTACGCGAGAAGCAATCCCGAACGGCCGGCGATCATCATGGCCAACAGTGGTGAAGTGGTCAGCTATCGAGCATTTGATCAACAGACCAATCAACTCGCACATTTTTTACGTGATAACGGCTTGCAGCGGCTCGACCATTACGCGATTTTTATGGAAAACAACAGCGATTACCTGCTTTGCTGCGGTGCAGGTGAGCGATCAGGTCTGTATTTTACTTGCGTTAATTCCTATTTAAAGCCCGACGAATTGGCCTACATAATCAACAACAGCGAGTCGAAGGTTTTGATTACCTCGTTAGAAAAGTTGGCTGTAGCCGAACACGCTCTAAAACACTGCCCCGCTGTTAGCTGTTGTCTGGTGGTTGGTATGCGCTCATCCAGCGGTAAGTATCTGTCTTACGAACAAACTCTCGCCGGTTATCCAACCACTCCGATTGCCGACGAATACCTCGGTGCACCGATGCTATATTCATCGGGAACCACCGGGCAACCGAAGGGCGTGCTGCGCCCTTTAGATGCCGTATCGCCGAGTCAACCTTTATCTTTGGCAACTTTTCTGACCGAAATTTGGTTGTACCGACCAGACATGGTGTATCTGTCGCCGGCGCCGTTGTATCACTCGGCGCCGCAGATGGCGGTCGGATTGACTATTCGTCAGGGCGGTACTTGCGTAATTATGGAGCGCTTTGATCCGCAACAGTACCTGTCATTGATCGGCAAGTATGGAATCACGCACACACAGTTGGTGCCAACCATGTTCAGCCGGCTTTTAAAACTATCCGAGGGGCTTAAAAAATCGACAGATTTGTCCTCGTTAAAAGTAGTTATGCACGCTGCGGCACCTTGTCCGGTGCCGGTCAAGCAGGCCATGATCGATTGGTGGGGGCCGATTATTCACGAGTATTACGGTGCTACTGAAGGTTTGGGATTTGCTACCTTGGACAGCCACGAATGGCTCCAAAACAGGGGCAGCGTCGGCAAGGTAGTGCTCGGTAAGCTACATATTCTCGACGCCAATGGCGACGCAAACCCAGCCGGAAAAGCCGGTGAAATATGGTTTGAAACCGCCAATCCATTCAGTTATTTTAACAACCCCGAAAAAACCCGCGAAGCGATGTCGGACGATGGCGCTATGAGTACAGTTGGCGATATCGGTTACCTGTCAAATGGCTATTTGTATCTGACCGACAGGTCGAGCTTTATGATTATATCTGGGGGGGTCAATATCTACCCCCAAGAAACCGAAAATCTATTGATCGTGCATGCAAAAGTATGCGATGCAGCGGTGTTCGGTGTGCCGAACGAGGACTTGGGTGAGGAGGTCAAGGCGGTCGTTCAGGTAATGCCCGAGTTTTCCGAGGAAGCCGGATTAGAATCTGAACTGATGGCATATTGTTATCAGCATTTATCGCGCCATAAATGCCCGCGCTCGATCGATTTTGTGGATCAGTTACCGCGCTTACCGACCGGCAAACTCTATAAGAAAACTCTCAAGGACAGTTACTGGATCGGACACCGGAGTTCGAGCGAGCCATAGCCGCTCAATAGTAAAGGGTGTTTGCCTTGGGCGATAGACTATCCGCTTAATGCCCCGCCTACCAGCAGTGTCTCGGACGTCGCATGAGGGTCACGCTGTGCCTGCGAATTGCGCGTAAGTCTGGGTCGCTGAGATTAAATCGCCGGCCTGGCTAAAAGGGTTGAGCGGTTACTTTAATATTGCTCAATATTATCACGCGCATTGGGGCCATGGTTGGCCGCGCTTCCGAGGCGGGCCGATTCTCTGTGAATACAGCTTAGGATGGGATCATGTAGTCGCAAGGTCAGGCCATTAGCAACAGGCGACGCGCGGATAATCGTTTTGGCGGTTGTAGCGGTACTGCCAAGCGTTGTTGCCAACTGGGCAAGCGGGGGGGAGTGTTGTAAAATCCGTTGTTTTAATGCCGGCTCTTGGCTAATGGTGGAACTGCCAACATCAAGTCAACCCATTGCGATTCCAGACGCCATTGAGGTCAAACTGAAAGGATTGAAAATTGTCTAAATCTAACGTTGATACAATCGATGAAAAACGTCTGTCGAGCTATTTGCAAAGTCACATCGATGGATTTAAAGGCCCGTTGGTGGCGAGTAAATTCGCTGGGGGCCAGTCTAATCCAACATTTAAGATAGAAGCGGTTTCGGGTGATTATGTGCTGCGCAGTCAACCGCCCGGCAAGTTGCTCAAGTCAGCCCATGCGGTCGATCGTGAATATCGAGTTCTGAGTGCTCTCGCAGATACGCCAGTGCCGGTCGCTGGCGTCTATCATCTCTGCGAGGACAGAGAAGTAATGGGTTCGATGTTTTATCTAATGGAATTTTGCGAGGGCAATATTCACTGGGATTCGGCGCTCGATACACTCGACAGTAATGCCCAGAGGACGCGCTGCTATGATGAGATGAATCGTGTTTTGGCGGCCATCCACTCGGTCGATCTGGAGACCGCTGGCCTGCTGAGTTTCGGTCGACCAGGAAATTATTTCCAGCGTCAATACGACCGCTGGTCAAGCCAATACGAAGCGTCGGTGTTGACGCCGATTCCGGAAATGAATGAATTGATCGCATGGTTGGGGAATAATGTGCCCGAGGACGACGGCAAAATTGCTCTAGTACACGGCGACTATCGCTTGGACAACCTGATGTTTAGCCCAGATAACCATAAAGTGCGCGCGGTACTCGACTGGGAATTATCGACCCTCGGTCATCCCTACGCAGATCTGGCCTATCAGTGTATGGGTATGCGTTTGCCTGCGGAGACAGCCAAGGGTTCGTCGTCTGGGTTGCTTGGCGTTGATGTTGCGGCTATTGGGATTCCGTCTGAGGAGGCCTATGTGGCTGCTTACTCGGAGCGCATGGGTATAGGCACCATCGATAATTGGAATTTTTATATGGCGTTTAGCTTTTTTCGTATCGCCGCGATCTGCCAAGGTGTCGCCAAGCGCGCGGTGGATGGCAATGCATCCAATGCCGAGGCGATGTTGATGGGCGACCGCGTGAGACCCCTTGTTATCAGTGGTTTGGCGGTGATCTAACCCGTTATTGATAGTGCTCGGCGGCGTGCTGATACTCGGCGAGGCACGAGCATAGGCGATCATTGATCGTTTTGTCGTTCGATATACTGGTGTATCGATACCCTGGGTTAGGTGCGCTCTGGTTTGCCTGAACTTTGGTTTAGCAGTACTTTGGTTTAGCAGTACTTTGGTTTAGCAGTACTTTGGTTTAGCAGTGCTTTGACTTATTCATGCGCGGTGATGGTCTTCATGACATTAATTCTACGGCCCGTTCTATGTCGATACTCAGGTCAACAAACCCTGTGGATTGCGGGTAGGATACGCTTGTCTAGCAATGGCGTGTTGCAGTGTAACGGTTCACGTGGACAGAACCCATAATGCGCTCAGTCGATTAACCTTGGAACAAAAAATAAGGCCTATCTGGCAGCTGTGTGGTTTTTTTTACTTCAGGCGGCATGAATTTCGGCAGACCGGTATAATTTGTTGAGTCTGAGTGACTACAATCAAAATTAATATCTATCGAGCGATGGCTAAACTTTGGCATCTCATCGACAGCACGTATAATCGCCGCTGTTGCTTCGCTGTGACAAGCTACTCTCAGACTATTGGAATCAAGCCATGACCGTGCGTACTCGCATTGCTCCATCTCCCACCGGCGATCCGCACGTCGGAACCGCCTATGTTGCGTTGTTTAATATGGCCTTTGCCCATAGTCAGGGCGGGCAATTTTTGCTGCGCATAGAGGATACCGATCGTGTGCGATCGACCTCAGCGTCAGAGCAAAAAATACTCGAGGCCTTGCGTTGGCTGGGTCTTGAATGGGATGAAGGGCCAGACGTCGGTGGCACGGTGGGGCCCTATCGTCAGAGCGAACGTTCAGAGATTTACCGCCAACATGCCGATCGCCTGCTAACCGATGGCCATGCCTTTCGGTGTTTTTGTTCTACGGAACGGTTGGATGAATTGCGAACCGCTCAAATGCAGGCAAAAATACCGGTGGGTTACGATGGCCACTGTTGTGGTCTCGCGGCCAGCGAGAGTCAGGTGCGCTATGATGCGGGCGAATCTTTCGTCGTTCGGATGCGGGTTCCGCGCGAGGGCCAATGCCAATTTGAGGATATGCTGCGCGGGACCATCGCGATTGACTGGGCGCAAATTGACCTGCAAGTACTGCTAAAAGCTGATGGCATGCCGACCTATCATTTGGCGAATGTGGTCGATGATCACCTGATGGGTATTTCGCACGTTATTCGCGGTGAGGAGTGGATTAACTCGGCGCCCAAGCACATCCTTCTTTACCAATACTTTGGCTGGGACGTGCCGATTTTTTGTCACTTGCCGTTACTTCGCAATACCGATAAAAGCAAACTCTCAAAGCGTAAAAATCCAACCAGTATTTTGTTTTATCAACGCATGGGGTTTTTACCCGAGGCTATGCTCAATTACCTCGGTCGCATGGGTTGGTCAATGCCCGATGAGCGCGAGAAGTTCAGCCTAGTGGAAATGCTCGAGGTATTTGATATCAGCCGCGTGTCATTGGGCGGGCCGATTTTTGATTTAGAAAAGCTTCGATGGTTGAATGGCATGTGGATTCGCGAGGAATTGAGCGATCAGCAACTGGCTGACCGATTGCAGGAATGGGCGCTTAATCGTCAACGCTTATTGGAGTTTTTGCCGTTCGCTAAGCAGCGCATGGAAACCTTTTCTGATCTTGCGCCGCTCGGGCATTACTTGTTGGCAGGCATGCTGCCCATCACTCGCGATCAGCTGTTGGCGTCCGCGGGCCATGAAGAACAGCTTGGCGAGATATTACAGTATGCCTTGTGGAGGTTAGAGGCCCTAGATGATTGGCGTCGAGAGGAAATTTTTTCTGCTTTGCAACAGGTCGCCGATGGCATGCAGTTGAAGTTGAAAATTTTTTTGGCGCCGTTGTTCATTGCCGTGGCGGGAACTAACGCATCGGTTTCGGTTATGGATTCAATGCAGATGCTGGGCCCAGACATGTCGCGCGCACGATTGCGCCATGCCCAGGACATAGTCGGTAGTCTGGGTAAAAAGAAGCTCAAAAAAATGCAACAAAACTACGCCAAATTGATCTAATCAGGCGCATCCAGTAAGGCTATACAGCCGTATCTTTCAGCTTAAACATTCGGGTTAGTCCAATGCCAAGTTGGTAATGGAATACTCGTCATCTTTGCGCCACCATGGGTGGCTGCTTGACTAAGATTTTTAGTGGGGAACAACAATGGAGTTAGTTCGATGGATATTGGCAAGACTTGTTTTAACGGCCGATGCAATGACCACGCCTAAGGGGTTAATACGCTCTGCTGAGGCGCAACGCGGCGTTGACGCAGCAACTGATAAACTGGCACTCTACCAATTTGAGGCCTGTCCTTTTTGTGTCAAAGTGCGCAGGGCAATGGCCCGTCAATCGCTGAATATAGAGCTGCGGGATGCGCGCAATGATATGGCGATTAAGCAAGAATTGGTAGCGCAGGGTGGTCGTCATAAAGTGCCGTGTTTACGGATCGAGTCGCCCGACAGCAATGACCAGTGGCTGTACGAATCGAATGATATTATCGCCTATCTAAAGGCTAATTTTTCCGTCAACTAGCCGGTTTTTCAAAGTACTATTGATCATTGCAGCGATGCGCGTTAGATCTTAAACGCTTGATAACTCGCCTGGCCTATACGTCCGACAGACTTGTTGAGGCGCACCGCTTAAGCGCGCAGTAGACCCATGTTTGCTGGCTTTTAAACGCCGGCTATGGTC
>MDTF01011421.1_pt1 | contig 11454 bp, 7 predicted proteins | sample 811191 | NCBI WGS metagenome assembly MDTF01 (sample SAMN05326649, study PRJNA326480) | marine metagenome | isolation source: seawater | place: Southern Ocean | collected 2011
TCGCTTGCATTAACAGAATTTCATGTTCTGATAAGAGACAATATGGCGGTGACCAATCTTTTTCTTCTGAGTTAGGTGCTATCTGATAAACTGGAGCAAAACTTCCCGTTATTCTATTAGGAACGACGCTCGAACAATCTTTTTTTGAAGGCCGGTCAACAATAAACTCTGACTTAATAGTAGTCTTTCCCAAGACATGCTCGGCTAGTTTTTCATCACTTTGACTTTTCCACTTATGGTAAACCTCAATTTCTCTATTTTTCAAGTCTGCACCCGATCTTAAAGATTAAATTCACTTTTTCGCCCATTTTTCAAAAGAATATCAAAAATTTCACGTATATTCTTCAAAATATTTCTAAATTCCTGTCTGAGATGCTCAAAGAGATCGGGTAACAACAGACCGTCGGAAAAATTATCAAAGAAAAAGTCGTATGCTTGATTTCAGTTATCCGTTTTCAAGAAAATTGGAGGCTTGAAGCTCCACCTTTCGAAACGACCGCGCAGCGCGTAAGGAAATATCCGAACAAAATAATTTCTTCAGGCTTTCTATCGCTGTCACTCATCTCTAGCCCGTCAGTCATTCAGTGCTCTCCATCGAACTTAAATCACTTTATTTCAGGGACGGACCCAGAGTGTGGTGGATAGTCTAACAACCTTACCTTCGACCAAGTGTCAGCACGCTTTGCTACCTCTGAAAATTGGCCTCCTGGAGCGATCCGGTTAAACTCCCCATTTACAACCACCGCCCATTCCCAAAGCATGCCACGCAAGCCACCAGAAATCCCTTGTCTTAACCATATTTTCTCTAAGTCAATACTATCGTCAAGCCTATCAGCCAATACGGCAACTACGTAGGTCGCAATGTTCACATAGGCTTGTCGAAAAGTTTCTTTTGCTTCTTTTGTTTTTATCATGCTTTCTATGGCTTTAAATATTATAACCTTTGCAATCATTTCACGGTACCAGCTAGCATCGAGTGGAACCGGAACAAGGTTAGGATTTCCGTCGAGCTCGTCCATAAATGCTGCAAAGTTTTTCTCTCCACCCAGCGCAACTTGGTTGGGCTTCCCGCTCCAAGCTTGGTAATATTTGGCAATGTCGTTTTTTGTTAGCTTGCGTCTTGGCGCGATCATTTCCTTTAGTTTTCGACGTTTAACAGGTGTCGTACCTTCCCTAAGCAGCAAGACGTTGTAAGCGCCTGCTGCACGCTCATAGAACCACCGGGTGGAGCCATCGGGGCACCAAGTGCTATTCGCAAGTTTTTCGAACTCCCGATGGAATGGCCGATTTGCTGAGAGATCTGACATTTTTACTACGTTTTGACTATTAGCGTAACGCGACACTTTTCCAATCAAACGCTCACGTGCTTCATCTTGTGAGCCTTTCAGAATAATAATTTTAGCTGGGATCATTACATGGCTCAAATCGATAGTCCGATCATCGCGAGATGCAAAATAGATACTCGAAGTAGTCTGACCCCCATTTACAATCTGCAGGCCCTTCAAGAACGATAGCCCAAGATTTCCATCATCGGAACGTTCAAACGCGGCTTCGTCACAAACAAGCACAAGGCCATTATTGAATGCAAGAAAATGTTCAGGTTCTGTTCGTAGTGTCTCAACGATGCCCTTATTCACAGGACGCTTGTTTCCAAGAAAGGTACGAATGTTAGCCTCTAGCAGTGTTGTCCCATAACGTAGGTAAAGATCTCGAATAAGCTGTCCCGGAATGGCAGTTAGAGCGTATTCGTAATCAGCGTCAGGATCAGGAACGTGTACACAGGGCAGCGGTCGGCCTAGGGATTGAACAAAACTCACAGCAAGCTCATCCCTAGGTTTTCCCTCAGTATGTCGAAACACTCGCTCGATATCCATAGATTCAATAGCCACCATTTTCTGATGGACCTCTTTATTTGAGAAGCGCTTGGTCTTAGTTTTCCCATCGGTTATTACAAATACCCGCAGGCGATCGATATCGTTCCACCTAGAGCGAATTGTCGAAACGAGGTCTCTTACTGGGTGAGTTGGATCAATTTTCGTGTCAAGCTGCCCGCTTGCGGCGCGGAAAAGAAAACGCACGCCTTCACTCGCGGTTGCAATGGCATCCGAGTCACGAAGATCGTTCATATCGTCGGTTCCAAAATAATTGGTTACGAACAGGTCCAAAGCAGTATCGTCGGAGCTGAGTGCGTAACCTGTGATGCGAAGTTTGGCATTTCCAACCTTTCCATTCCAGTGGCAGACGGAACACGCCTCACAAATTCCACTTTCCTCGACATGTTCCATGACCATCTCTGCAAAGACTAGCTCTTCCGACGGGAACGGACCCTCCCCAGACGCTACTCGTTCGCTAATTATGGATTGCAGGTCAGAACGGAAATTACGGTGAAATTCGTCTAGGCTCATATCAATCTATTCCAAATTTTTTAATCAGCTCAGAAAGCCGAAAGGCGGGAATTTCCATCGCGTCTAGGTCCAGTACATAGGTCGCTGAACGGAAGGCTGCTGGAAGGGTAGCCCGTGTAAGTCTTGGCATTTCAGGTTCTGAGAGAAATGCTTTCGTTTCTTTCAACGTCAGCAATCGTCCATATAGTGAAGCGTGCTCGTCTAGATAACCCATCACCATTAACAAAGCTTCGAAGCCGCGCTGCAATCCAGCATGATTAAATGTCTCACGGAGTTCTGAGACCAAATCAACAAGTGACGACCCGTCCAAATTTTCTTCGAAACGAAGTCCACAAAGGAAAACAGGTGTTCGGGCACTATCTAGCTGCTCGATACTGTTTATCTTTGCAAGAAAGCTACTAGTCCGGACGGTGCTCTTTACTTCTATTGCTCCGCCACGCACAAGAAAATCCTGTGCCGCAAGCAATGGTCCCTGCCAACAGCCGAGAGCTTCGGACCCTAATCCAGTGTCAACGAGCAACTTAAGCACCCATAACTCGCCAAAGAGACCTACTTGCGCATCCGGCGAAAGGGGCCGGTGTGTTTTAGCCATGAAGGCCTGCCACTCCCTCACACGTTCAAGAAAGGCCTCGATCACGTCGTAATTTGGCGTGTCAGATGTTGCTTCTAAAGTTCGCAAGACGTCGACAGCGATGATGCCGAAAATTTCTTGCGACCCTTCTGGTCGTCTGATCAATGCAACGGCTGTCCTTCCGGCAAATATAGCTTGCCCCTCGATCAGAGCGACGTCGAAACCCTTGCCCTCAGGTAAACGTGCTGGATTCAATGACCAAGAGCCGGGGAATGAGACAATTAGCGCTTCTCGTCCAAGTGGGAAGTGGCAGCCTGCCTCAACCGAAATCGTCTTCATTTCGGTCAGGTGAACAAACCTCCAATTTTCACTTGCTTCCTGTTGTGCGAGCACTCTCCATGTTCTTGCAAGCCCCCCTTCAGTCCACCCAGTCATTGAGGCCTCCCCACAGAACGCTGTTGGCAATATACCTTGAGTTAGAGACCCTTCTTTCGGAAGTGCTTGATGGAAAACTTATTGCCCATGCGACTACAGGTTGAGCTCCTATGAGGTCAGACACCTCAGCACCCGCAGGGTCAATTAGGTAGAGCATTAATAGGCCGCGTTCTCTTCGAGCTGGAACCCCTGCTTCGCTCAAACCATTTCCGAGTACATGACGAATCTGCGGGCCTCTTGGCTCAGAGGGTGGTGCTTTACCTTCGTTTCGGTCTGTATCGTTGCGCCAAGTTTTTTGACTAAGTTGTAGAGCAGCTTTCCATTCTTCCTCTGTTAGGTCGATAGCCTGATCACTTGGCGAAATGAGGGTTTTGATGGAGTATCGATCCGCATGCGCAGCGGCTCGACGGCGAGCTAACATTTTGACATGTGCACCACCAACTGAAATTTCAGCTCCCGGCTGAGCTTTTCCGATTAAGGCTATAGTCCAACTCGTGAGCTCCTGATCTTTATTCATTTCTTCTATAAAGTCTGCGACAAGAGGGCTCATAACACGGAAGCTGGCCGGATGTGTTCTGTATTCCCGTAGAAATGAGATGACGTTGAGTGGAGATACATCTCGCCATAGGTGGCCGCTCCAAGCCCGACCTTCTGGAACAAAGTGTTGGTCGTTTAGGTCCATCGATGATCCAAGTGTATTTATGAAGCGATCAGTGGCATTGAAATTTGCTGTAATATCGTCTTTCTCATTTGGGAACACGATGGTCTGTAGCAAATCCCCAGAATATGTAAGCTGCATAGCACGAGCGTTTCGCATCTTAGCCCGCGATGTTACGGTCAGCACAGAGTGGGATTTCACACGCAGGCCGAATTGCTTTGGCGTGGCACCAACTGCAACCATATTGTCAAACTCTTGACGCAGCTCTTCGGCTGCATCTGCTATATGACCAAACCATTCTACCATTTCTTGTGAAGTATATAATCGGCAGACGTCAAGGTAGCCATCACGATAACCAAACCACCGTCCCATTTGCATAAGCGTATCGTACATTCGTGCAGTTCGTAAAAAGTAACTAGTGCATAGGCCTTCGAGCGTAAGGCCACGGGCCAACTTGTCGCCACCGATAGCAATCACTTTAAGGCCTGTGCCTTGATTCTCATCATAGTCGAGAGCGTCCTTTGCTGTGCCGTTGATTTCGCGGACCCGGATATCTGATAGAACGTCGGGGATCACCTCAAGAATGCTCACCCAAGGGAAGTCTTCTAGCGTCTCTCCTTGGACAAGGTTGTCTCGGATTTCTTGCATGCCGGGCAGAAAAGCCGTCTCGTATTCCTCACACATCAATTCTTCAAGTGCAGCTAAATCGATGCCGCGGGTGTATCGACCTTTCATGTCCCGAACATAAGAAGCTACCTGGTTGAATACTTCATTCTGTACAGAAGTGAAGCGGGTCACGTGGATGAGCATAGATGAATGATTATTGCCCTGCCCACGTAGTTTTTTTATTGCACAGGCGTAAACAAAGGACCGGATCGCTTCTCCTAGGGAGTCTGGGACACGGTCCTCGCCCTCCCAGCGTGGCCGATGCCCGTTTTTGTGCGGCCTCATCTCGGGTGATGTTGTCGACTTGCTAGGCATCCAAGGCTGGAATTCATCATCAGATAATGTACGCACCAGCGGCAAGTCATCCGGCGTGCTAGAAGCCGATCCAAACACTCGCCCCGGCCCGACGTAGTTTGATGGTGCCGCGAGGTTTGAAATGAATGCAGACGGGAATAAGTCAGGGCCATGTTCCTGTGTCTCTCCTCGCTCATGAATAAAAATGTTAGCAAACGGTGTCGCTGTGTAACCAACGTATGCCTTGCGTGCGAAGTGGTGCAAAATCACACGGATTAGGCGGTTAATAGTTTTGGGCTGGTGCTCGAGGTCTGGGTTGCCAAAATCATCTACGACGTCTTCACCCGTATCCACGGAACCATGATCAGACTCGTCATCAATCACAAGAATTGGCAGATTGGTGACCATCTTGTGGCCTGTGATGGGATCAACATGATCAGCTACGCGATTTTGAATCCAGTGTTGCAGACGCTCTAAGACAGTTTTGTTCTTCTTGACCACGAACAGCCACGGCCGTTGCTCCGGAGTGATATTCATCCTGCTCGCAGCGGCTGCATTGAAGTCGCCCTTGTCGCTGCGATTGGTTGCCGCATTGGGGCTGACGGAAGAGTCATTGTCGATCAGTCCAACGCCGACTGCAGGTAGGTCAGCGACAGTGGCAAAACCAAGAAACCCCTCGTCGAGCCTAATTTGGGTCTGGGCTCTAAGGTTGTTGTGCAAACCGGCAAAAACTATGATGATTTTATAACCAGCATCGGCAGCCTTACATATAAGTCCGGTATAGTTTCCCGTCTTTCCAGATTGCACGTGGCCAACCGCCAGACCGCGGCGATCCCATGCGCCCTCACGGTTTGGGTCCTCAAGCTGCGACAATATTTCATCAGTGGCTACATCGAGGGCGTCTAGAGCTGTCCAAGGGATACGTCCCTCCATATATTCAGAATAGCGCTGCCAATATGTCCAGCCCTTTTTCCTTTCAGAAACAAGCCACGGAATATGGCCATCACCGCTTGATAGAGTGGCGCTTCGACCTGCAGTTCGGCTTGATCGACGGATTAATTCGTCAAAAATCGCATCTCGATCGACAAGCGCAAAATCGTCTCCCATCATTACGGCAAGCTTGCCCAGTTCCTTTTCGATCATTTCAGGCGTAATCGCACTTTGGGCTCGCCCCGAGGCAAGACGGAGCATATTCTGCGCCATAGAGAGTATTGAAACGAAGGCCGACTGATTGGAAACTGTCATTTACTAACCTTTAATTCTAGAGATGATACTAGGTCCAAATACATCGTAAATGGTGGAGTTCGGCCAAGCCGTTCCCGAGCCTCGGTTGGACTAAGCCCGCGAAACTTTACTAGCGCCTCAAACAACGAGGATAATGTTTCCATCACTTCGCTAGAAGGTGCTCCCGCAAAACCTGTCCTTGGCGTTTCTTTGTCTTCTGCAGTATCCAGCCATATGCGCTGAACGGGAACAGTCTCCTCGATTAATCTGAGAAGAGATAGGATATCAGGCTTAAGTGGCCCTGCCCGCTTCAAGATTGCACCAACTAGGTCGTGATCACGAGAAATACGGTATGATGTCCCTTGTGCTGAACGTCGCACATGCCAAGTCTCTGCAATGGCGTTCGACTGCGTCCTCGAGACTGGCGTGATGTGGCCACGGTGGGCAAACACCCGCCTGGCTGTGTCGCGAGTTTCGTATGCCAGTCGATGAAGCTGAGACCGTTGTCTCACTGGCGGACTGGCTGTCGATTTCATCACATTGATTTTCCATTCATGATCCGCGCTGTTGGGTATATCGATCCTTATTCGAGCAAGCCGGTGGGCTTCATCACGCGACCATTGCCTGCCACCATCACCAAGTCCTAGCCAGCCCCCTGCAAGAAGGAGGCGCTTGTTGCGGTAGACGTAAAAACCCTCTTGCTGCGTCCATCCTCCGGGTCCGGCAGCAGTCTCCTGCTCTGACGACTTGAGCATATCGCGATGCGGCAGGACATGACACTGAACTATCACGTCAATAGCGTGGAGTATCTTATACTCAGGTGTTTCGAGCGCCTTGCCAGCATGCCCCATAAGGAATGGATCCCAAGGCCTTACTGCCCGCTGATTCAGGCGGAGATGAAGTTTAGGCTGTTGGCCTTCCAGTAAACGATGAAAAGTCATCGCAAGATGCGATTCAATACCATTAGCAAGTTCCATCATGTCGGTACTTCTGAACCCATCGGTTACTATACGGTCTAACTTCTCCCACAGAACTATAGTGCCCTGATCCATCTGTTCGAGTTGCGAAAATAGGTGCTCAGATCCTGCTGCAGGACCTTCAAAGAGTGGCCATTCTGTTCCAGGTTCATGGCCAATGAGGTCTAGATCCCAACGCAGGCACACTATTTCTCCACCATTCTTCCGGCTAGCCACAGTGAGTTGTCGAGCTTGGGAAAAACTGGCCGTCTTCAGCCCTAACCCAAAGCGGCCAAGGTCGCTGGCGGCACGCTCCGCTCTCGGATCGCTAGCACCTAGGCGCATTCCAGATTCGAGAGACGCATCGTCCATGCCAACGCCATTGTCAGTTATACTTAACCAGCTATCTTGGCCTGCCCACTCTAATTGAACGTCCACCTCGCTGCAGTTTGCAGCTATGGAATTATCGATTAGGTCAGCGAGTGCAGTAGGAGGCGCGTAACCTAGTCCACGCAGCGACTCGATCATAGATCCCGCATGCGGAGGAACATTTCTTACACCCATAACATCACCTCCCTAGTAATTCTTGGAGCCTGCGCTTGCGTGCAGGATGTGCGAGCAGTTGGAGCCCTTTTGTCTCGATCTGCCGAATTCTCTCACGCGTCACTCCTTGTAACTGGCCGATCTCCTCTAACGTCATTCCATCATCACGATCACGCCCAATCCCAAACCGCATACAGATAATTTCAGCTTGACGCTCCGGTAAATCTTCCAAGGCTTCCGCTATAATTTCTGCCGTTTCCGCTTGATCAAATTTACATATTTCTTCTTGCTCCGGCAATAGCCTGTCCCAATGGTCAGAACTATCAGGGTATACAGCCGTGCGCGGGAGCGCTCTAAACCATAGCACCTCATCATTTGTCCACTTTAAATCGTCTGCAAGATCGCTATCAGTAACGGTCCCAACCCCCATTTTGTTTAGCCTATCAACTGCGCGATCTAGTTGAGCAATGGGGTGGACCCTATGAATAGGAATACGTATGGTAGCTCCCTCATCTGCACGCCATCTGGTTATAGATTGTCGCATCCAAAACGTAGCATAGGTGCTAAAACGAGCACCACGTTCTGAGTCAAAGCGCCGGGTGGCTCTCTGCATGCCTATGAATGCAACTTGGAAGACATCTTCTGGATCTTCGCCTTGTAGAATGTTGAGTGCCGAGAAACGCCGCACATGTGGTATGTGTTCGTTAATTAAACTTTTGTTAGTGTGGTCAAAAACTGAGATTTGCTCCTTCAGTGTAGCTGCATGCTTCAAGCTTTCCGGATCACCACCAATAGAACAAGCAAGTTCATTATGAAAAGCCATTGAAAGATCAAGTTCTTCTAATGCAGTTAAAGCTTGCCTTCTTTGTTTACCGTCTAGCTGACTACCATTTATTTGCCACAATTTCAGGATTTCCAAGGCATCAATGATTTCAGCTGTTTCAGCATAACCTGGGCGGGATGGAATAATTGCCTTAAGCGAAATGGGGTTTGGGTCGATGTTACCCACTAAGATGCCATCAAAATCATCGAGGAGCTTTCGAACGGCTGCTTTAGAGGAAAGAATTCCCAAATGAAGCTCCTGCCTTGCCCTCACCATATATTTCAAAAGTATCTTTTCGTCTGACTTCGTAATGCCGTAGCGTTGCGTACCGGGCAACCTAGTCGATCTACAAAGTGCTGCTTCAATTGCTTCTGCCAAAACCTCTGGAGTTGTATTTGATTTGGGGGCGAGATTAATGAAATCAATCTCTGAATTTTGGAGAGAAATTTCAAACCCGGCAATTTCCATCAGACGCAATAGATTGATCCGTAATTCCTCCAGCCCCCAATTGCCACGGCAATGGGAGGTAAGGCTTTCGATATCACCTAATGAGCACGATCCCTTTATCAAAATTTCATTAACCCAGTCCGCACAAGCGATTTTATCAACGGACATTCGCGTGCTAGTTTGGACGAAATCACACTTCGCTGTTTTGCCGCGGCTAGGTTTTAAAAAGTTTATTTGAACATCATTATTAATCGACACAGCCCCTGTGCCTATTCCCTCGCCTTTAATTGAGACAGAAACTAAATTGAACTCCCAATCATCTTCGATAACGTTTGATATCATAGGTTTAGGGTTAATCAGCGGAGTAAACTCTCCTGAAACGCCTTCATGTGATGATTTACTAAAGAAATTCTGTGGCTCTTCCTCAGCGTTAAAGTTAAGTAATTCATCTAGGCCATCTAATTGAGTAGGCTCGAGCGCAGAATGCGTAATGACAGGCTCTGATTTCTGTTCGTGTTTCGTTAGTCTTAGGGAGGCAATACCTGGCGATGGCTCATGTTGTACGTCAGCATTATTGGATGTGATCCTATCGCTCTCACCCAAACCTAGTCGATTGACTTTTATGAGAACAAAATCGTTACTGACACCACCTAGTTTGTCTGCGATCTGTTTGACGCTCAAGCCTTGGCACCACATGTCTCGCAGCAGTTTCGCTCGATCATTAGTCCAAATTGTTCCTGCAATACTGTTCGTCAAACCTATCGGAGCAAGCTCATCAGATTCTCCCTCAGTAATTTCTGCAGTAAAGGGCACGGGAGTATCCTGCATTGTCCCAATATTTATATCAGGCGTCGGGATTTTCTCGCCTATTTTTGGACCGCCGGCATCCTGCGCACTAAAGATAAGCGAAGACAATAATTGGGATACAAGCTTTTTTCCTGCCGCATGCGCTACTGCGGCAGGTGTTTCGCGTTTATGGTTAAGTGCGCTGGGATCGGCGCCATACCTGATAAATAGATCACAGAGCGCTAGGTTTCCGGTCTGCGCTGCTAAATGGAGTGGAGTGTCTCCCTTAGGATCTGCAAAATGAAGGCGAGGAGATTCAGCAAACTCGGCAAGCTTTTCAAGCCTCCCCTCCCTTAATAATCGAATTTCAAAAGGATCGAGAAAAGAATTTTCAGGTTCGCTCTTTTGTTTTCCGCTATCCCCAAAGATACTGGACAGTCTACCTAGTATCTTCATGTGCTAATTTCCTTTCTCTGGTTGCGGTTCGAGACTACCCATAGGTTGCCTCTTGTCAAATACAGCTTTAGGGAATGATGACAAAGAGACCGGCCAAAACCCGTAAGCCTTGGTGAAATCTCTTTGGGGCTAATGAAAAAAATCTGACTATTGTCAAACCCTAGGCAACCTGCCCCCTCCACAATCTCCCGCTTATGTACATCGCTGATACCTACAGAGTAGAGCCCATAGGTAAGCTTATTTGCGGACCTCGCAGACTTAGATGCAGTGAAGTACTCTGGTTGCCTGTCCTCTCACACTGAGTGATGAACCACTTGCGGGTACTGTGGAACACCGTACCTTGGAGTTCCAGTATGTGCGGTCTGAGATACGCATACAGCTTTATCATCTTGTACACTGTCATCGTCGGGAACAGTCTGCCTGTGGTTGGCAGGGAAGTATCCAGTAATTTCTCCAAGACACTATGCAGTGGCACCTCTTTCTGAGCAGCCTTTGACTTAAGTTGTCTGATGTCATTGGAAGCTACCCTGCGAGCCTACCCAGGTTCCCATTGCTAATGATGCTCTCAGCTATTAGCCACAGGCTTCCCCAGAGCGCAGACCAGTTAACAGACAGAACAAGCAGGAGGTTGTGCAGTACCGCGTCCTTAGCACGGAGGAGGATGTGGACTGGATCATCGCTCAGCACCCCATGGGGATGGACCTCTTGCCTGTCTTTGACCTTTAAGTCAGCCCAATGTTTTGAAACCAACTCCTCCTCGATAAAACACCAGTCCAAAACCTGCTGCATTTGCTTAAAAATGCGCTGCTGGGTCTGGGTTGACAGAATGGTCCCCTCTTAATCTTTGGAGAGAAGGGCTAGGTCTGCTAGCTCAGCGTCTCACCCCTGCTTGTACTTGTGCACGTTGAGGGATAGTTGCATGATAAACCCTAGGACCTCCTTGTCATGGGCCAGTGCAAGGTCCCCAACAGGGGACTTGCCTAGGTGCGAGGTCAGCAGTGCCAAGGCGAAGCGCACTGACTTTTAGCTGTTAGGGCGCAATCGCTGAGACAGTTCAGCTAGATAAGCTCTAATACCAACCTCTTTAAAAGCGACCCTGCCCTCAGACATCCGCTGGCATATTCGTGTATACCAATACAAAACGTACTAAAATAGGTACTAAAGACCTTAACCCAACATGCTAATTATCA
>MDTF01008389.1_pt1 | contig 11453 bp, 10 predicted proteins | sample 811191 | NCBI WGS metagenome assembly MDTF01 (sample SAMN05326649, study PRJNA326480) | marine metagenome | isolation source: seawater | place: Southern Ocean | collected 2011
ATGATTTATGAAATCTGAATTTATTTTAAAGAATTTTCCTAATATTAATGCAACAGCGTAACCATGTGGTATGTTGAAGAAAATACTTAAAGGATATGAAATTGCATGAGGAGCAGTTGTAGTTGATATATTAATTGCTTTTCCAGAAAGATTAGAGCCCTCTAGCATTACAGATACTTCATTTAACTTCCAGTCCTTTAATGGCTTGCTCAGTAGGGGCAAAATCAAATGTATTGCTTCAAAGGCAAACTTTTTACTTTCTTCCGTTGCTTTTAAAGACCAATATGACTCTACTGCTTGCGATAAAGCATCTAAACAGCTTGATGCAGCAACAGTGTTAGGTAAGCTTAGGCAAAGCTCAGGATCTAATATTAAAAAATCGGACTTTACTAAATCATGGGCTAGGGAGTGTTTTTTATTATCAATATAAATTACTGCAAATCGTGTTGATTCGCTTCCCGATCCATAAGTTGTAGGTATTGCAACTAATGGAATACCTTTATTAACAATTGTATTTGGATTCTGTACATAGCTTAAATAGCTACTACTATTATTTGATTCAAATACTCTAATTAACTTAGCCATATCAATAGCACTTCCTCCTCCAATTGCCACAATCAAATCAGGCTTTTGAATGTGGACTAATTCAACTCCAACTTTTACATCCTCAATTTTTGGATTTGAGCTAAATTCATTGAACACTATAATTTCTATACCGCCCAGTATTTGGTTTATTTTGGATTGTGCGCCAGATAGTGAAAATAATTTTTTTCCTGTTACTATAAGTATTTTTTTTACACTGAGCTTATGCACAATTTCTTTAAGGTTTTTTAAACTCCCAGCTTCACTAAAGTTTTTATTCATAATTATCAAAATTTATTCCTTGCAATTAAACTCATAGGTGGTCTTGGTGTCTCGTTATCAACTCCACATTTAACATGGATAAATTTTAAACCACTAATATCTTCGATAATGAACTCAAAATCCTCCAAAGAATTAATAGTTTTGTTCATTACATTAAACCCACAGCTCTTAGCGATATTAATATAGTCCAAGTGCTTTTGATATGTATTTTGACCCCCTGTTGATTTATTCTGCTCATTATCAAAAACAATATATGTCAAATCAACTCTATCAAAATATCTACCTACAGTGGTCATTCCACCCATATGCATCACAAACTCTGCATCACCTCCGCAAACTACAACTTTTCTACCTGTTTTAGCAGCACCAAAGCCTAAACTAAGAGCTCCACCCATATTTCCTGCCATATAAAAGTTATCTGTATCAGGCATAAAGCTAAACATTTCTCTTGCTGCATTTCCTGTTGTTCCAATAAATAAGACATCCTGTTTTCCAAATTTATTATTCAGTACGTTCAAAAATTTGCTTCTAGGTATATAATCCAATAAATCACTTTGATGATTAGCTTTTAACTCAGCTTTTTCAAAATTATTTTTTTCAATAATACAAATTGAATGTCGTGCATCAGAGTGATTGATTTGAGTAATGGCAGTATCTAAACTTTGACTATTTAATGTCTGATACTTATACCCATAGGCACTTATTAGACTTGGTAGCTCTGTAGCTAAGTGTTGATGCTGAATCTCACTATCCCCAGTTTTATAGGACCTCCAACTAACAAGAATAGGAAAAGTTATCCCATATGGCTTTAGTAGACTAGTAATACAACTTGCCATATTTGTTAGCCCTGATGACTGAACAATTACAATAGGTTTTTTCCCAGACATTTTAAGTCCAGCCGCAATAGAGCAAGCAATAGACTCACTTGCAGCTGGCAAATACTCTATATTGTCATTATTGATTGCCTCATTAATCACATATTTTGAAAAACTACAGGGAACTACACAAAGATGTGTGTAATTATTTTCAATTAAAGCATTAATAAAGTCTTCAGAATTTAAACTCATTACTTTGTTCCGGGAATAAACTCTAAAATCTCTTTAATACTCATACAATCTGGCTCAGCCTCAAGACTTCTACCATTTTCTAAAACAGATTTTGCTACGCCTAACATTGCAGGATAAGCAGCTCTTAGCATATGATTGGCAGTTACAACAACATTTACGCCAAGTTCAACAAATTCTTCAATAGTTACTGCATTAAAACTCGTTGGAACAACAACAACGGGAGTATTTTGATCTTTTGCTCTAAATTTATGCATAAACTCTATGATTTCTGAAGGGTCTTTATGTCTAGAATGAATCATTATTCCATCAGCTCCTGCTTTAATATAAGACTCAGCACGAGAAAGCGCATCATCCATCCCTGCTTCTAAAATCAAAGATTCAATTCGAGCTATAATCATAAAATCTTGGCTAATTTGTGCTGCCTTACCTTGTAGAATTTTGTTGCTAAAAACCTCCACACTCTCCTGAGTTTGATCAACATCATTGCCAAATAATGAATTTTTTTTAAGTCCAGTTTTATCCTCTATCACAACAGCACTTACTCCAGCTCGCTCTAGACTTCTTACAGTGAACAAAAAGTGTTCAGTTTTTCCACCTGTATCAGCATCAAAAATCATCGGTTTAGTAGTAACTTCAAAAATATCATTAACAGCATTAATTCGAGAAGTCATATCAACTAATTCAATATCTGGCTTACCTTTTGCGGTAGAGTCTGTTAAAGAGCTCGACCATACACCATCAAAACTAACCATTTTTTCATTTCTTTCAACTTCAGTATTTTCAGCAATTAAAGCACTTAAAGCATTATGTGCCTCTAAAATTCGTAAAATTGGCTTTGCATGAATCAGCCTTCGAAGTCTTGCTCTTCTTATATCAACTGTAATGCCGATTTCTGACATGAGATTATTTAATTGTGTTGAAGAGATGCCTTGAGTATATGGAATTTCAATTAATTTACCTCCCCATTGTGAAAGAGTATCAATTACTTGCTGTCTTGTTTTGGCCTGAACACCTTCTTTCCAGTCGTCGCCATGCAAAACAATATCTGGCTTTATTAAATTTAGATTATCTCTATAATCCAATGTATTTTGAGGCACTACTTTAGAAACCCCTTTAATATTCTCAACTACCTCTTTTCGTTGCTCATAAGTCATAAATGGAAGTCTTTTATAGCTTGCTATAGCTTTATCTGTAAGAACTCCAACAACTACATTACCTAAAGCTGACGCCTCCTTTAAAATATTTATATGCCCAGGATGAATTAAATCAGCGCTCATACCAACATAAACTTTTTTCATATATTATCCTTATTTATTTCTATTTTTTTTATTAACTCATTAAACATAGAATCAGCTGAACGTCCCTCTGACCACTGTAATTTAATATCTGGGTTTTCTGGAAAATCGACACTTAAATCAATGCCTGCAATATTTTTAACTTCGCCAGACTCATATCTCTTATATAAACCTTTTGGGTCTCTTCTCTTGAGTTCACTTAAAGGTGTATCAATAAATATCTCAACATACCCAGATATATTAAGCCTATTCCATGTATGGATTTCCTTAAATAAACCAATCACCGCAATAACAACATTAACACCTTGACTAGAAATAAGATTACATAAGCGGGCATAACTCATTCCCAAAGCAATTCTCTCATCTCGCTTATATGCCACTGTTGATAAAACTTTTCTCAATTCATCACCATCTAATAGAATGACTTTTTCACCATTAGATCTAAAATTCTCAACCAATAATTTAGATAGTGTAGTTTTACCACTTGCAGATAAGCCAGTTATCCAATAACATTTAGACATAATTTTTGTAAAAATAAAAAGTTTAAATGATTATATAGTCATTGAGTATGTAACTATTACAAGTCTAACAATGCTATATTGTCTATATATCTCTTATCCCAGTTATGTGGATTACAGGGATCTATAGGATATTTTTCAGTACCTTGGCTTTTATATACATAATCAAAAAAAGCCTGTGAAAGCAATGGACTAGAAATTAGTCGATCAATTGCAAGCTTAAAAATCTCCTTTGAAGGGTTAACAAACTCTAAATCCATATTGAATGAAGTCATAACATCTTTTAAAACCCATTCGCAAATAAAATGATCTACCGGATCGATTAAGCCCCTCCATCTTCCAACTGGGTTTGACTTGAGTTTATTGTTATTACGAAAAGATGATGAGTTATGATTTTCCCAATCCTCCCATTTATTTCCTCTTAATTTCTTCCAATTTTTACTATCAAGCATCTTAACCTCAAAATCAATATTTAAAAAATTTGTAACATTTTGCATTATTTCTTCAGGATTAGACTTTAGATCTTCAAAGCGAACTCCAAGAATACGATTAGGGTATTTTTTTTCATATTTAATCCAACTATCCATTAGACTTAAGTAATTAAAAACCGTAATTAAGTAATCATTACCAGGTGCAATTGTATTTTTCTTAAAAGATAGCAATACATCTCTTGGGTCCCTAACAATAATCATTGCTTTAGAATTCTCAATATTATCTAGAAAATAAGGTATTTTTCCCCAAGAAACTCCCTCATACTCACCAATTATTTTTCCATGAGAATTTTGATTAACTATATGATCCATAAGTACTTTATATACATGAGGATGACTTATATTTTTCCCGATGACTTGCATGCAGTAATCAAAGTCCAAATCAATACTAAATCTTGCCTTTAATCGAAGCTGCATTTCTTGCAACATAATAATTAAGCTTTCTTGATTAAGAAATGGGTAGCGTGGGTAACAAAAATTAAAGTACTTTACAACATCAACAGAAAAAGATGCTTCTGTATGGGCATTAATCATTGAACTAGTTAATGCCGCACCGGACCTAGCCCAACCTGACATAAGCACATAAGTTTTATCATTTTTCATAAGAATTTATTTAATAGATATAATTTATCCATTTAAAAACTAGGGCTTAGAAACTTCTATTGACTGGTTACCATAGCGGTCATTACTTGCAACTACAATCTTTTCAATTTCCTGGAGTTTTATACTTGAACTATCTAAAATATATTCCCAAGTTTTTTTATGGATGCGTTCATTAAAATTATCATGATAATATCTACCCTCTTTTGTCTTTATGGCCAAATATGGCTGGCTCCCAAAAACCTCTCCCCTCTTTTGCGTAACAATAATCTTATTAACACTAAGTTCATTAATAAGCTCAACATTTATTTTAATTTTTTCATTGTCTATACTTTCTTCACCATAGAAAGTGTTACGCATTGCAGTTACTGCATCAGAATTTATAGTACTAACATTTTGATATTTTTTTTGTACTTTATTTATACGATAATAAATATCTTCAATATCAACAGACATATCTCTAAAGTCATGATTAGTAAAGGCCAATATTGAAGAATTATTTTCTACAGCATCTTTAAACGCATTCTCTATATCATTATCTGTAAGAAGCTTATATCTAGTTCCAATATTAAGGCATCTAGTTGAAAGTCTATTCATATTTCCAGGAAGTTGGTAATCATCATATGAGGGATTAAAGGGCAGCCATTTTTTAGATGCTCTTCGCCAGTCACCATATCGATTACTATCAGGCTGACTATTCAGATCATCATATGAAGATTGATTAGAATAATCAAATGGAATCCACTGCTCAAGAAAAAAGCTAGAATCTTGGCGCATCGCATGAAAGCCTGCACGATTTACTATTGGAAACCAATTATGATCAATTAATCTTCTACATAGAATTTGATGCAATACTTCATAAGAGTTGTCATAAGATGTGCTACAAATATGGCCATCCTTATTAAAGGATAAAGGATGAAAATGCCAATGAATTGGGTCATGGCTATTATGCTCATCAATTTTCATCTTATAATGAGAGAATACATTTCCAAAGCCTAAGTCCCGCCTACGTGGATTTGCCGTAAATCCAACATTATCCATACAGTGCCAGTTATATATAATTCCATCTCCACTAGAGTCTTTAAATTGCTCCCTATAATCAGTAGTCATTATTTTATCTAGCATAGAATCAACTTTTTCCCAAGTATCATTATATGCAAGCAAATGCCTATTAAAAGCCTCTGAAACTGGCTTTGAAAGCTCACCTAAGTCAGCATTTTGATTTTGAATTTTTTCAAGATTTTTTTTTGTAGCAGGCAAATCAATATCAAACATAGATTTTAATCTTACAAAGGTTGCCTCTATTGACTCATATAATGGCCCCTCAGTATCGATACAATGGACTATATAAAGCTTAGGAGTAGAAATTGCTTTATTATTATTTTTTAAAGAATGATGCAGGATCGTTTCTCCCAATAGCATAACGCTGATTTGCACCTTCTAAATTAGTAGTAAATGCATAATTAAATTTACTTTTGCGCATATATGCAACAACATCATCATTGAAAGCTCCATAAGGATAGGAAAAACTATCTACACTTCTGCCTATTGAATTTTGCAAAAACTTAGTACTTCTATCTATCTCTTTATGCATCTCTTTAAGAGGAATTTTATTCAAAAATGGGTGTGAATAACTATGTCCACCAATTACCATACCATTATTACTCATTATTTTGATTTCATCAATGCTTAAATAATACTCATTTATAAACTCTTTGTCCTTATTAAAAAAGTTAGAAAACATAGAGTTAATTATATTTGAAAATTCTGCTTCACTTAGATATTCATTTCTCAACATTCTAAAGTAGCGATCATTATTGGAATAAAAGTCATACTCCTTTAAATAGTGGCTACTGTTATGAATGTTTTCAATATTTGGAGAAAAAATATTTTTATTTTTAACTTTAGATATTTTGATTGCTAGCATACAAAAAATATCTAGAAATTCTTGATAATTATTGAACAAATTATATTGCAATAATCTTTGCTTTTCTACAACAGGAACTTTATTAGATTCTAGTGGCATTGTTGGTATAAAAAAACTAGCTTGCAAACCATAATCCATCAATATCGGATAGATATTATTAAAATGTTGCTTCATTCCATCATCAAAAGTCAAATAGAAACATTCATCAGTCGGATAATTTTTATCTATCGAGGCATTCCTAATGTCTTCCTCATATAATGCAGTCCCGTTTTTTATTAGATCAGATACCTGGGTCTCAAAATCTTCCACTTTAACTCCTGGAACCCCTAAAAATAATGAAGAATCATTTAGACAGCTTACAAAATGATACATTAATACATTCATTTTAAAACTAGCAAAAAGGGCATTACCCAATTTAATAAATCTTGGTTAACATTAAATTTCATTTTTTAAAATTATTTGTGCTAAATCAAAATCAAGTTTAGTATCAATATCAACTGAATGTTTTTCATCCATTATATAAGCACTAATCTTTTCTCTAAGAAAAAAACTAGGATTTTTCTGATCAAATATTTTCTTAGTTTTAATTAAGTATATAGCTCCATTTAATTGGTAATATTCTGGCAAATCCTGACTTCTCATATCAACAATGTCCTTATTTATAAAATCTGACATTGATTTATTTTCTGGGAGGATATTGCTCCATAAAGGAGAATGTTTAGATTTTGTTACACTAATTAATGCTTCATCAGAACGCTCTATTATTTGCTCTATTGATTTATCAATATCATCACAAGTTCTTAGGGGTGAAGTTGGCTGTAACAATATAATATAATCATATTTTTTACCAATATTTTTTAACTCAGTAATGGCATGAATCACAACATCCATGCTAGATGAATTATCATATGCTAACTCTGCAGGCCTTTTAAATGGGACTTTAACGCCAAATTTTTCTGAAATATTTAAAATTTTTTGACTATCTGTTGATACAACAACATGATCGACATACTTAGAGTTAGTTGCAGCTTCGATGGTCCATCCAATAAGAGGTTTACCCAATAAATCAAGGATGTTTTTATCCAGTAATCGCTTACTACCACTTCTAGCTGGAATAATAGCTAAAAAACTATTACCTTTATACATTAAATACCTTTTTATACTCTCTATTGGCTTGCTCATATTCAGAAGAACGTCCAATATCAATCCAGTACTCTTGAAGTGGAAAAGAAATAACTTTTTCTCTATTGCTAATTAATTTCTCAAATAATGAAGGCATATCATAAAGCTTATTATCTGGGATTAAATCAATACAATTTGGATTTAAGAGATAAATACCAGAGTTTACAAAAAATTTATGAGTTGGTTTTTCCTCAATAGACAAAATATTTTCATTATTAACTTCAACAACACCATAAGGAACCTCAATGTCATATTCACGAACACACATTGTTGCCATAGCATTGTTCGCTTCATGAAAATCAAGAAGCTGCTCATAATTCACATTTGTAAGAATATCTCCATTCATTACAAAAAAAGGTTCAGTCATCTTTTTATTTATTAAAGTTAAAGCCCCTGCTGTTCCCATTCTTTTGCTTTCAACTACATATTCTATATTTACCCCAAAGGCCTTACCATCTTTAAAGTAATTTTGAATTATGTCTGATTTGTACCCTAAGCACATAATAAAATTAGTAAACCCATCTTTAGAAAAACCTTCAATAATGGTCTGTAATATTGGATTATTGCCAACTTTTAGCATTGGTTTTGGTAACTCCTCAGTCAGTGGCATTAGTCGCTTTCCTAGGCCACCTACCATAAGCACTACTGTATTTTTATATTTATTTTTAAGAAATACTTCATCTAAAACAAATAGGCCAATTACTTTCTTATTTTTGTCAAGAATAGGAATTTGGCTGACTTGATTTTCAATACATAAACTTACTAATGCTTTTTTTGAAAGGCTTATATCTGAATATATGGCATTAGCTTGAAAGATATCTCTAATAGAGTTTTTTAAATTTTTACCACTGAGTATTGCACGACGGATATCACCATCATTTAATGTACCCAAAAACTTATCATTACTATCAAGAATCAAAGAAATTTTAACCTTCCCTTGCTCAATAGTTTTTATTGCATCTTCAATTGTCGAGTTAGGTTTTATACAAATATCTAAAAAATTAAGCATATCTAATCAACCTTTAGATTGTAAAAAGACTTCTTTAAAATATTTTTGAAATTTATTTTTTTCATAATTTTAATAATCTCCTTACTAGTGTCGATATTACCTGAGTCATAAGGATTTTTTACTTTACTAATAATATTCTGAAAATTTTCTGAAAACACTTTATCAAATGCAGCACTAATAGATTTTTTATTTGGCAAGCATTCTACTACACTAGAGGCTTTAATACGGCCCCTTTGTCTATCACCAATGTCAATAGTTCCAATTCTAAAACTAGGCGCCTCAATTAAGCCACTTGAACTATTACCCACAACTACATCAACAAACTGCAAGGCGCTTAAGTAATTTAACTGACCCATTGACGTAAATGAAATACAATTATTATGAGAAGATACATAATTATCTATCATAAGATTAATAATTTCACCATTAGGATCACTATTAGATTTGGTAAAAATTACAGTTGTATTTTTTAATACATTAATTGATTCTAGTAACTCATTAAACTGTATTTCTGATGATGAGTTTTCAAGAGTAACTGGATGATATGTAACTAAAATATTTCTCTTAGCAAATTTAAAATTAATTTTTTTCTCTAGATCAGCACATGAAAGTAAAGCTAATCTTTTAATATTTTCAATACCTAGCCCTCCTACATTAAAAACTCTTTTTGGATCCTCCCCTAACTGAATAACTCTATTTCGGTAAATATCAGTAGCAGTAAAGTGAAGATGGCTCATTTTTGTAATCGAATGCCTAATATATTCATCAAATGCTCCCTCAGTAGTCTCCCCACCATGCAAATGTACTACAGGTATTCTGGCAATCATTGCAACAGATACTGCAGAAAATATTTCAAAACGATCTCCTAAAACCAATAATAAATCTGGCCGTAACTCATTAAAAGCATCAGAGAAACCAATCATTCCTAATCCCATAGATTTACTAACTTCTATTTCAGAATCAGTTGATGGTGTCATATTTACTTTTTTGTCAATACTGAATCCATCCTTCTTAATGTTTTGATAAGTATTACCAAACCTTTTAGATAAGTGCATACCTGTTACAACAATCTGTAACATAAAATCGTTATCAACATCAATTTCTTTCATTAGCCAGTAAAGCAAGCCATAATCAGCTCGTGACCCTGTTATAACGCATACTTTCTTACAAATCATATTAAATCATCTATTTGATAATCTTTTGAAGCAATTGTGCCTATAATTTCATCCCATAACATAGGGCTCAAACCAATTCCTGGGCGTTTAATAGTAATATTTTTTTCAGATAAGATTGCTCCTTTTTTTATTATCTGATTAGCAACTATAGATTTTCTTGCAATGCCAATATTTACCCTTTCACTTGGTGAAGGTTTTTTTTCTTTGTCACCTAAAGCTTTCTCAATATTCCTAATCGCTAATACCATCGCTTTAAGTTCACTAGGTTCTAGTGATGCTTTATGATCTGGACCTTGCATAGTTTTATCCAAAGTAAAATGTTTTTCAATAATCTTTGCACCCAATGCAACTGCCGCTATATCAACTTCAATTCCTAGAGTATGATCACTATAACCTACTGCAATTCCAAGCTCCTTTTGTATTGTTAGCATTGCATTTAGGTTGACATCTTCCATAGGTGTTGGATACATTGTATTCGTGTGCAAGACGGTTATATTTTCCTTCTTTGTTCCGGATGTTATTAAAATATTCAATGCTTTATTAACCTCTTGAAGCGTGGACATTCCAGAAGATAATATTACTCTCTTGTCTAATTGTCCTATATGTTTCAAGTATGGTAGATTAGTAATCTCCCCACTTGGTATTTTAAATATTTGGATTCCTAATTTACATAAGAGATTAATACTTTCATAGTCAAATGGAGATGATAGAAATATAATGCCTTGCTCTTGACAGTAGATGAGTAATTCTTTATGCGCATCTTCATTAAGCTCAAGCTTCTTTATCATATCAAATTGTGACTCTGTTTCATCAGTAATTCTTTTTTGATAATCTGCTTTTTCAGCAGCTCTAGTTACTAAGTTTTCAGCTTTAAATGTTTGAAACTTTACAGCATCGACACCTGAATCAACTGCTTTATCAATAAGTTTTTTTGCTATTTTAATTGAACCATTGTGATTAACTCCAGCCTCAGCAATAATAAAAACACTCATTTAATTACACTCCCAGCCTTTGCAAAGAAATTATTACCAATTCTAATTCCTTCTTTAGTGACAGTTCCACTTCCAATAAAACTCCCTTCGCCTAAAACAACATCTCCATTAATAACTGAGTTAGTAGAAATATGGCAATGATTTCCAATATTACTGCCATGCTCAATAATTGCTTTAGTATTAATAATGCAATTATCGCCAATAATAGCCTCAGAGTTTACTACTACATCATGCATAATTATAGAACCAATACCAAGACTGGCATGTTTGGAAATATATGCTCTTGGTGAAATAATTGTAGGTAAATTCAACTCTAATTTTAGAATAGCATTA
>MDTF01004526.1_pt1 | contig 11450 bp, 14 predicted proteins | sample 811191 | NCBI WGS metagenome assembly MDTF01 (sample SAMN05326649, study PRJNA326480) | marine metagenome | isolation source: seawater | place: Southern Ocean | collected 2011
CCATATCCAGCCTATCAACGTGGTGGTCTACCACGGCTCTATAGGAAGAACTAGTTTTGAGGTGAGTTTCCCGCTTAGATGCTTTCAGTGGCAATAAACTTAATCTAATTAATTTTAAGAAAATACGAATAATTCAATTTTGTTAGTTCTAAGAGTTTTTTCTCTTTAATTTCTCAAAGTTTTTCATTTTGTTAATATAATATTATATCTAAATTTACTATTCTCTTTTTTAATTAGATTTTGTGCGGTAATTTTTATCTTATAACCTTTACTTTTACAGTACTGTAAAAAGAAATTTTTTTCATAAAAACGATGTTTGGCTTTTTTATATTTTTGACTAAAATTTTTCTTTCCAATATTTCTAATTACCGACATTTCCCAGTTTTTGTATTTTTTTTTATCTGGAATATCTAATAAAAATATTTTAGTTTTATCGTTAGCTAAACTAAAAATTTCATTAAGAACTCTTTTCGCGTATCCTTCATTTGGAAAATATTGGAATAGAGAATTTGCAAAAATATAAGAGTAGTCTCTTTGTTTTAATCTTTTTAAATTAGTTGCTTCTCCCACATAAAAGTTTGATGATTTTAAATTTTTTTTACTGTGTTTGATTAATTCCTTACTAAAATCAATGCCAAAACAGTTAATTTTTTTTTTAAAAAAGGGTAATAAAAATGCACCAGCACCACATCCTATCTCTAAAATATTATCTTTTTTTTTGATATTAAATCTTTTTATGAAGTAATTGGTGTATTTTATCCAGTCTTTAACTTTGACATCAGATGTTGGACTTTGATGTCCATTTAAAGTAATTAAATCTTTTAAATTTTGACAATTTGCTAATCTGCCATTTCTGTCCCATATTTCTTTCCATTTATTATTTTTCTTTTTTATATAAATCAATTTTTTTACCCATATTTAATAAACTTAAAAAATTTTCTTTAATATCAATTTTTTTGAGATATTCATCAAGATAGTTTTCAATTTGGTTTTTAATTAAACTTTTATTTTCTGGATTACTAAATCTAGCCATTTCAAGATTTCCATAGAATCTCTTAATAAAATCAATTGAATTATATTCACTAGCTTTTTTAATTACTTCAGCATTAATGTTTTCATAATTAAAAAATTCAAGTGTTTTAAAAATGCTTTCATGGGGGTTTTTTATTAGTTCATTGTAATCTAACACAAAAAAAATTTTTTTCTGTTTTAAATTATTTATCCAATACTTATAGAAAGAATCTAATCTTTTTATTTCATCACTGATGATTTTAGTATTAATATTTTTTTTTTTATCAAAAAATTTTGAGTAATAGCTATTGTGTTTAATAAGATATATGTATCTCGAGATGATACATGACTTAGGCTCTCTAATTAGTATAAGAGGGTTTATATTATCATTATTTAAATCATAAAGATCACAATGCATTACAGGATGTCTTGAAAAAATTACTCTTTTCGAAAAAAATTCTTTTTTTAAATTAAGATCTAATTTTTCGAAAGCGATATTTCTTTCAAAGTTAATCGCCCTCCACATATCACTATATACAATAGCTGGTGCACTAGTAATCCATTCATCATTAAGTTTATCATGAAACGGTATGCCATTTCCTAAATTATTCGTTATTTCAAAATAACTGTTTATACATTGCCTTAAAAAATTACTTCCACTTGATTGCGGAGAGATCAAAAAATTAATACTTGAAGTTTTGTAGTTAGAATTTGATTTTATAAAATCATACAGGTTTCTCCTTTTTTTGTTAATTTTTACGAAAAATATCAAATTAAAGATAAAAGATGCATGTATTCTTTTAAAAAGGCTAAATTTAAACTGCTTTGGATAAAAGTTTATACCAGTTTTTTGGCTAATTTTTTTTAGTTTCCATCTAATATCATAATCTTTAAAGAAATTAGTTAATCTTTTAAACATAAAATTTTTTATTTTTATTTAAATATTTTTGTTTTTTATTCCTTTACTGCCAGATCTTGCAGGAATTATGCATAGGAAATTCATATTATGATTTATTATTAAATTTGCTTATATATAATAATATACTTTAATACAAGTAAAGATAGATTCAAATTATACAACAAAAATTATCTAAAATTTTAAAAATATCTAAACAATTTTTTTTAATATATTTAATATATTTTTCTTTTGAATTTTTATCGGGTTGTTATTTAATCTTTGAATATTAATACCATCTAATATTAAATTTAATTTACCTGGTATTTTTCTATTAATTTTTGATAATTTACTTTCTAGTGATAAATCAAGCTTTATTTGATCTATTTGATTGGAAAGATCTTCCATATTTTTTGAATTTGTATATTTAAACAATAAATTATATCTATTTACTAAATCATATTTTGAAACTGATTTAGCTTTACTTTCATAATTAAATTTTAAAAAACTATTAAAAGTTAATGATACAGCGTGTCCATGGTCTACATTGAATAAAGATGTAAATGGATAAGACACAGCATGTGGGGCAATAGTTTTTGATATTGATATTGCTTTTCCAGAGTAATACGAAGATAATGATAGTTTATAGGCATTTTCCAAATTTTTATTAGATATAAACTTTTTATAATTTGAGAGAAAAAATTTGATTGATTTTTTTGAGTTTAAAAGACTTTCACTCGTCGACTTGACAGAAAACATTGACTCCACAGCTTGTGCAAAACTGTCAAATGCACTTGATTGGATAATATTTAGCTTATTATTTTTTATTATTAATTCAGGAAAAAGGGCCATATATGTTGGTTTAATTAGTTCATGTTCAACACTATATTTAGTATTATCTACATAAATCACAGCATTAGTAGTCACCTCAGCACCAGAGCCAGCAGTTGTTGGAATTGCTATGTGTTTGCAGTGCTCTTTTTCTATTAAAACACTGTTATCTAAAATTTGATTTTTTAAATTATTATTTTTACAGGTGACGTTAGATATTTTTGCTAAATCCATTACACTACCACCACCAACAGATATTATTAAATCAGGATTAAATATTCTAGTTGCTTTATTCAGTTTTAATAATTCATTTATTTCAGGGAGTTTTTTTTTTTTAAAAAGACATATTTTTCTTTGTTCTTTAAAAATTCATAAATAATTTTTTTTGCTCCAGAATTTACAAAAGAATATGATCCGCCAACTACTAATACTTTTTTGAATAATTGATTTTCAATTATTTTTTTCAACTCTTTGTAATTAGATTTATTTATCAGCTCCACTTTTTAACTATTCTTTTTTTGATAATTGTTGAGGAAACTCCTGATTTATACTTTGGTTCAATTAATTTTCCTTTCCATGTTTTTAAAAGATTTATGACATCTTGTCTTACTTTTTTTTGAATACCTTTTTTCCAATCATTTCCATGAATAACATAAAGAGGCTTAATCTTTTTTAGATTAGGTGTGTAATCTAAAGAACTTTGTTTTATCACTTTATCAACATAGCTTATACTTTTTATAATTATCTTTCTTTGTTTATAGTTAAATATTGGTAGTCTCTTATATTTGCTTATCGCTTTATCGGATAATATACCTACACAAACACTTCCATATCTACTTGCAATTCTCAAAATATTTATGTGACCTGGATGTATTACATCCGCACTCATCGCACAATATACTACTATTTTTTTTGAAGATTTCAAACGAAGATTAATCATATTTACATTTATAATATAATTGCTATATTTTTGAAACAATAATAAATAATTTTTACGCTTAAGCATGGTCACAAATTCTGAAATTAGTCAATTTAAAAAAAAAGGATTTTTTATAAAAAAAAATTTTTTTAAAAAAGACTATGTCTATAAAGTGCTTAGAGAAGTTAAATTTATTAAAAAAGATAATAATAATAGAAATTTTTATAAATATTATGAAAAAAGTATTTTAAATAAAAATAAATTAATACTAGTAAGAGTTGAAAACTTTTATAAGATAAATAAAATTTTAACAAATTTGATTGAAAAAAAATTGATAAATCAAATTATATCTAAAATCCTGAAAGGCAAACCTGTTGTTTTTAAAGAAAAAATAAATTTTAAACCATCTGGTTGTAGAGCTGATTTATTGCACCAAGACTCTCAAGCCGGCTGGAATAAATATAGTAAAAACTTTGTTAATGTTCTTATATCTTTAGAAAAAAGCACTCATCAGAATGGTTGTTTAATATTTGATGTTTCTGGGAACAATTGTAATAAATTGGTAAAGAATAAAATGAAGCCATTAAGAAGAGATGAGCTTAAAAAACCAAATTTTAAAAAATTGTTACTTAATGTTGGTGATATTGTTTTTTTTAATAGCCTTATCCCCCACTGTTCATCATCTAATAAATCAAACAAAGGTAGGTCTCAAATTTATTTAACATACAATAAAGCTAAAGATGGAAATCATAGAACAAAATATATAAAAGAAAAGTTACAAAATTTTCCACCTAATAATTTAAGATCTAAAACAAAGAATTTTACTTATAGGGTATAATTTTTTAATTAATGAAAAAAAAAATAGTTTTTTACTATCAAGATGTTCCTCAAAAACACCTTTTTAAATATATTTCAAAAAGAATAAGTAGAAAAAAATTTAAAGTTCTTTTTACTCAAGATTACAAAATAAATTCAGATTTTGGTTTTTACGCTGAGAATTCAAACAACATAAGTGAAATAAACTCAAAAACTTCTTTTATAACTATTGGTGGCATGGATCAGGGGAAATTGTTCTGGCCAAATTTATGGCTTAAAGAAAAATGGAATAAATTTGATTATGGGATTTTACCAGGAAATAATTGGGCTAATATGTGGAAAAAATCTTCATGGTATGACAAAGCTCATCCAAAAAAAGCAATGCTTTTAACTGGTTGGCCTAAATCAGAAGCGCTGAAAAATTTAAAAAAAAGAAAATCCAAAACAATCTTATATGCTCCCTGTTTTGAAACTGATGACAAAGGGAAAGATGTGATTGATGCAATTAAAGATACCGATATCAAGATCTTAATAAAACATTTACCTTGGGATCAAAAAAAAGATTTACATAAGTTCAAAGATGTAAGAGAAAATATTAAAGAAATGCAATTATATGCAAAAAAAAAAATTGGTAATCGAGCAGTCATAATAAAGTCTAAAGAAAACATTATGAAATTTTACAGTCAGGCTAATATACTGGTGACTGACGAGTCTAGTGTTATGTATGAAGCTCAATTGTTTGATCTTCCATCATTAAGTTGTGAGGATTGGCCTATGAGAATTAATAATTCAAATAAACCAAGAAAAATCAAAAAAGATATTAATGTTTGTAATTACATTAATAAAAAAGACCTAAAAAAAAAATTTTTATATATTTTTAAAAATCTAAGAAAATACAAAATTAAAAGCATTCAAAATAAAAATAAACATTTTGCGTACATAAATAATAGCGCAAGCAATATATCGTTATTTTTAGAGAGATATCCTAAAGGAAAAAAATTATTTAACATTAAATCCTCTTATAATAAAGATTACTTAAAAAGTAGATATGCTGAAATCAAAAATTTTTTCAATGATTTAATTTAATACTATCAATTATTCTTCCGGTAGCTTTTCTTTTTAAATGTACTTCCCCTAAGTGACAAACCACTGAACCTTTGATATCAGCACGACTTTGGTAAAGAATTATTTTTTTATTTTTAGTATAAATTTTTTTATTTATTAAAGTACATAAATTTGGTTGAGCTTTATATGGATACAACAAATTATCTTTCATCATTTCTAAAAAATATTTTTTGTTAACTAATACAGCATATTTAAAATCATCATAATTCAATAACACTTCATTTAAAGAACAAATAGCATGGTATGGGCCAGTCATCTTCTTTTTTAAATGATTTTCAATATCTAAATTAAATTGAGTGATCTTATTATTTGGAAAATTATTAAAAGCTACAAAAGATCCTCCTGTTAATCCAAACAAACCTTTACAAGAACTGTAGGATAAAACATCTGCATAATAATGATCCTCCTCAAGTCCAATAGATGCTGTGGCGTCTAAAGCTAATTTTGATTTACATCTTTTCTTTAAATCATTAAGCCTCTTAATAGGAATTTTTAAACCAATACTAGTCTCAACAGGACAACCAATTATCCAATCGTATTTTTTTGAAATATCATTTATCTTTTTGTAGTCAAGATAATCAATTTTTGAAATTTGTTTATAAATTTTTTTTGCTATTTTAGACATAAAAAATAATCTATCTGAATATACGCCAGTTTTTATTACTAGAATCTTTCCAAATATAAAATTATTTATCATTATCTCTAAAGCAAAACTTGCAGCACCTTGCATTCTTGCTATATGTTTATGACCAGACATTTTTTTCAGTCGGTTTAATACTTTCTTCTCAATATTTTCATAAACAAAATCTCCTCGTCCAAAGCAAGGTTGTAAAGACGAGATATTTTCAGCTAAAAGACTTGCTGGTCCAGGTGTAAATAATAATTTTTTTCTATTTTGAGTGAGAATAAATTTATTTAAACTTTTTTTCATTTTTTAATTGAATTCATGAAGTTATTTCTTAATAAAATCATATTTCTACTAGGTCTTGATATATTTTTTCTATGTCCTTTATTTAAAATTATTTCTATAAATGAATTATACTTAGATTTAATTGATTTATTTATTATTTTATTTAATTCTTTTCCATTTTTACAGAGGTAAGAGTTTTTATAACCAAATTCTTTAGCAATTCTAAAAAACTTAACGTGTTTAGCTGCATTATCTTGTCCACCTACAGACTCATGACTATGATTATTAAATAAAATATGAATTATGTTTTTTATTTTTGAGCTTGAGCTTAAAGAGCCTAAGTGCATTGTTACAGCACCATCTCCATCAAAACAAAAAACTTTTTTTTTAAGTTTTAAAGCTAAACCAGACGCTACTGAAATTGCATGCCCCATTCCCCCGACACACATAAAAAGGTTTATTTTCTTTTCACTAGTATTTATTATCTCATTTAGTTCTCTTGATAAAATACCAGTGGTAGATACTATGATCGAATTTTTAGGAAGAATGTCTATTAAAAGTTTCAAATATATCTCTCTCTCATAAATTTTAGGAATTTGATTGCTTTTTTTTTTTCATTTTTGAAAGTATTTTTTTTTACTAATAATGCTACAACTCTTTGATTTTTATTCGCAAAATTTTTAAGTTTATTTATTTGCTTTTTATAATCAGAGCTTGCACTGACTATTTTATAAACTATGCCTAATTTCTTAAGAAAATTTTCAGTTTCTTTGCCTTGGGTAATATGTTGAGGTTCATCAATAAAAGTCTTATGTTTTTCTCCTCGCCAACCAATGATTAAAAAAAGGGGGATTTTGTAAACATTTGTGTCGGATAGTGATATCAATGGATTAATTGCATTGCCAAGTCCAGAATTTTGTAAGTATATTAAAGGAATTTTTTTGGTTGAAAGGTGATAACCTATACCTAATCCTACAGCTGAACCCTCATTTGCTACAATCAAATGGTTTTTTTTATATTTTGTTTCAAATGCAAAACATAAATCTTTAAGCAACGAGTCTGGTACTCCACAACAAAAATTTAAATCATTTTTTTTTAGATGTTTAATAAAATTATTTATATCTATCATCAATTACTTTGTGCCAGGTATTAGATCTAAGATTTCTTTAATACTTAAGAGTGAACTATCTGTCTCTAGAGATCTTTTGTGCTTAAGAATACTTAAAGCTGTATTTTTCATTGCTGGATATGATGCCCTTAATAGATGATTTGCATAAATTACAATATTAAAACCATAGTCTATTAATTGTTTTTCTTTTACGATATTAAAACTTGAGGGTACTACCACTAAGGGAACATTGGAAAATTCTTTCTTAAATTTTTTTGCAAATGTGAAAATTTTATCAGGGCTTTTGTCTTTGCTATGAATCATTATTCCATCCGCTCCTGCTTCAAGGTAGCTCTCTGCTCTTTTAAGAGCGTCTGAAATTGGTTTGTTGAGTATAAGACTTTCTATCCTTGCAATTATCATTAGGTTGTTTGTGGATGCTTTTTTACCGGCGCTTATTTTTTTAGAAAACTCTTTAATGTTTTCTTGTTCCTGCTTTACATCTGTTCCAAAAAGAGAGTTTTTCTTTAATCCCTTTTTATCCTCCATTATGACTGCTGATATTCCTGTTCTATCTATTATTTTTATATTTATTTCTAGGTGTTCAATTTTTCCCCCTGTATCTATATCAATTATTAGAGGTTTTGTAGTTACATCAAAAATATCATTTATATTATTTATTCTTTGATTTAAGTCTAGTACTTCAATATCTGGTTTACCTTTTAACGTAGAGTCTGTTAATGAACTTGACCAAAAACCATCAAACTCGTTTTTTCTTCCTTGTTTATCTATTAAAAAAGTTTTTTCAGCAATGATGGCTGATAGTGGGCTGTGTGTCTCTAAGATTCTGCAAATATTCTTAACTTCTAATAATCTTTTTAACAGGCTCTGCCTATTGGTAGGTAAAATTCCCTGTTGATACATTTTGGTTTGCATTGCTGAACTTGATATATCTTTTGTATGAGGTATCTCAATTAATTTAGCTCCAATTTTTTTTAAAGTGGCTACTGTTCTTTCTCTAAGTTTTTTTTCTTTACCATTTTTCCAGTCATCCCCGTGAACCATAATATCAGGTTTTACTTTTAATAAATTTGGAGAATACTCCCACTCTTTTTGTTCAATAATTCTATCTACACCATTTATATTTTTTAAAATCTCTTTTCTTTGATTAAAATTTAACAAAGGCATTCTTTTTACTGAAGAAATTGCTTTATCAGTCAACAAACCAACAGTCAGTAACCCAAGTTTTTTCGATTGGTTTATCAGATTTATATGTCCATGATGAAGAACGTCAACAGATAGACCTATATAAACAATTTTTTTCTTCATATTTAATATTTTTTAATTATTTTAGATGCTTTTTTTCTTATCATGGTGCTACTTATATTTTTAGTTCTATCAAAATTTATTGTTTTTGTTCTAAATTTTCTATTTCTATAATCTCCACCACTAACCAAAATATCTATTTTATGTTTATCTAAAAACTTTTGAGTAATTAAAAAATTAGATGGAACAACTTTTTTAACACATTTTAATTCATTCAAAATTTCTTTACGGTATTCATATTTTAATTCTGGTGTATATTTTTTATGTTTTATAATTTCTTTATCTTTGGTCAGTCCAACAATTACCGTTCCACACTTACTAGCTTTTTTTAGTAATCGAATATGACCATGATGAATTATTGTTGCTGAAAGATCAACCATTACTTTTTTTTTCATTTTTTTATACTTAATTTATGCCTTTCGCAAAATCACTTATAACTTAATTACCTGCAATATAACTATTTTTTTTATGTTTGTTATATCTTGTTGATTAAAAATTATATTATAATATTAATTATAAATATTTTTATAATAAGATCTATATGATAAAATTACCAAAGTTTGATGAGCAGTCCATGTTTGATTATGAGACTTATTTTAACTTAACTACAAACGAAGAAAGGATGGGTAAACTATTGGCCCATTATGAGACCATGAAAATGTCAAAAAATATTCCTGGTGAAATTGTAGAATGTGGAGTTTTTAAAGGCACATCTTTAATGAGATTTGCAATTATTAGACAATTAATGGGGGGGGACAAAAGTTCAAAAATTTTTGGTTTTGATGTATTTAGCAACAAATATCCCAATACTCGGTTTGATGAAGACAAAGTTCAAAGAAATCATTGGATTAAAACAGCAGGATCCAAATCAATAAGTGATAAACAGTTGAGTGGATTATTTAAAAAAAAAAAAATTTCTAATTTTAGTTTAATAGCTGGTGATGTTAATAAAACTATCCCAAAATTTATGTCTGAAAATCCAGGCTTTAAAATTTCATTGCTAAATATAGACATAGACTTTGTAGAGCCCACTTTGACTGTTTTGAATAATTTTTATGATTGCGTATCAAAAGGTGGAATTATTTTATTGGATAATTATGCCGGTAAAGGCAATTCGGGAAAGTATCTTCATGGGGACACAAAGGCAATAGATGATTTCTTTAAAAAAAAAGCAGTTATAATTAAGAGATTTTCTTTTGCAGCAAGACCTTGCTACTTAATTAAGAAATAACTCTTTAAAAAATTAAAGTTCTTTATTTAGTTTTTTTAGAAGTTCTTTAGATATTGTTTTCAAACTACGATCAAAATTATTTCTAATTATAATATTTGGTTTTTTAGGAATATCAGGCTTTATGTGCAGTCCAACAACATTTTTCTTTAAACTATAAACTTCTTTTTTTTTCCCAAATTCTATTATTTTTTTTACATCTGTATCTATATAAACATAAATTAGGTTTTTAATTCCTTTTTTCCACACATGGTATGCCTTTTTATTAAGACCAACGTTATTATATATAATATTTATGTTTTGATTAAGAATTATATTCAGTAACTGTAGTACTGGAGTAGCTGATTTAGATCTTTCTTTTTTTTCAAAACCATAATTTTTCCCTATTGATTTAAGAAAATCTCTTATTTCATTACCATCGAGCAATACAGTTTTTCCAATCTTTTTTTCTATCTGTTTGAAAATTACCTTTGAAATAGAGGATTTTCCTGCACCAGAAAGTCCAAAAATAATTATACATTTTCCTTGATTTCTACTTTTCATTTTTTTAATAAATTTTGATAAACATTTAAGTAACATCCTGCAACTAAATTTATATCTAATTTCTCTTGCACAATTTTTCTACAATTTAAAAACTTTGAAGGATTTAATTCTGCTTCATTTAATACCCAGTTTATACCTTTGGCATAATCATTTGTATCCAAACTATTAGCAATATAGCCATTTTTTTTATGTTCGATGATGTCTACAAGTCCAGTTTCATCAAAAACTACAGACGGAGTATTGCATGCTGAAGCTTCAAGGGCGACCAACCCAAAGGCTTCAGTTCTACTTGGAGCTACCAAAACATCAGCCGCACTATTAATTATTCTAGTAAAAATATTTTTTAAGATTGAATTAATCTTAAAAAAAATGGAATTGGGAAATATAATTTTCTCTATATTTCTTTTTTTGGGAAAATAGATAAAAGATTCAACTTCTTTTTCTAATAATTTATTGTGTAAATCAACTACAAAGTTGGCAGCACCACCATATGCGGTTCCATTTATGTGTAATATTTTCATTAATTTATTAGATTATATATATTATCTAAATTTTTTTTTTCATTTAGATCATAACGTGCTAATAAGTTTTATTTATTATAATGATACGTGTGTCAAAAATGTGTAATTATTTTATCATTTTAATTTCAATATCTTAAGTAAAAATTTTTTTCAGTGCATAAATCAAGCCAATTGAGCTATTAGTACTGGTCAGCTACACGCATTACTGCGCTTCCAC
>MDTF01000950.1_pt1 | contig 11449 bp, 11 predicted proteins | sample 811191 | NCBI WGS metagenome assembly MDTF01 (sample SAMN05326649, study PRJNA326480) | marine metagenome | isolation source: seawater | place: Southern Ocean | collected 2011
GTATAAATTATTTTTCTTATATTTACCGTGTTTTATTTGGTATTTAATGGCTCTAAAAATCTTTTTTTCATCATAATCAACATCAATAATATTTTTAGATTTTTCCCTGTTTGATTGTCTTGATCCAATATTTACAGATGGTACACCCAAATATGAACCTTCTCTTATTGCTGATGATGAATTTCCTGCGAAGCAATCAGCAAAATTTATTAATCTTAAAAAATCTATTGGATTAAAATTTTTATAAAATGCAATGTTCTTAGGATTATTTTTTTCTCTAAAGGATCTAATATTTTTAGAAATTACATCTGAACCTGCGTCCACATTTGGCCACAACCAAACAACTTGTGTTTCAAACTTTTTAATTGCATCTATTGTTTTTTTTATTTGAAAATCTGTGTCTTCAAATTCTGTTGTGACTGGATGTTGTAGTACAACAATATATGGTTTCTTAAAATCAGTAAGTGTACCAACATATTTATATTTTGAAAAAAAAGATTTATCTAATTTTTGCATTTTTTTTGGTATTAAGTCTAAGGATGGACAGCCTGTTAAATATACATTTTTCTTATCTTCACCCATTTTGATTATGATGTCTCTGGCTTTTTTGGTTGAAGGAAAATGTATTTGTGAAAGTTTTGTAGTGGCATGTCTCACACTTTCATCGATAGAACCAGTTTGTTCACCTCCCTGAGTATGAGCTACAGGTATATTCATGTATGAAGCTGCAATAGCAATTGGTAAAGTTTCAAATCTATCTGCAATTGTTAAAACAAGATCGGGTTTAAGTTTTTCTAATAATGAGCTCATCTCAAGAACTATTAATCCTGCAGATTTTGTCATAGTTTGAGGAGTTTCTCCTGCTACAACAGAATATACTTTAGAGTGGATTTTAAATTTATCTTTTTTTATAATATTTAATAATTCTCCGTACTTTGATAAATTTGCAGATGAATTAGTTATAAGTTGAATCTTAATTTTTTTTTTTCTCAATTCTATCAATACAGATCTTATACGACTATAATTAGCTCTATTATTTATTACGACCATTATTTTTTTTTTCATATTAAATCCTGATATTTAATTAATCTTTTATTTGTAACATTTCTTGAAATTTTTTTACCAATTAATTTGTACATATATTTGTAATTAATGCCTGTACCTGGTTTTTTTAAAGTTAAGTGCTCTTTTTTTACAATTTGTCCTTTGTGCATATCATTTTTAAAACACAAACTTTTTCCAAAAATTTTTAACATTAAAGATTGTTCTCTTGATAATATTTTCTTATTAATCTTGCTACTTTTAATTTTAAAAAATATATCATTGGCTTTAGTAATTAACCCTAAATCTCTAATTTTAACAGATGATGTCTTATCTAAATTTTTATCATTCTCATCAATTTTAACATGAAATTCAATTATTGGTATTGATTTTGATAAAGCATATAAAATAGAGTAAATAGAGCCACTATGGTCTGAATAACCAATTAAACAATTATATTTATTATTTAGCTCATCAATATTATTAAAACCCAGTTCATTAAATTTTGAAGGATATTTTGAAACACAATGCATAATACATAATGGGTTTTTTTTATTAAAAAATTTATAGATTTCATCTATTCTTTTATTATTCATTAAACCTGTACTAATAATGACTGAATCTTTAGAGCATTTTTTTTTTAAATGTTCTAATAGATCGAAAGAATTACACTCACCTGATCCAATTTTCCATGTTTTTAAACCTATATCAGATAAAAGTTTAATTGAAGCGATTGAAAAGACTGATGATAGAAAAATTATTTTTTTCTTTTTACAATATCTTTTAATTTTTACCCATTCATCTTTTTTGAATTCCATTGATTTCCAGTAATCGTAGCGACTTTTAAAACCTTTGAGTTTTTTTCTGAATGGTTCGTCATATGTTGACTCAAATTCTGAGATGTGTGTTTGAAATTTTATTGCATCAATCTTGTGTTTAGAAACTTCATCAATAAATTTAAAAACTTTCTTAATATTGCCTCCATGTGCTTGAGCAACTTCAGCTATTAAAAAAGGTTTGGTCTGATTTGTTATTAATCTTTTATCTATATAAAATTTATTATTATTCATTTATTTAAATTAATTAATAGATTTGATGTCAAAATTAAGATTTTTGTTCAATTTTTTTTTTGGAATAAATTAAAAGTATTCCCCACATTATAAATCAGATTATTATATTATTTGTATCAATTCTTGGTAATAAGTACATTTTACTTTTTAGTGTTTTTTTTGATGTTTTTTTTAATATTCCATTGTTCCCAGTGAAAGAATATTTGTATTCACTTTTTCTCAAAACATTGAGAGTTTTACGGTTATAAGTAAAAGATTTTCCATATGGGTAACAAAAAAAATCTACCTTTGAGTTTATAATTTTTTCTAAGTACTTTTTTGATCCAATTATTTCATTCTTTTGTTGATTAAATGATAATTTTGATAAAATTTCATGTGAATAACCATGAGAACCTATAATCATGCCCATTTTTTTCATTTTAATAATTTCATTTTTAGTTAAATAAAAATCTTTAACTTTAATGTTAATTTTAAATTTTTTAACAAAATGATTAATAATAATTTTTCTGACCTTTTTATCTGTCTCATAATTTAAAAAAGACTTAAAATATCTAATATTATTATCATCTCGGTTATAAATTTCTTTTTTTTTATTTTTTTTTACAAATTTATTAAAAATATAATTAATTTTTTTTTTTTTCAAAATTAATGATAGTTCATTTAATAAGTCTTTGGACTTCATTTTGGATGAAATTAATTGAATTAAATGAACATCTAAAAGTCTTTTTTTAATATAAGGCATTGTTGAAATAAAAAAAATTCCAGTATGACCTCTTTTTTTAAGAATTTTTGCAACCTCAAAATGGTCTTTTGTACCATCATCAAAAGTAAGTAAAAACTTATTAGGACAAGTATCTATTTCAAATTTATTTGAAATAATTCCATTTTTTTTTTCAAATTTTTTGATTTGATTTAAAAAAGTTTTTTTTTTTAAATATTTAAAATATGGATATGATTTATTATAATTTCGTACATAATGATACATAATATTAATCATTATTTTATAAACTGTTGTCTGATAATTTTACATTTCTGATCAATCTTTTTTTTATTATCCAAGTAATAGTTTAATTTTTTTTCAAATTTTTTATAAAATTGTTTTAATGATACTTTTGAAAAATCTGATCTTTTATAATAAAAATTAATCTTCATTTCATTGTTCTTTATCTTTTTTAATTTAATTTTTTTGTAATTAAGTATTAAATCTTTTAGTTCTTCAATTGAATCTAAAATTAATCTTGTACAAATTTGATGGAAGGAGTCTCCATAGTTCATTTTTGCTCTAATTTGATGAATTATATTTCCAGTATCAATCCCTTCATCTATGTACATAAGTGTTGAACCAACACAATGTAAATTATTATCTGAAACTGCAAAAAAATTTGTAGCGGCTCCCCTGTAATAAGGACTTAATCCAAGATGAACATTAATAATTTTACTTTTGTACTTATTAAGTATTTCACCTCTTATTATACTTGTTCCATAAACTATGATTAAATCTGGCTTCAATCTATTTATAGTCTTTAAGCATTGTGGTGTTGATGAGTATCCTTTTACACAGGAAACATTATTAGATTTATCTTGTAAGATTTGATTTTTATTTGAAAAAAAATCATTTTCAATTATATCACGCTTAAAAATATGCAAAGAATTGATATCTTTTTTTAAATTTTTAGGATTATAATTAAAGCCTAAACCTTGTTTTTTTTCAGAAAAAGTTTTTAAGACTTTTATTTTTTTGTGATTTGATAAAGAAGTTCTAAAAAATTTATGTCTAATTTGATCAGATGTTAATATAATAATTTTTATCATTTAAAGAATTAAGAAATAATTTTAGAATACTTAGACTTTTTAACAATAATATACAATTTAAATATTTTATTATGCTATTAATTTATTTTAAAATTGATAATTATTTGTTCTTATATTTAAAAATTTTAAAAAAATAGTTAATGTTTCATAAACTTATATTGCATAAAATTTTATCAATTTTAAGACCTATTGCTTTAGGTATAATATATCTATCCTGTTACATAAATTTACCAATCTTAACGTCATTCATATTAATAATTTATTCAAAAAAATTAACCAATATCAAATACAATCTTAAATCTAGGAAAAAAATTATATATTTTTATAAAAGTATTGGATATGATGATCTTATTTCCACTTTTAATGCATCACCTTCAAATCATGAAATTTTTTCACTAGAAAGAAGTTTTTTAGTAAAAGTTTTTGTTTTTTTTGTTGGTAATAAAGTTGAAGACTTTAACTATTTGATAAAAGGTACTGGTAAACAAAAATTTAAATATAAAATTTTTGTTAAAAATGTTTTTTTATATATGAAACTTTACTGGCGCTTAGGTGGCTTTATAACGTCAACTGTAAACCCAAAAGCAGATCATGGCATGGCTGATGCAAGTAAAGAGTTAAATTTACCTTTTATTGTTTTGCATAAAGAGGGAATAAAGACTGAAAAAGGTAGGCTGGTACAGCAATGGATATTTAAAAATAGAGTTGGGAGATTTAAAGGAACTAAATTAATTGTTTACAATAAAAGAGAAAGAAAAGCTTTTCTTGAGAGCGGTTTTGTTAAAAAAAGTGAAATTACAGTAACAGGTTGTCCAAGATTTGATTGGTTTTTAAAACTAAAAAAAACTCATCCTAATAAAAAAAATATAGTATTTTTTTTGATTCAATCAGGTAATTCGTCATATGGTATGCCTTATTTTAATGGAAAATGGTTTGTTCCAAAAATTTTAAAAAAAAAAATTCAAGTAGAAAAATCTAACTGGGATAACGTCAATTTTGAATACATAAAATTTATTAAAAAGTTTATTCAAACAAATAAAGCATATAATATTATAATTAAAACAAAAGTTGGTTTTTCTAGTGAACAATTAAAATATCTTAATAATTTTAACAAAAAAAATATTAAAATTGTTAAAGGTGGAAGTAGCTTTAGTTTAATTAAAAACTCAGAAATAATTGTTGCTTTTAATTCTACTGTAGTGCTTGAGGCTTTAGCTGCTAATAGACTTCTGGTCTCACCTATAGATTTAGTTCATAGTAAAAAACTACACAACTTTATTCTAAAAATTAAAAAAAATTATCTACCTATTGCAGATTTGGATAAACTTCATAATAAAAATATCAAAATTAAAGATTTAAAAAAGAATAATAAAAATGAATTAAATGAAATATTCAATCGTTATCTTGGTAATTCTGATGGGAAAGCATCCTTCAGAGTAGCAAAATGTATTAACGATCATTTCAAAAAATATTAATATTTTAAAAATAATCTATTATTAGATCTATCAACTTATCAATGCTTTCTTAAGATATCTTTTTTCTAAACCACAATCTTTGTAACCTTTTTTAATAATATTTAGATAACGTTCTGATGGAAAAGTAAAATTTGTTTTTTTTGTCAGTTATAGATAATAGGTTTTTACGGAATTTTTTCTTAATTATTTTTGAATTTTTTTTAAAATACGTAAGTTCAAAATATTTTTTTAGCCAAATATGCTCATTAATTAATTTAATATATCCTAAGTAATTAGTAATTTTAAAAATTTTATATATATTTTGAAATGTAAGTTTTTTTATTGTCTAGTAATTGTGCAATAATTTTTTTATATTTTTCAAAATTTTTATTAAATTCTTCATCTGTGTTAGACATTACTGAAGATAATATTTTTTTTGATTTTTCGAATGATAAACGCCAAGTAAATTAATTCTTTTATTAATTAAAAATAATTTTCTAAGCCTAAAAGAATTACTTGTTTTTGGTAAACCTGTGCGTATATAAATAACTTCATTAGTTTAATTCAAATTTTTTTAATTATTTACTTTTATTACTGCAGTTTTTTTAGATAAAAATTTCTTATAACTAATATGTCTAAATTTGTATAAATAAAACAATTAAATGTATTTAATGTTTACCAATCATTGAAACTACTTATTTTTAGAATCAAATAAAGTAGAGTGAATATAAATCGCTACAAAGAGTTCTACTTTATAGCTTTTTTTTTCTATTATTTTTTTAAAAAAAATTTTTGGTTTATCTGTAGATATTTTTTTGTTTAATATGATGATTTTATCCTTTATTAAGGGTAAAAAGAATAATATTCTTAGCTCATTTTATAAAGTAATTCAAAAAAAATATATAAATAAATTAAATGCTAAATAAATTCATTAGGTTTGGAAAACCAACTTTAGGTAGAGATGAATATAATAGCTTAAATAGAGTAATGAAATCAAAATGGATAGGAACAGGGCCAATAGTTTTTGATTTTGAAAAAAAATTTTCAAAATATAAAAAAACTCAAAATGCAATTTCTTTAAATTCCTGCACTGCAGGATTACACTTATCACTAGTAGCTTTAGATATCAAAAAAGGATCAGAAGTTATAACTACAGCACTAACTTTTTGTTTAACAATAAATGCAATTATAATGGCTGGTTTAAAACCAGTAATAGTCGATATTAGAAAAGATACATTTAATATAGATGAAAAAGTTTTAGAAAAAAAAATTAATAAAAAAACAAAAGCTATTTTAGTTGTTCATTTTGCTGGACTACCATGCAACATGAAACCAATTATAAAAATAGCAAAAAAATATAATCTAAAAATTGTTGAAGATTGTGCACATGCAATTGAAACTGAATATGAGAGGATAAAAGCTGGTAATTTTGGAGAGACAGGAAACTTTAGTTTTTATGTTAATAAGAACATAACTACAGGTGAAGGTGGTATGACAATAACAAATAATAAAAAAATTGCAGAAAAAATCCGCATCTTGAGATTACACGGAATGTCAAAAGATGCTTGGAAAAGGTATACACCAGACATGCCAGCAATTGGAAATTCTTACAACCACTATGATGTTAAATTAACTGGATACAAATATAATATGACCGATCTTCAAGCTTCACTTGGAATTTCTCAAATAAAAAAAATTGAAACAATGTATAAAAAAAGAAAAAAACTTTATGAAAATTATTTTGATAAATTTAAAGATTTGCCTGTTTATTTTCAAAATACAAACCAATATAATTTTAAACACGGTTATCATTTATTTTTTTTTGTGATCAATAAAAAACAACAAAAAAAAATAGAGATAAATTATTAAATTTTTACAAAAAAATAAAATTGGTGCATCTGTTCACTATAGGTCGGCAGCTGAAATGTCTAACTATAAAAAACTTTTTAAGTGGAATAAGAAAACATGCCCAATAGCATATTATACAGGTCAAAATACAATTAGCTTACCATTGTACCCTGACTTGAAATTTTCAGAACAAAATTATATTATAGATAAATTGAAAAAATTCTTTAAAGAATATTAAAATTGCACACAAATAAAGAAAATATATTATTTCGTTGTGATGCGGGTAAAATTGATATTCAAAAATTAAAAAAATTAGTTTAATTTAAATAATAATTTTAAAATTATGCTCTCATCACTTTAGAGTCTACTTTAAATTTTCCCCTAGTATCTAGAATAATTTTTGAATGTTTATATATCATTTTATAGTTAAATTTATCATGATCTGTCATCAATATAGTGATATCAAATTTTTGAAGGTTATGAGGAGTGATATTTATACTTTTGCTATTAAATGTAAGAGTTCTTGTATTGATAGAGTTTTTTATATGTGGATCTGAAAAAGAAATATATTTAATTTGTTTTTTTAATAAGGTATCTAAAAGTCTTATTGCAGCAGATTCTCTCATATCATCCACATTTTTTTTATAAGAAATTCCCAAAATTAATATTTTGGCTTTTTTCTTTGGAATGTCATTTTTTTTTAACAAGATAAAAATTTTTTTAATTAAAGCAGCTAAAACTCTAATATTAGTGTAAGCTGATAACTCTATAAATTTTGGATTAAAACCAAGTTTTTTTGACTTGTAAGCTAAATATATTGGATCCACAGGTATGCAATGCCCTCCAGTACCTGGACCTGGATCAAATCTTTTAAAGCCAAAAGGTTTAGTCTCTGCAATTTTAATAATCTCAAAGATATCGAGTTTAAATCTATCAGCAACAAGTTTCATTTCATTTATAAATCCGATATTTACTGATCTATATATATTCTCTAACAATTTAGAAAATTCAGCAATTTCAATGTTATTTGCAATAACAATTTTTGAAAAAATTTGAGCGTAGAATTTTGATATAATTTTCTTACAATTTTTAGAGTTACCACTTACTACCTTTGGTACATCGTGGATTTTGTTTTCGTTTACACCAGGATTAATTCTTTCTGAGGAAAAACCGATAAATAAATTTTTTCCTATTAAAAAATCATTACTTAATTTATCTGTAATTTCTTCATTAGTGGTACCTGGGTAACTTGTACTTTCCAAAATTATAGTTTGTCCCTTTACTAAAAATTTTTTAACTGACTTAATTGTACTTTTTATATGATTAATATATGGTTTATTTTTTTTAAGTGGTGTAGGTACACATAAAATAATTATATCACATTTAGATACGTTGTTAAATTTTGATGAAAAAGAACCTTTTTTATTCAAAATTTCAATATCTTTATTTTTTATACGTTCAATATATGAAACTTTAGAATTAATTTTATTAATTTTACTTTTATCGATATCAAATCCAAAAACTTTAAAACCTTTTTTTACACAAAGTATTGATAGTGGTAGTCCAACATAACCAAGTCCAATAATACCTATGGAGGCTTTTTTTGTGGTTATTTTTTTTATTATATGCTTTGAATAATTAATTTTTTTCATTTTTTTTTTAATTGTATATAATTTCGTTACAAAAAATTTTTTGCAAATTTAATATCATCTATTGTATCTATTGAAATTTGATTTCCAGTGACCAAAAAACCTTCTGTATTTTTGGAAATTATTTTTTTTGTTTTTTTTAAGTAGCTTGATTTTATGACGTAAGCGTTGCCATTTCTAATAAATATGTCCGACAATTGCTGTCTACGAAATATTTTTTTTCCTGATTTTAAAAAATGAGACAATCTATTATTTTCTAATTTCATAATCTTTAATGGATGATATTTTGAATCAACTTTTGAAATAGTCCAAACACTATCCAGTTTTTTTTCAATGCATCTTTTTATTGATTTAATTACGTCTTCTTTTTTTCGTAAAGGTGAAGTTGGCGGTAAGCTAACAACGTAATCAAATTTCTCTTTATAAATTATTTCACATTTTAGTAGAGCATCTAACAAGCAATTATCATCAGGCACATTACTTCCAGATAGTTTTTTAGATCTCAAAAAAGGAGATTCAATAGAATCTTTTTTTGCAATTTTTTGAAATTTTTTACTATCTGTTGATATTATAGTTTTATCAATTATCTTTATTTTTTTTACCAAATTAGTCGTATAATGTAACAGTGGTTTTTTTTTAATTTTAATAATATTCTTATTTCGAATTCCTTTGCTACCACTTCGAGCTAATATAACAGCTAATATTTTTTTTTGTTTATACATTATTTTTTAATATATATAATAAACTTGTTGAAGTCATTGACCCTTCTACATTTTTTTTAAAAATTTCATCATCTTTATTTCCAAATATTTTTAATAATTTTTTTTTTGGTCTTTTTCTAAATTTCATGTATGAAGCAAAATTATTAAGAGAATATTCTTGTAAGCCAGTTTTTTTTAATGTTGTTAATCCAATTTTTTGAAACATATAATCTAAACTATTTTCATTAAAATAATAATTGTGTGATGTTCTATAATCATCTTTGAAGAAGTCATCTCCTAAGGTAAATCTATAAATATTATCAAAATTAGGAATCCTAATTATTATAATTCCATTTTTATTGAGAGTTTTTATAATATTTTTTAAAAATAAAACCGGATCAAATTTATGCTCTATTTCACCTAAAGAAAGTACTACATCAAATTTTAATTTTTTTTTAATAATTTCTTCGACACTTGAAAAATATAGAATACCTTGTTTTTTAAAATAATCTTCATAATATGAAGATTCTATTCCAGCTATAATTTTAGCATTCTTACTTAATTTTTTTAATATAACACCTCCACCACAATTACTTTCTAATATTTTTTTGTTTTTAAAATTCACTATTTTAAAAAAGTTTTCATATTTTTTTAATTCTCTAGGTTTGTTGAATGAATGATAATTTGCAATAGTTGCTTCTCCTTGGTATGTCTTTCTATGAATTTCATTATCTAGGTATTTTTTTGTTCTAATTGCTTTATATCTAACTTCACAATTCAAACATAAATTAATTAAAACTTTGTTAGCTGTATATTGATTTTTTCCATCTCTAATCTTATCATTCCATATTTTTTTTTGATTTCGGGATTTACAAATCGGACATTTCATTTTAATTCTAACTATTGTTACATGTAACTGAATAACTAACTGGAAAACTTGTATTATTCCTAACTAAATTTTTTTTATATAATTTTTCAAACTTTAACAATTTTTTAAAATCATTTTTAAAAAATTTATTGTATTCAGTTTTTCTTAATTGTTTTGGTAAATATTGAAATGCCTGATCCCAACAATATAAAATTGATGTAAAAATACTTCCCTCTTCTTTAATCTTAAAATTTTTAAATTTATTTTTAATTAATTGGTCTTTTAATCCATATGGTGTGTATCTCAAATAATCTTCTGGTTTTTGATGAAGTTCTCTTAATAACGGTTCAAATATATAAAGTTTTCCTTTTTTTTTAAGTATTTTTTTGGTTTTAACAAAAAGTGATTTATGATCTGCTATATGGTGGATAAGATTAGGTATTATAACTAGATCAAAGTTTTTTTCTTTTAAGTTTATTTTTTTATAATCGAAATGATAATTTGATTTAAATTTGATGATATCTGGATTGATCGTTAGATGTTTGTTGTAATTACCACGCGATACTAGTTTTTTTGGTGTACAATCAATTGATATAACATTATGTTTTTGGAAAAATGGTGCTAGCAAACTTAATTCACCATACAAATACGACCTCTCAATAATCAAAACTTTTAGTTTTTTTTTATTTTTTGATAATTTTTTAATATCTTCAAATAACAAATTAAAGTGTGGCCATCTTTTCTCAGTAAAGAAAATATCGTTTTTGAGTGCTTTTTCATGTTTTGTTATATTATTTTTTACACTATTTGACATTTTAAAAAATTAATAATTCAATCTTTTTTGAACGTTTATATTTTTAATTTTATTTATTATATTTGCTATTTTTAATCCTGCATCTCTATTACCGTATAAATTATTTTTCTTATATTTACCGTGTTTTATTTGGTATTTAATGGCTCTAAAAATCTTTTTTTCATCATAATCAACATCAATAATATTTTTAGA
>MDTF01016848.1_pt1 | contig 11448 bp, 12 predicted proteins | sample 811191 | NCBI WGS metagenome assembly MDTF01 (sample SAMN05326649, study PRJNA326480) | marine metagenome | isolation source: seawater | place: Southern Ocean | collected 2011
TCAGCATCAGCATCAGCATCAGCATCAGCATCAGCATCAGCATCAGCACTTGGTGGGGCGGCCCCTTGATTAAAGTCGTTTAACGCTATCCGTAAGCCGATCCATTCTGGATTGCCGAATTGTCTTAATTAGGCGCTGTATTCGGTCGGTTTTTGTCTAGGAAATCGATTGCTGATGAAGCAAAAATATCGTTCCGATCGCCAGCCACCATGTGCGCTGCGTCTTTTATTTCAACAAACTCAGCCTGTTTTATCGTCGCTAGAAAATCGCGGGTTTCTATATCGGTCAAAACATTACTCATAGCACCTTTGATCAATAAGGTTGGCGTTGTTACATTTTTAGCTAAGCGGGTCTGATATCTCCGATAGGTGTCGGTAAGTTCTGTTGGCCGACTTTGTAAGAATAGCGGGTCCCAGTGCCAGTAGTATCGTCCATCCTTTTTAAGACGCAAATTCTTCTCTAGACCGCGGGTGTCGCGCGGTCGCTTGCGGTGCGGTAAGTAATTGGCTACCGCGTCGGAAGCTTCGGTAAGGCTGGCAAACCCGGCACTTCCAGACTGCATAAAGGCGACGATTTCGGCGGATCCGGCTAGATTGGGATGGATACCAATATCCACCATTACCAGTGACCAGCAGAGTTTTTTTAGGTCGCTATCACCGGCCATTGCCATTGCCACCAGACCGCCCAGTGATGCGCCCACCAGGGCTGCGGGTCGACCTACCTGCGCGAGAATACTATTTAAATCTTTTAGGTAGTTTTTAACACCGTATTCGCCCTCGGGATGCCAGTCGCTATCGCCATGGCCACGCAGATCGAGTGCCAGTACATAAAAACCGCGCTCGGCGAGCTTGTTACCCATAGCCCCCCAAGCGTGGCGTGTTTGACCGCCGCCGTGCATTAGGACTACCAATGGGTGGGTCTCCAATCCCCAGTGACTCGCCGCAATATCTAGGCCCGATTGCACTTTAAAAATCATAACTGTACTCACCTGTGTGTTTGTCGCCGCATTGTTCCATAGTTAGCGCTAAAGTCTAGTGTCACCATTGGCTAAGATGCCTTTTATGTGCGCGCGATAGACGGTTGTGTGGCGACTACTAAATTAGCAAAGCGAACCTGATGAGTATATTTTATGTGTCAAAAGTATTCGTTTTCAAATAGTTAAAAACAGGCTCCGACGCACAAATTAGCTTAATCTGGCACATAAAATTCTGGCCCTAGTCGCTCACCTTGCCCAAAAAACAAAACATCGATGGAATCAGCAGCAGCGCCAGTAGCGCCGATCCCATGACGCCAAAACACATCGCCCAGGCTAGAGTTTCAAAAAATTTATCAAACAATAGCGGGAATAACCCACCCATGGTAGTTAACGACGTTGTTAAAATGTGACGTGTTGATCTTACCGTGGTGTCAATGAGTTTAGTTTTCGAAATCGGACCTTGCTCGGCGTCCTCATTGAGGTGCGAAAGAACCACTATGGAATCGTTGATCGCCAGACCGGCAAGCCCAACAATGCCCACCAAGCCGATAAACCCGAAATTTTGTGCGCCGACAAACATACCCAAAAACCCGAGTCCAATGCACAGCGCGCCAACCAACAGAATAATAGACGCTTGACGAAAACTATTTAAAATCATCACCAAGGTGATCACGATTAAGCCCAAAAATAGAAAAAATGTGCTGAATAATTGCCCAAAAGATTTTTCTCGTTCCTCGGCTTCTCCAAATTGCGCTAGGCTGTAGCCGATTGGTAAGGACTGCTCGAATACTCGCAATTCATCTGCCACATCATCTAATACACCTGACGCCAGGCGACCTGGATAAACGCTAGCTTTTACCGCGTTAACCCTCGACCCTTGATATCGATTGATCTGGTTAATCTCGCTGCTGTAAGTAATATCGGCGAAGCTCTCAAGGTAGTCAAAACCGCGATTCGTCGATATGGCGAGCAGGGCGGTCTGGTTGATATTCTCGGCTTCGAGATTGTTGTTTTTAATGCGTATGGGTATTTCTTTATTGCCGTCGAGCATACTGCCGACATAGAGACCACGGGTGGTCGATGACACCTCGTCGAGAATGTGCTTTGCTGAGGTAGCTGCAAACGCCAAATTGGCCTCGTCTAAGGTTATTTCTAACCCCGTTACGCTGGTCGATTGATTTGCTACGACATCGCTGACTTGTGGCGATTGAGCCAGTATAGACTTGAGTTTTTCGCCAAACGATCGCAATACCTGGTTGTCGTCGCCAAAGATGGCAATCATCACCGGAAACTCCACTGGAGGCCCGTTGGCAAAGCCACTGACCCTGACCCTTACATCGGCATGATCCTTTTCTAGACGCTTTGCTAAACGTTCCAAGTTGGCGTTCATGTCATCGTAGGATGATGTGAAGAACACGCCGGTGGCGAGATTATCAGAACCTTCTCCCGACGCTCCGCCGATCACGTTATATAACAACCTCGGCAAACGTCTACCCACCCACCACATATCACTTTCGACATAGTCTTCGAGCAGTACTTGATCGCGAATGCTGACGACGCGTTCCTGGGTTCCGTAAATAGAGGCATTGGCGTCGAGTTCTACCTCAACTTTGAACATATTCTTTCCTTGGGGCGGGAAAAAATCTGTCTCTAAAAAGCCAAATGATATAAAGCCCGCGATTGGAAGTAGCAATGCCAGCATCAGTGCTCTGCTTGGTTTGAATAAGGCCCAATACAAAAATGCGCGGTATCTAGCCAATAAAATTGGATGGCCAAAGCCCACATTTTTCGATTTGCTCAAGTTAAAGGCGTTGGATTGTTCTATGATTTTTAAAAGAACAGGCACTACAGTCAGCGCCAGAAAAAGTGACGAGGAGACCGCTAATATTATAGTAATCGCCATATCGCCAACAAATTCAGGGCTTGCACCCTTGCCGGCAGCCATAGGCATAAAAGCCAACCCGGTAGTTACTGTGGCGGCCAATAAGGGCAGTGACAGGTGCTTAATGGATGCGTAAATAGCCTCTCTATTAACCAAATTCAGAGACTTTCGATGCCGGTAATCCTCGACAACAATGATTGAATTGTCGATTAATAAACCCAATGACAAAATAATGCCAGTGACTGACGTCTGATGCAGCGGTACGTTGAGTAGCGAGCAACCAACTAATACCAACAAAATGGTCAACGGCACTACGGCACTGACAATCACAGCGGAGCGTGGGCCGAGGAGTAAATAGCTTAAAAACAATACAATCAGCGTAGCCAATAAGATGCTTTGTAATAAAAAAGAAAATTTCTCATCGACGTAATCGGCTTCGTTAAAAATTATGTCCAGTCCAATTTCCTCGGGCAAATCTTGCTTAAAGGCATCCGCGACTTTGATGACAGATTTAGCATACAAATCGGTTCTCTGTGCAAATTTACCTCGCACCTCGACAAATACTGACGATCTACCGTTAAAACTGACTAGCTCGATGGGTGGGTCAACGGGTACTTTTTTTACTGTCGCGACATCTTCGAGGCGGACGATTTGCGCGTTATTAATAGTTTTTAATGGCAGCTTTTTTAAATCGTCGATCAGTATAATATTATCCTGTGCCTTAACCTGAAATTCGCTGGTACGCCCAACAATATTGCCAATCGCCTGTTTACTATCGTATCGGTCTATCGCAACAGCCAGAGACTGGAGAGTCATGCCTGCACTGGTGAGTAAATCTAAATCGGCGGCAACAGAGATCTCTTCTCTCGAATCGCCATATACTAGAGTCTGTTCAGAATTGGTAATGTTAGCTAATTTTCTTTTAAGTTGATGCGCCAGACGCGTTAAAATAATCATCTGTGGAGGGCTTTCGCCCAGCCACTTTAGAGCGAACAGAAGCGTAGTTGGCGGGCCGCTGTGTCCCACGCTTAGAGTGGTTCCGGCCGGCAGTAATGGGCTACTCTCGCTGAGCTTATCGCCAACTTTTGCCCACACCTCATCCGTCTGATGTTTGCTAACGCTATTTTTAAATTCAATGCCGATTCGGCTAAATCCAGAGAGAGAAGTCGATTCCAATATCTTAATTTCATCAATCTCTCGAAGTTGTGTCTCGATGACATCCGCTATCTGAGTTTCAACGCGCGCAGGTGTGGCGCCCGGCAAGACCGCGGTAACTTGGCCCCAACGCTCCGCTAAATGAGGATTTTCTTGGCGCGGCAAGGCATCATAAGAGAGTAGTCCACCGGCAATAATAAACAGCATGACGAGTAAAAAAACCCTCGGCCTGTCCAGATAAAGATCGACAATTTTTCTCATTCTTGACTGTCTCTAATGAATTGACCTTGGGCAACCTTAGAGGCCCCGCCAACAATCACTCGGTCGCCGGTCTTGAGTGTTCCAGAAACAAACGCCATTTTGTTTTCAATGTGGATCAATTCAACATAGTCTTGTTCGGCAAGATTGTCGGATGACTGCGTAAATACTGTCCACAAGCCTTGCTCTGCTTGGGATAGCGCATTTAGAGGAACCCATGCGCCGGATTTCGATTCTGTCACATTTAATACCAGTCTAGCGGTTGCCCCAGGATTGAAAAATTGACTAAACTCAAACAAACCTAACCGGTTAATGGAGCCGCGCTCCGGCATGGGTGCCATCCGCATCAAAGTGGCATCAACGGTGTCGGCATCGATCTCAAAGCTATAGCTTTGCCCGATGACAAGGGTCTGCATGAGTGACCTAGGTACTGCAACTTTGGCTTTAACATAGGCGTCATCTAGTATTTCTAAAACGGGCACACTAGCGTTTACTAGCGAGCCCTCGTCTAAAAAGCGGCTCTGAATAATGCCATTGTAGGGCGCGAGAATTTTGGTTTGTTTGAATTTTACCAATGCTCTTTGATTGTTCGCTTGGGCAATCAAAAATTGGTATTTGGCATTTTCCAGTTGTTGCTGCGAAGCAAAATTTGCCTGGTCGAGGGATTGGGAGCGCTGGTAAATATTGTCCATCATGGCAAGGTTAGCGTTCGATTCGTCCAGCATCGCCCGAGCCTCTGAATCTTCCAATTCGGCCAACAGGTCACCCTGGCTAACTTTGTCACCAATATCGACTTTTAGGCTTTTAACTTTTCCTACGACTTCGAAGCCGAGTATAGATTGCCGTTTGGGGACCACTTTTCCTGGCAGCATTTTTTTTACGCTGTAACTTTCGACGATAGTGATGCGGTAAAGGTCGACATATTTTTCGGCAAAAACCGAAAACGCCAGACTCATCATGACAATTAACAACAATTTATTCATAGGATGTATAGCTCATTTGTGCTAATGTTTTCAATGAACACATTAGTGGGTGCTGATAGTACCATGTAATAGGATTAGTTTTTCAATGACCTATCATCACGGTAATTTAAAACAACACCTTGTCTCTATTGCGCACCATTGGATCGACCGCAATGGCATAGATAGTATTAGTCTTAGAAAAATCGCCAAGATCGCTAACGTTTCGCAAACCGCGCCCTATCGACACTTCAAGTCTAAAGAGCATCTACTGGCGGACGTGGCGACCTTGGGTTTCCTTAATTTTTCTAACGCCATGGATCAAAATGCGGTCACAGCGAATCCCGTGGAAGACTTGGTAAAATGTGGCATCACCTATATTAACTTTGGTTTAACCAACGAATATATTATGGAGCTAATGTTTAACTATCCGATTAAAAAGTCCGACTTTCCTGATCTAATGATTGCGGCTGATAATGCTTTTGGTGCTCTTCAATCGAGGATAAAGCGACTTGACCAAGGCAATACTTACGCCACGCAACTGAACAGCGCATCCATACATGCCTATACTCATGGCTTATTAAATATCATTCAAATGAATGAGCGGATAGGACAATCTGGGCAGAGCAATTTTTATAAAACCTCATCTAAAATTAAAAGTAACCTTGAAAAAATGCTCTCTGATTTCATTAAAGGTATGGATTTTTTATAGACGATAGCGGTTGTTGAGTCATTCATTCGCGCCATACCTGATATTTTATTTGGCTCACCTTGGGTGCGGTATTTAGCGTGCTCAAGAGCATGTTGTGTTTGCCTAGATCGTCGCACTCTGCTGGCTACCAACTCAGCGATGTGCGAGCGGCAGTTAATAGATCTATCGTGTCGCTGACAGCTGTGATCGAAGTAATGTATCTATACACTTAGCCATGGCACACTGTGCTTGAATAGTTTCATCAGGATGGGCAGTGATCTGGAGTGAGCGTGATAAAATTACATACAGACGGCGGTTGTCAAAATCAAACAAACTCAGGTTTTTTGCGCAAACTTGGTGGCTGGGCATATCTCGTTATTGATGGCAGTCGAACATTCCATGCCTATGGAACCTCCATCAGCACATCTAACCATGCGATGGAACTAATGGCGGTTATTCAGGGCCTGCGCGCGATCAAGTCGTCCGCGCATATTCAGGTTATGGTCAACAGTGAGTATGTCGTGAACGGTGTAAATCTGTGGCTTCCTATGTGGAAAAATAATGCTTGGAAAACGTCCAACAACGAAGCTATTGAACAGCAACAAGGCTGGCAAGAATTACATCGAGAGATGGATTTTCATAGTGAGGTCACTTTGCAGCGCGCTAGTCTCGATGCCGGCGATGCAGCGGCCCAGTTTGTAGACAGATTACGCCAATTGGCAATTACCGAAGTTATATCGGGTGCTTAAAAAATGACCATTAACAAAAACATCAAGAAAACCTTTTGCATACATCCTACCAGTCTACTTTTAGCGTTTGTCCTGTTTAGTTTAGTCGCTAGTTCGCCGTCATTTTCAGACGGCTCTTTGGACCGACTCGACGCTCAAATTGCCAGAAAGATCATCCTCGGTTGTGAGCGGTTTGCGCAAGCTAAGAGTAAAAATATAGCCATTGCTGTGGTAGACCAGGGGGCTCATCTTATTGCATTTAGCCGAATGAACAATGTTCCCTCTGGTATTGGTGAAGTGGCACAGTGGAAGGCCTCCTCAGCAGCACTTTATGGCGCGTCGACAAAAGACTTCCAAGATATGGCAGAACAAAATCAACTTTTGTACCATCTTCCCAACGCTGCCCCGGTAGGTGGTGGCGAACCGATCCTGTCCGCTGATGGCTCAGTTCTTGGGGCTGTGGGCGTGTCCGGCGTGTCCCCTGAATTAGATCGAGCATGCGCACTAGAGGGACTTACTGCAGCCATTGCGTCAGAAAAATGAGCCGCTCACGATCGCAGATATGCGCTGCGCTAGCGTCTAACATAAATTGCCTATATCCACATATCCTTGTCGATCTAATGTTGGCGTGATATTTCTCGAATCCATGATTGGTTTTAATATACACAGTTTCCATGGGAGAGTCTTTTTTTCTAAGCTTTTCATTTCGGCTGAAAACGTTAATGCGAGCGGTCCAATAAACACAATTGTTGTTTGCAGCTAGGCATGACTCATGTCATGGTAAAGCTAAGCCTACGTATCTACATATAGGTATCTTATTCAAAATTAAAACTAATTCGGAGCGCAATAAGATGCAAAATATATTAATAGCAATACTAATCTCGTCCATGGCTACCGTCGCTTTTGCAGACGGTCATAGCAATAACGAAGAGGCCGTCTTGGCCGCCTTAGACAAATACTACACGGCTAGAGATACAGGCGATTTCGCGACTGTTGTTGCCATGGAGAGTCAGGCGGGCACTTACAATACCAATTCTGATGGCAGTTTCCACAAACCGTATTCGAAAACCAGTCAAAAGGATTGGGAACGGACCTTTGAGGCTGGCACACTAACCAAAGTTCACTACCCAGAGGCATCCGCACTTTTCAATGATGTTGTTTTGGTGCGATTTTACGCAGAGGGCATGATAGTGTCCGACAGTAAAGCCACTCCCTATAGAACCAGAGTGACGATGAATTGGGTCAGTGAAAAAGGCAACTGGGTGGTCAAGAGTAGTCATTACTCGCCGGCTAATTACGGTGGTGTGTACCAAACTCAAATAAGCGACTTCGACGACTAAATAACTGGCTAGTTAAATGACGGGCTCTCCTATCACTCGATAAGAGAGTCTTCTACGATGTAGACTGCGAAAGGAGCGGCGATGAGCCCTAAATTTACTGGACTAGGAGGAAATGGCATGCTTAAAGTTTGTAACATTAAGCTCAGTTACGCTACGAATATGATAACAGGAAATCAAATATGATCGTTTTAACGCCAAATGTATTGATGATGTTAATAGCGTCCGTAATTTTTCAAGTAATTGGTTTGACGCTGATGCCAATGACAAAGGGTCTCACTGAAATTATTCCATCATTGGCCTGTGGTGCTGCCTTTTTATTGGGTCTTGCAATGATGTCACGCCTTATCGCCAGCGGGGTTGATTTAAGCGTTTTACTCCCATTTATGGCTGCTGTAATCCCACTCTGTGTGATCGCAATCAGCATTTTATTTCATGGGGAATCCGTCTCTCTAATTAAATTGACAGTTTTGGTTGCCGCATGCGTGATGATCGGTTTTGCGAGCAGCATTTCTTAAAATAAGTGGCTTGATTTCCCCATAAAAATTGTTAATTAAAAGAGGTGTAGTATGAGTAGAGGTTTAAAAAGTCACAAGTCAACTGAAATAGGGTAGTTAATTCATAAACTACTTTGTGGTGTGGATAAAGCTCTTAACGTTACTAGTAATTAGCAAAGCAGGAGTAGGGTGTTTTAAAAGAAGATGATGGTACTTGTTAAAGATGCTTTAAGAGGTAGAGTAACTATATATGCTACGCACTTAGCAACTATGCACTTTAGATCACTTTTACTGTACTAATCTCGATTGCTTCTGTTGACACAAAGACATACATTACTAGCAGTGTTGTTGACTGTGTGGAGTGTGAAATATCTTTCCGATATTGACAACTACTCTTCTGCGCTTCTATTTTAAAGAAGGACCTAAATAAACCGATCACTGGGAGACACAACGAAATACGACTTCAAATGTTACCCACTTAAGTGCGGTGTTTGGAGCCAGAAAAGATAAAAGAGCATTACCTGCTTACGCAGCACATAACTGCTGAGTTAAGAAACCACCACCGAGATGAAAGGTGGCTAATTAAATCTGTAGAACCTCACAAGTCTGTATATAACCGCCGGGTTAAAAAGCTAAGAGAAGTGATTAAATCTATACAACTACAGGAGGAACTGCTAAAACTTTAGAGCGGCTATAGCATCTTCAGATGCATAGTTTTCGATCAGTTGGTCAATTTGTATCTCTTCTTAAACTATGAATTAATAAGAGACAACTCTGAAGATGTTAGGTGTCTTTTGAAAGCAGTCTATCTTGCGATTTTGTTAACCTTGTTAGCTGTCGAAGTCTTTGGCCATAGCGGCCGGACAGACTCGCAAGGATGTCATGCCGGGTCTAAGCCATATCACTGCCACAACACTAAAAAGATTTCGGAGCAAAACAGCAAAAAGTTTACTGGTGTTATCACTCACGTAAGAGATGGCGACACTATTGAAGTCAAAGGAGTTCCAATACGTCTGGCCGCTTTAGATTGTCCTGAGACGGACACAAAGGCAGGACGTTATGCTGCTGCGAAGGCGAAGGAGTTTCTAGGATTAGAGGCTATCTGTGAGCTTACCGGGGCAAAAACATATGATCGTGCAGTAGGTTATTGCAAAATCAACGGATCAGACTTTGGTACACTGATGATGCGAGATACGGACTGTAAAGTTTGGGAAAAGTATGATGTCTGGGAAAGATATTAAATATTCGTTTTCCTGAAGTATTGCAGGCTTTAGACTAGATATCTAAGAATACCCCTAAATTTTGTGTTCTTTGTCTCTGGAGAAATGTTTAGATGCAACTAGTCATACTACCGGTATTCTTAGGTTTTTTTACTTTTTTTTACCTTTTTCTGTCTGTTCGGATTGGGTATCTAAGAGGTAGTCCTGTCATGAAGCTTTTCTTTAAGATGGAAAAAGAAGTTTCAGAGGATAAGCTCAATAGAAACGTTCGTGCACATGGAAATTTTTCTGAATACTTTCCGCTTTTTGGCCTTTTATTGCTGACTTTAGAGCTAATGGGTAATACGTCTCACGAGTACTTAATAGTGACCACAGCCATCTTTTCGTTTGGTAGACTTAGCCACGCTATTTGTTTCGCCTTTTTTGATTACAATCCATTTTTGAGGATATCAGGCATGCTTGCTTCATATTTTGGTCTAAGTCTTCTTGCTTACCAGAGTATTTCTTTTGTTATTTAGTCGTTACTATAGACTTTGATCTAATCTAGTTGACAGCTCTTATCTCTTAAAAACCTCGACCACAGCTAATATATGTAGATTAGCCTATTTTTAGAGGAATACTTATCCAGCGATCTTACGCCAAGGTGCTCTATAAAATAATTTATATGCCGTCTGGCAGTTTTTTGAAACAGGGGCTGCCGTTCCCTGCCTTTCACAGAAATATACGATTCTAATGCGTCAAGAATGGTCGGCTGAAGAACTTCGTTTGTTTCTAAACCGGTAACTAATAAGTGCGAGGGAGGTACTTTAATCTGCTTGAGTCTTAAACCTAACCAGTAGTCTTCTAACTTAGAATAGAACATCTTAGAGGCAGTTGATGCTCTGGTATGAGACCCAGTCCGAAGTGACTGAACAATTCTGTGTTTGATATAAAAACGTCTCAGATCACCGGGAGCTGATCTGGAAAAATAATAGATATTGTTTTTTATATAGGTATGTTTCGGGTTTTTAAATGTCTTCGACATTGACTATTACTCCTGTTTAGCTTTGGAATAATCCGTTACTAATCAGGTCTTTATAGACATTTAAAGCTATAAAGTGGTGCCCAGGGGCGGAATCGAACCACCGACACGAGGATTTTCAGTCCACTGCTCTACCAACTGAGCTACCTGGGCATTTCTAGGGATGCTGAGCAATCTATCTTACGGCGCTAGAACAGATCGATATAGACTCCACGAAACGCGCGTATTAAAGCCTCTCGGCGAATTTTCGTCAAGGCTTATTCAGTTTTGGGAACGTATCCCTCGGCGCTATCAAACTCTTCGCCACCGAGGAATTTTTCACGCTGCTCAGCCAGATAGGTGCGCGCGGTCAGATCCATCATGTTCAGTCGCATTTCGTTGATCAAAGTAGTCTGATGCGCCATCCACTCGCTCCATGCTTGTTGCGACACGTCACTGAAGATCGCTTCACCCTTTGGTCCCGGGAACGGCTGGGTGGCAAGTCCAGGAAGTTCGGCCTTATATTTGCGGCAGAGCACTGTGCGAGCCATAGCATACCTCATTGAATGGTTTAAAATGACAACTAGTTTAACATTGGTTGCGCTGCATGTTAGTCACTGCCGTGCAAATAACGCCACGACCGGCGCCGGCATGCCCAGATTGCTTGGACTCTGTGGATCATACCAGCAGTGTTCGCTGCCCTCGCCAAGGATATGTGGTCGGTAGTGCTCGGCCTGAATTCGAA
>MDTF01018613.1_pt1 | contig 11447 bp, 12 predicted proteins | sample 811191 | NCBI WGS metagenome assembly MDTF01 (sample SAMN05326649, study PRJNA326480) | marine metagenome | isolation source: seawater | place: Southern Ocean | collected 2011
AAAAAAATGGCTATTAACTTTTGAAAAAGTATTAACAAAACTATACTTTTGAAAAAGTATTAACAAAACTATACTTTTGAAAAAAAATTATATAATTTATATAATTTTTTTTTTATTATTTTTAATTTTTTTTAATTATTTTTTTTTAATTATTTTTTTTTAATTATTTTTTTTTAATTATTTTTTTTTAATTATTTTTTTTTAATTATTTTTTATTAAAAAACTTATTAAAAAATAAAAATATAAAATTTTGTTTGTTTATATTATTAAAGAATGTCAGATTTGGCAGACATAGAACAAAAATTCCAATTTGGTACTTCAGCAAAATTTGATTTTGATATAAGGAATTATGATATTAATGACATGATGAATATATTAAATATTAGTGGTGACCCAAGTAAATTAAATTATTTTTCTGTTAAGAAAAAGACAAATAACGTTATTGACAAATTACGCAAAGATGAAAATCTCTCCAGCGAAATGAAAGATAAGTTCGAAAGTTTTTTAAAAGCTCTCGAGTTTTTTTTAGTTTATAAATACAATGTTAAAGTTGATAATTATGTGATGGATAAGAAAAAAATAGACCCTAGTAAATTATTAGCCAATGTTAAAGTTAATGATGGTAGAGGTGGAGGTGGAGGTGGTGGCGGAGGGGAAATGGTTTCAATTAATACATATAAAAGAAGAATTATTAAAAGGCAGTTAAGTTTTGATACCAAGTTTAGGCCAAATTATTTCAAATCTTCACCAGCCAATTTTAAAATGGTTTTATCAACACCACTTAAAAATGTTATTGCTATGAGACTTATTTCTTTAGAGTTTCCAAATGTTGTTTATGATATTGATGCTACTCTAGGTACTAATGAATTTTCCGTTATTTATCATCCAGATAACGATACAGATTTCGGTGGTGTTGGTGATACTGATAATGATGCTGAAAAGAGAAGAACTAGATATAACATAAAACAAGTTGGACGAAAAGTAGGTGGTGTCGGTGGTCAAACAGATGCAACAAAAGAAGATACTGGAAATGCTATTGGTGATACTACTGTTGGTTGGGAAGTAAAATATAAACTTCCTTCCGGGAATTACCAATCGAATACTGTAACGGCCGCTTTGAATAATTTTATTACTGACGACAAAATTGTATTTAGTATTGATACAAAAACAGGCAGAACTGTTATTAGTACTGATATTTCTGGTTCTGGAATTGCCGGTGATTTGGATGCGGATGCAACGTTTGATTTAGATTTCACAAATACAGTCGAACCAAATATGCCAATGACTAAAAATTTAGGCTGGAAACTCGGGTTTAGACAACTTAAATATTCAGGTTCTACTACTTATATTAGTGAGGCTCCTGTGGATTTAGGTGGGCAAAAAGTTTTGTTTTTCTGCATTGATGATTACAGAACAAATGTTTGCGAAAATGTTAGTATTGTCTATGAAAATTCTTTCATGAATCGAAATATTATGGCGCGAATTCCTTTGCGACAAGGTAAATTTGTCGTTGTTTATGATGATGGTTCAGACAATATTCGAAAAAGTAGAGAATATTTTGGTCCTGTAAAAATAGATAAATTGCATTTTGTATTGATGGATGAATATGGTATTGAAGTAAGACAAGGATACAGTGACTTCTCTTTTGGGTTAGAATTCGATATATTATATGAAAAGTAAAGATATATGGATACTAATTTGGATAATGAGAGTGTTACTAATGGTGTAAATAAATATGGAAGGATTTTTAAAATTAATTATGATGATGAATTTGAAAAATTTAATGCTGATTTGAATTGTTATTGTTTAAATAATAATGGTGAGAAAATGAAAATTAAAAAAAATGAATTGAATGTTTATCATTTAGAATGTTTGGAAATATTAACTTTAGAAAATTGGAATAAATGTTTCCGTTTAAATAAAGTGCGTAAAATTATTGATATAAATTATCCGTATTTCGGTGAGATTTGTTGTGATTTGCAAAAATCTTTCAAAGGAACCCTGAATTTTACAGGCAATAGTTTTACCAATGAACCTCTTATTCCTGGTGATTTAGAAACTTACTATTTTCAATATATGGCACAACAACTATTTGGTTCTCATGTTGCTTTCCATGGTTTTCAAAATTTAGCAGAAATTAAAAAAAAAATTTCATATATTCCAAAACAGATTATAAAACATTTTCAGGGGAGAAATATACTTAAGGAATTTTATAAAATATTTGAATCGCGTAAAAATTTAGAAAATAATTTGGAAAATAATTTAGAAAATAATTTAGAAAATAATTTATTTGAAAAGGGTGATGTTTTAGAGGTTTCTATTTTTTTTAAGAAACCGGAATTAGATATACATTCACCAAGTGATAATTTAGCAAATAATTTTAAATCTATTAAAAATAAATTCTTCATTAAAGATAGTTTATGGAAGATTTATTTCATCTTACTATAACTTTTAAAAAAAGTTTAAAAAAAAGTTTGTTTAAAAGTTTGGATAAACTTTTTTTAAAAGTTTAGAATAAAAAATTATATTTAGTATTATTATAAGATGAAGGTTGATTTACAAATTCCGTTATTATTTGATATCTCTGCTGGAGGTATTGTTTTTGGTGAAACCGTTTCCGACACTGATTTGTTTGATGCTCATTTAAATTTTGAAGTTGCCGGTAACAGTGGAACTGCTCTTGTTAATGAATTTAAGAAAATTATGTATTCTGACCCTTCTGAAAATGATGTCAATGGTGTTCTTTTTTATTCCACCACAGCTGGATTAAGTACTTCGATGGGTGATCAAATTTCTTACGCTATTTTAGGCAGCGATGCTACTCTTATTCAGCCTTCGGCTACCGGGACTCCAGATGCCAGTGGTAATACTGGTGATTCCCACAAGGCGAGATACATGACACCCGGTATTCCCTTACCTAACTATGGTAAAACTGCAAAAGAAGCAGTGACAGCAGACGACGCCACGCAAAAATATTACACTTCCGCACTTGTGGATGCCGGTGGTTCATCTTTTGGACGTATTATGATTCGTCTTTTGGCAACCCATCTCATGGGACACCCATTTGCACAGTCTTTCATTGCAAACGAAAGTACAATTATTTCTGATATTTCCAATAGTAATATTACTTCACAACTTGAAACCAGATTATTGAAAAACGATTCTACTATGTTTACCGATGGTGGAACCAATAATATTGCAACTGCAACTGCTGACGGAACAAGATACAAAGCACAAAAATCTGCAGGTATTAGAAATCAAATCTTACAGAGTATTTACGAAGCTCTCTTGGGAACTGCTCCTGAAAGATTTGATCTTTCGGGCAATGATGCAGGTGCTGATGTAAGTGGTTCTGATGTAAGCGGTGGTACTGATTTTGATTATGGTAATCTCGACCCATCCCAATGTCGTCCAAGAACATTACCATTCCGTGCCAACGATACTATTTCATTTTACTTTAGACCACGTGTTAGACTTGGTATTGATACTTCGGTCGGTGGTTCCGGTGCTGAATATGGTAATCCTGACCTTAGTGGTGTCGGTCAAGGTGCATCTGGTACGGAAAATGCAACGATTAGGGATATGTTCTTTAATCCAAGACACAGATGGATTGCTCATAAAGACGCTGCACATGTAACAACCGATGCTGCAACTACACCAGCTGCCGCATTTGCTGTCGGAAATCATATTGATACTTATGCTGATACAGGTCAAACGGATTTACCTGCAATTACCATGACAGGAACTGACCTCGTTCTAGGCAAAACTGCAGGTCAAGCAGGTTATGCTGGTGAAGTCGGTAATGGAACTGTTTTTGATGGACATTGTTGGAAAGTAAAAGTTACCATGACTTAAATATTAAAAAATATATTTTTTTTATTAAAAAATATATTATTAAAAAATATATTTTTTATATGTATTAGCAATGGTTAATATTAATATTCCTTTATTGTTTGATATATCCGCTGGTGGAATAATTTATAGTGAAGCCGTTTCTACAATAGATGTTTTCGATTCTCATTTAAAATTCCAATTATACGGTGATTCCAGTGCAGGATTAATTGATGAATTTAAGAAAATTTTATATGGTGACGCGGCCGAAAACGATGCTAGTGGTGTTCTTTTTTATACAAGTGACTCTACTGATTTGGCAACAACTTTAGCAAATATCATTTCTTCGAAAATTTTAGGAGAAAATTCAAAACTTATACAACCTTCTCTCCAAACAACAGATGGCTCTGGTAATCTTATTGACAATTGGTGGGTTAAATATAAACCACCGGGCATTCCATTGCCGAATTATTCCGCTAATTTCGACGCTTTAGGGAGAAATAATGGACCAAATCCAGCAAATAATACAGGATATGATGTCACAGGGCAAAATTATCATACCAAAGGTATTACCGACGGAACAGGCACATCTTTTGGTAGAACTCTTATTCGATTACTGTCTACACATCTTATGGGGCATCCATTTGCTCAAGGATTTTTAGCAAATGAAAGTCAAATTATTAGAGATATTTCCAATGCAAATACGGGTGACCAACTTAAGGCTACCTTATTGAAAAATAACCCAGATTTATATTCTGCACATGGTAGTGGTGATGCAGGAAAAGTTGACATTAGTAGTGTTAATATTGTTACTACACACGCTTCCAATAGTGAATATGATATTTTTGAACCAACTCTTAAAACAAAGGGTATTAGAAATTCTCTATTGCAATCATTATATGCTGGTCTTTTGGCGTCAGATACATCCAGATTTGATATGTCGATGAATGATGTTGGTTTAGATATTAGTACTAATATTTTAACAGGTGGTGATGATTTTGATTCAGGGCATCCTACCATTTTTGATTCCAGTTACAACGTCCCTAGAAGATTGCCATTTAGACAAGGCGATACATTATCGTTTTACTTTAGACCTAGAGTTAAATTAGATTGTGATAATAATATTAGCGATTATACGAATGTTATTGCTTATGGTAATCCTGACCTTAGTGGTGTTGGACAGGGAAGTCATGGGTTTTCAAGTAAAAAAGTGCAAGAAATGTTTTATCAACCTCGGCATAGATGGATTGCGCATCAAAATGCTACAAAGGTTTATCAGTCTTCTGCCACAGCCGAAAACTTGGTTTCCGGTAATGGATATGATACATATGCTGGTGCCGTGGGTGATACTGTTCCAAATGTTCTTATGACCGGAACTGATTTACATCGCGATATGACCGTAGATGGTGGGACTTTGGGAACTGGGAATAGCACTATGTTTGACGGTCACGTCTGGAGAATTAAGATTCAACTTTAAGGGGACACCCCTTATGAACCCCAAAGGGGACACCCCTTATGAACCCCCATATTTTATGTATATATTTATGTTTGTAGATCCAACATAAATATATACATAAAATATAAATGAATTCAATGTTTGCAAAGAGTTTCGAACCTTTATCCCAAAGTGAAAGAATTAAGAATAAAAGAAATAAGGCAATATTTCAAGGTGTATCCAACTCGAATGATGTTTGTTTAGATAAAAATGGCAACATTAAGAATGCCAAGAATTACGAATGCTTTATGAATACGGTTAATGGTTTTTATGAATGCAAAAGAAATGATATTTCAAACAATAGAGATTGTTTTAATACATATTTGGACGACGGTACTGATAATTTTAGCGTTTCTACTTTTCAAGACGCTCAAAGTAATTTTGTTGATTTCCAATTATATGATGAATCTGGTGATGACGCTTCTATTGGAAGAAAAAATGTAAAGTCGAATCTTGATGGAACTAACAGTTTTCATACAAAGTTGGGTTCTGATCATCAGAAAGATATTGGTATTAATACTGCAGCTAATATAACATATCCTTATGAAAAACCCGGAATATGTTCTGATTATGTTTTACAAAAAGTGTCTTATTTTGACCCGTCTGGAAATTTTGGAAAACAATTTGCAAAAGATATTAAGAAGTATTTCCCGCTTACAAAAATTGGAACTAATTAATATTTTTTTTTTATTAATTTTTAAAAAAAAAAAAATATAAAAGTATAAATTAAATATATATAATGGTCAATAAAGCTTTATTAATTGGTATTAATTATTTAACTAGTAATAAATATAGATTGAGTTCTCCAATAAATGATGTCAATATTATAAAAGATTTTTTAATTAATTATTTAAACTATCAAGAGGAAGATATTATTATATTAAGTGACTCCCCGAAAATAAAAGAAAATGCTAGTTTTTTTAATATCGTAAAACATATAAAATTATTGTCGAAAGAATTATCTTCGCAAGATTTCTTATTTATGTATTTTAGCGGACATGGTAGCACAATAGTTGATAGTAATGGTGATGAAGCAGATAAAAAAGATGAAATGTTTTTACCACAAGATTGGCAAGTAAGCTATATTTCCGATGATTTATTACGGTCTTTGCTGACCGATTTCAAAAGTAAATTATTTATTATGTTTGATTGTTGTAATTCTGGAACAATGTGTGATTTGAAATTTTCATATAATGTAAAAGATTACACTTCCATTGATTATTTAAAAAAGAATAATGATGATATGGCTGAAATTATTTGTATTTCAGCATGCGGTGAAAATGCAAATACTTTTGAAAAATATATCAGTAAAAATTTAATCAACACAGATACAAATAAATTTTATGGAGAATTTACCATTTTTTTTCTTCATATTTTGAAATCTTATTTAGAAGAAAATTTATCATTTGATAACTTCAAATATAGCGATTTACTAAAATTAATGCATCATTTTGTTCATCCTATAACAAGTGATAACAATTTATCTGTCTCGCAACAATTGTTACATCAAAATAATTATAATCGAAATTTAAAACCTTATTTAGGATTAAGTTATAAAGAATTAATGGATGATAAATTTTTCAGTAGTAAGGGGAGCGAAGATGTTTTGCGATTTCAAGAAGAAGGTACAATAAATCGTTTAAAAAAAAAAAATGAATCAGCGCTATCTTATAAAATTTTAAGACAACACCGGAAAATAGATTTTTTAGAAAAGAAAAATAAAAAATTATTGGAGAGAAATAACAAATATTTGGGAATCATTAATCAAAATAAAATGATTAATAACTTCGGTATGATTATCAATTAGGGGGCATTGCCCCCTATAACCCCCCAATTGCTCCTACAACCCCAATTGCTCCTACAACCCCAATTGCTCCTACAACCCCAATTGCTCCTACAACCCCAATTGCTGAACCATAGTTGGTTTTTTTATTATTATTTTTTTGATATACATTAATATATGTCTGACGGAAATAATACTTTTGGTATTGATATGGGTGGTGGTCAAAATAGTAATGGTATTGTGCGAACTTTAACTGAAGCGGAAAAAAAGACAGGTGGAGAACAACCTGATGGTGTTGTAAAAAAAAATAACACTACAAATGGTAGTTCCGGTGGTATTGTAAATATTGTAATTGGTGCTGCATTTGGCGGCGGCGGTGGAATTTCTTCCATTTTAGCAGATAAATTAAGAGATATGCTTACAAATTATGTTAATCCATTTTCCGTTGAGGATATTTCTGGAACAGTTCAAACAAATATTAATTCTACTCTTTACATTAATACTATTAATGACTTTGGTGATTTTACACCCACCGTCAATACAAATCAATCTGAATGGAATGACGAACAGCTGATTTCTTCATTTGCTCTTTCGACTCTTGGTGTTGTTAATCGTGGTTTGTTATTGTATTTAGATAACGAAGATTTAAAAGTACAAGTTACCATTATTGCTGACCAGATACGCAATGAATTGGCGCCAAAATTAATTACGCAAAACACAGGAATCATGATTGATATTACCGCTTCTGCTAGTATTGACCTTCGTTATGTGTTTTATGTTGAAAAATATGGCCCACCAATCGGTGGTATTTTTGACCCTATCAAATTGGCCGAATTCGTCTAATTTTTATTTAATGTTTTTTAAATAAAATTTAATAAAATTTAAAAACAATTATTTAATTTATATATGAATTTTAGTAAAAAAGTAGATAATATAATTTATGATTTAAAAGATATCAATAAAATGTATTTTTCTCTCCAACATAAAAATAAGAATCTCACTACAAAATTAAAAAAAAATAAGGGTGCTGAAAATCATGAGTTGTGTGGTGAGACTCGTCCCATTGGATATGGGACGAATTTAGAGGATTTTATTGATACCACTGGATTACCTGCTGCTGGTGGTAGCTCGCATACCGATTCTTCGCATAATCAATGGACTACTAGTCTTCGAAGATGGTGGTAAGATTATCCAATGCTGCTTTCATTTTTTTATTTTCTTTTTTCAATCTGGATAATTCATCATTACCTTCATCTTTCATTAGCCATTTTTTTGTTTCTTTATTATAAATAATATTAAGAATATTGTAAAATGTATTATTGTACCTTTGTGTTGTTTTTACAATATGATTAAAAGTTTCAATCGTTAATGGGTCGCTGCATTTTATATTAGTTTCTTCATTAGTTTCTTCATTATAACTTGCAACTAAATCTTTTGTTGTAATTCCGTTATGCTGTTTTATAATACTATTTATTTTATTATAATTAATAACATTGTTTTCAATCCAAGTAAAATGTTTTAACATATTCATCTTTATGTTTTTTTTTATTATTTTGTTTTCAAAAAAACATATCAATTTAAAAGTTAAATTGATATTTTTTGTTATGTTTATGCAAAAACATAAAAACATAACAAAAACATAACAAAAACTTAAATATGTCTTTGGATGAAACTCAATGGAATACCTCTCTTTTAGAAAGTGATGTTGTTGAAACAATTGTTGATTATGTTGATTATGTTGATTTTGGTGGTAATGCTGATGAATTTTCAGAAGAATCATTAGAAGCCATTTCAGAGTTAGCAGGTGACCATCAAACTGATAATGATTTTAGTATGTTTGAGTCTGATATTGATTCGATGCCTTCTTTAGAAGAAGCCGATGGCACTGATGGTGCTGATGGTGCTGATGGTGCTGATGGTGCTGATGGTGCTGATGGTGCAGGAGCTGAAGGTGCTGATGGTGCTGATGGTGCTGATGGTGCCGATGGTGCTGATGGTGCAGAAGGTGCAGAAGGTGCAGAAGGTGCAGAAGGTGCAGGAGCTGAAGGTGCAGAAGGTGCAGGTGCTGAAGGTGCTGATGATAATTTTGAAGATATAGATACTAATTTGGAAGAGAAATATTCTGAAGATAATAAAGCTTGTTCAATTTGTTATAAAGATTTGACAGTTGATAACATTGTTAATACAATGTGCAATCATTTGTATTGTAAAACTTGTTTCTTTAAGTGGATGAAACAAGGTTACAATTGTCCAATGTGTAGAAGAAATTTCATTTCATTGGAAAAATGGTATGAAGGTAATGATGTAAATGTAGAAATAACTAATGAAATGCACCTTTCTCAAAAGTTACAATTAGATAGTATTGTCTTGTCAAAGAGATGTCGTAAATTACAAAAACTGAATAGTGAATTGGAATTCTGGAATAAACAAAATTTACAAAGGCAAATTTCATTGAATCAACAAATTGAATATACAGAAGGTTATATTTTGGGTATAGGTGATGATTCTGAAATAAAAAAAATACAAGAAAAATTAATTTTGAAGCTTCTTCTAATTCTCCATGGTTTCACGGATTTACAAAAGGTATTTGGAAACGCACGACTTATAAAAAAAAATCTAAACATGAATCTGAACATGAATCTGAACATGAATCTAAACATAAATCTTATGAAAAAAAATATGAAGAATCGAGTAATGAAGAATCGAGTAATGAAGAATCGAGTAATGAAGAATCTAGCGATGAACTTGAAAATTAAATGTGAAAATTATGGTAAAACAAAAATGTTCTTAACTAATTATATAAATGAATTCTACAATCATTCTGCTATTTTTTATAATAGTCTATTTTTTATTGAAAAATCAAAAAAAAAATATAATAGAAGCTTTAACAAATATCGAAGCTTTAACAAATAATATCGACGTTATTTTAATTGGTGATAGTATCTTGGAAAATAGTAATTATGTTAATCATACTAATACTATTGGTGCAAATATTAAAAATACTCATAAAAAAACACTTGTTTTAGCAAAAGATAATTCTGTTGTTGATGATATAAAGTCACAATTAAAAAATATACCCAAAAAATTAGACAATAAAAATACGTACGTATTTTTATCTATCGGTGGTAATGACTTACTAGAATTTTATAAATATCAAAATAAAAATATAAATGATTTTTCTTACGTTGATAATGTATTTTCAAAATATAAAAAGTTAGTAAATTTTATTAAAAAAAAGTATAAGTTTCAGTTAGTTTTATTAAACATTTATTATCCAAAAGAGGAGTTATATATAAAATTTCATAAAATTATTAAAACTTGGAATAAAAAATTATCAGTGCTTTCCAAAAAAAAAAATTATAAATTTTTAGATATTAGTAAAATATTATATAAAAAAAAACATTTTACAAATGGTATTGAACCTTCAGGTGAAGGTAGTAAATTGTTAGCGAATGGTATTAAATTTTTTTAAGGCTTTTTGTTTTTTTTGGGTTTAAAAATTCATATTCTTTTTTTTCTCGTTCGCGTCTTTCTCTATAAGAAATATATTTTTTTATTCTTTTTCCTCGACGTGTATTCCAAAATTCTTTAAATTTATTTGGAATTAATTCATTGTTATTAATATTAAAACAAATATTAAACGGGTCATTCTCTATATCTGACATTGGGTACAAATTTTTTTTGATTTTCTGTTCCTTTTTATCAAATTCTTGAATAACACCAATATGAAATTTTTTAGTTTTATACTTTGGATGTGAGAAATAAAGTTTGCTGGCATCTTCAACTAATTTCCAGTGTTGGTTGCATTCTTTACCTATGACGCTGTTAGTATTTTGTTGGTTTGATTGCATTATTTTATATTAAATTTTATATATATAAAATTTAATATAAAATTTAAAATCAATTTAAAATAATTTCATTTGAAAATTGTTTTGTATTACGGTAGGTCTTTTTTTACTTCTGTTTTGATATACTACTCTGCTTTTTTCTCTTTTTTTATGTATTATATTTTGCATCTGATTATTAAATTTATCTCTAATTACAGTCTCTTTCATAATTCCTATTGATTTTTCTATTTTTTTTTCATTTTCATACATTAATTTTTCAAGTTCTTTTTTACTTTTGTCTTCTTCTTCTATCCATAGTTGTAATTTTTTTGCATCGGCTGCGGCTTTCGCTGCGGCTTTCGCTGCGGCTTTCGCTTCGGCTTGTTTGGCGGCTGCGGCTTTCGCTTCGGCTTGTTTGGCGGCTGCGGCTTTCGCTTCGGCTTGTTTGGCGGCTTCGGCTTTCGCTTCGGCTTGTTTGGCGGCTTCGGCTTTCGCTTCGGCTTGTTTGGCG
>MDTF01019149.1_pt1 | contig 11446 bp, 15 predicted proteins | sample 811191 | NCBI WGS metagenome assembly MDTF01 (sample SAMN05326649, study PRJNA326480) | marine metagenome | isolation source: seawater | place: Southern Ocean | collected 2011
CTGCTCCACCCCCTGCTCCCGCACCTGCTCCCGCACCTGCTCCCACACCTGGTCCCTCACCTGCTAAAGAAACGGCTGACGCACCTGCTAAAAAAACGGCTGCGGCTTCTTCTCCCGAGTCCAGTGAGTCTGAATGTGGTGCTGGTTGTGTTATTGCGGTATCTGGTCTGAGTGTTGCTGCTTTTGTATTTATTGGTTTGTTTATATGGCAAAAGAACAAGAACAAGCAGGATAAGAATGGACCAGTGGTACGCGATGGAGGTTATAAAAGAGTGAACAGTTTGCGTTTCAGTAGTAATATAGCATTTTAAAAAAGTAATAGGTTATTCTCTGTGTATGTTTCTTGTTCTACTTTGGGTGGACGTTTGAGTACTTCTTGTAACAGTGTGACAAACTTGGCGGTTAGCTCGTTGGGACGATGCTGGTGTTTGCGTAGCATTTCTACCAGGTCGTGGGCGGTCGAGTGCGAGTCTTTGGTCATGTTGGAGTAGGTGCGATGGACTCCTACCAGGTTGCCTATTAAAATGACTAGGAGGACCCACATGTTGGTGCCCAGGATGAGAACAATGGAAATGATGCCTAGGGTGGTGGAGATGGCTTCCAGTACGACGAGGGACCAGATATGTGGACCTCGTTCGCGCTTTTTGTACTGGAGTGCCAGGCGCTGTGCCTGACCCATTCGACCCCAAATGTAGTTTTGGTAGAGTTTCAAGCAAAAGGTGGCAACTAAAATGGCGGGAAACACCCATGGGGCGGTACAGTCGTACCCCAAAATATGAACATCGGTGGAGAAGAGTCCAATATCGTAGCGTGCGGAACAGGACATTGGTACAAAATAGTGTCAGGGATATAGTACAATAATTCTCTATTTTAATTTTATACACCCTCGCTGGTAACCCTTCCAAAAATATATCTCCATGATTTCCCAGTCAGTGTCCTCCACCGAAACTGTGTCGCGGCACTCCAGTTGACACTCATCCCCCTCGTACCAGATCCACCACCAAGTGCCTCTGCCCGTGTTTTCCCAGGTCATTTCACTTTCGATCGCCCTGCCAATCCAGTGTGGTTCTGTACATTTTTTGTGTTTAATGGGTTGGCGAATCCCTTTGCCTTTGGCGTACATTGTAGCAGACAAAGCTTGTATTTTCCAGTCGTCGGATTTGGGTCCACGTCTGAATCTACGTCTTGGCATTTAGGTCTTCCAGTTGTTCTTACATATAGTGCAGTGAAAGAAGTGTGTCATTGCTTCGTCGGCGCTGCGTGTCTGCATGCTTTGGTCCAATACTTTGTACGAGCCGCACTTACCGCAGCGGTTAACCCCGTCGTGCACTTCCAGGACTGGCTCTTCTACTGTTGTGGTAACTATGGCTGTTTGCCAGTTCATTCCGCTGTATATCCTGCGTACCAGCAGATGGTAGCCCTGGTTTTGTCGCGCATGTTCCCATGCTTTCTGTTCCAGGTCTCTGCCGATCAGTTGGACTGCGGTGGCTCTTGACATCTACGCCTATTTTTTGGAGACATTTGATGTGCCATAGTGTCTGGAATTAAACGACTCCCATGCCATAGATGTCCGCCATCGCGTAGGCAACTACAGTGCATACTGGAAGGATGGTTGGGCGATTGACTGCAATGGAGGTAACAAGTCCGAGGATTGTGGTAGCGACCGACAGACGGACAAATTCGATGGTACTGACACAAACCTTCTGGAAGGTATCAAGGTCTAAGGTACTGGCGATCATGGCAAGAACAACAAGTGTCAGATGGAGTGCGATTCCAATAGTGGCAGCAATTACAACATTGCTGTCGTCGCTGTCGGAAGGCTGCATGAGAAGAGTGGTAAGACTGGCAGCCATGCTGATCAAAACAACCCAAACTTTGTAGTTGTCAGCTTTCATTTTTCCGATGTCGTCCTCGTCGCGGTCGAAGGAAGATTTCTTATAGTCGTATTCGTCCCTTTCAATGGAGTTTTGAAAGAGATCAACGGCGCGCGCGGTCAGAGCTGTTACGAGTAAAAATGCCGGGTACACTTCGTTTTTGGATTGGGCAATTGCGTCGGTCAGTACTGCTACGGACCCAAGGAGAGCAACAGTTGTGCCGCCGTTGTTGAGGTAGTTGTACATCTGCATGTTGTATGTGGTCTTGTCATATGGCGAGTCCAACAAAGCACAGAATCCAACAAGCAATTTGACAAGACCTGCTCCCAACAAGACGCCCACAATGTTGTTGAGGTAGCCGGTGTTTAACCCTGTCGCGGAATCCAACTGTTCCGCGGATTGCCACAAGAGTAGAGCCCCGAGGACAGCTGTGGCAACGCGGGTACCAGCCAATTTCGCACCAAAGGCAGCATCGAATGTTTGCACTTTTGCGACTGTGACGCTGGCTCTGGAGACAATGTCGGCTAGCAAGATTAAAAGAACGGTTCGGATGCCGCTGAGGTCGGACGCTTGGCTGATCGCTAATCCAAGAATGACGAAGTTGATGACTGCGCCAGTTCCTTCTTCCAATTTGGTGCGAGCCTTGGAAGGATCTGGGGCAATCTGTTTGGACACTGCCAAAACAAACTGAAGGGCAGCGGCGATGGCTATTATCCAAATGACCCAAGCTATTTCTGTCTTGACTCTCTGTTCGTTGAATATGGCTAAACCAAAAAATAGGATAGACAGAAAGTTTTGCATTTTGGTCGATTCGGCAACCTCGCTGACCAGCAAGAATTCAAATTTGAGCGCTATACGAGCCACAAACATGGAAATGATTGTGAGTGTGGTGAGCAGATCCCCGGAGGTATTCCCAGTAAGTGTCAATCCAGAGGAGATTCCCAAGAGCGCGAACAGTGTGATGTTGGCAAAGGTGGTAGTTAAGTGTTCTTGTTTGATGTATTCTTTTGCGAAATTCCCTTTAACAGCAAATTCGGTACCAAAAAAGGCACTCACAAGAGACATGAAGCAGGCGATCAGCGAAAGTACGAGTCCAATGCTGTTGATAATGGTAGTACTGTTGGTGTCTAGAACACAGTGTGTGCTGCTGGTGGTTGCAAAGTATGCGCTGGCGAGACCGGCGGTGGTCGCGCGCACCATAATGTTGATCCACTTTACAATTTTAATGTTTGGACTCTTTTCGCCTGCGGTGCCTGTGGTGTCATTTTTTCCAGATTCGACGTCTGTCATATTTTTTGTAGTGTTTGGGTGTCCCCTTTATACTGCAAAAATTTAGTATAACCAAATGACTGACACATGTTAAATGCGCGCCGTCAAGTGGCGTGTTCGTTTGTTGGGTCCGGTCAACCAGTGGCACAAAATACGTCAGAGGGTGAAATCGCTGTCCATAGTCTCTTCGTACGACAGCCAAATTCGCAGCGACATTGCGCGCACACACAGTACAGATGCTTGGTTTGACCCACATAGGGAACGTCTGTGCCAGCTGCTCAACGTTTTTGCCGCTACTAATGTGGGCTTCGGTTACCCACAGGGCTTGAACTATTTGGTTTTTCCTCTCTGGCAGGTCTACTATACTACGACACCAGAGTGGGCGGTAGAGGACACCCTCTACTCGTTGCAGCGCCTGGTGGGAGTCTTACTCCCTGTATACCCCGTCAATCGACTGGACTCTGCTGCAGCGGAGTACTTAAATTTGGTTTGTTCGAACGTCAAGTTTCAAGCTACCCAGTGGCAGCCCGCTCTCCGCCACCGCTTGTTTTCGGACGAGTACGCTCCGTTTGTGATGAGCCTCGTCAGTAGCATGGTGCCTACGATGTTCTCCAACATTTTCAGCGTCAACGACACACTGCTCCTCTGGGATGTTATCTTGCAGAGCAACTGTCTGCTGACCGCGGTAGTCTCCTGTGTCAGTACCCTGGTCTGTCTCAATCGTAACGCGGTGCTGCACCTGCCTCTGTACAAGTGCATGGAAATCATGAAATTTTCTGCCCCACACTCTCTACACAGACTGACGGTATGGCAACCAAAATGGCAGCCCAAATGGCAGCTGAAAAATGTCAACGTTTGAGCGTTCGGACCAATTTTTACAGAAGACTGCCGACAACGATGCGGTGTACGCTTATTTCTTGGGGCATCGGGTGATGGACGACGTGATGCTGGAGATCCAGCAGTCTTTGACCAAGTACAAGTTGACAGCCTCAATGCATGCCACACTGAACAAGGCGTGCATTGGCGATCGCATGTCCAAGTTATTTATGCTGTTGTTTGCCATGTGGCTGGAGGACATCCAGATTAGTGGTAACCCGCGGCGTTTCGAGAAGTTTCCGGCTCTGCTCAACGAGGAGTGCACTAAAATGTTGCGTGGCAAGTATGTCAACATACACGATTTTATCAACCATACAATTACTCTATATATTATTTAATTTCGTCTAGGTCTATCTCCTCGTCCTCGTCCTCGTCCTCCTCGGTCTCGTAGTCGCTGACACTGGGTGTCCATTCCTCGTCGGAGTCACTGGTGACCTGGAGAGAGAGTATGATGTCGCTCAGTGTATGTCCCCGGTCAAATGCGTCTACGATGAGTTTGGTGGGCAGAGGGTCGGCTCCTCCGCAGTAAATACTTTCGTTGTACCACTTGTGCACCCGTTCAAAGACGTTGTTCATAATGGCGTTGATGGTGACAACGGTGTGTTTGTTCTGAGAGCAATACACCAGCAGCAAGTCAAACGTTTGTGTGGACGCCGACATGCGCTGTGCAAACATATATCGGGGACGTAACAGTATTCGGTTCGCTTCGGGCAACAACAGTGCCTCGCCGTCCGGCGTCAAGTAAATTTCAGTGAGACCTTGGCATTTGCCGGAGACCTTGCCGCTGATGGGATGCGGCACCAATGTGGCACTGGGACACTGACTACGTACGGCTGCATTGGTGTTTTCCAGTTCGGTGGGGTCGTTGCTATTGGGGTTCCAGCGCTTGCGATAGAATTGCTTGCCATTGCAGAGATAGGCAAAGTCTGTGGACCCGGTACATGGAATAAAGTAGTTGGTTGCCGCGAGAGCTACTTTTTCGACAGACTTATTGGCTATGGAGTACATTATTCCTAACCTGGGGGTACTAATACCCTCCATATACATTGTCAACTATGCAGGGCATTGAGAATTTGGGCAACAACTGCTACGTGAATGCCGTTATACAGTGTCTGCGCTACATGCATCCTCTGGGCAGGCGTCTAATCCATTGTCGTCCAACAACTCCCATACTGGAACATTTCTGTGCACTGCTCTACCAGGGCTTTGGATACCATATCCGACCATTTTTGAAGACGCTGTCGACCATCGACATGGATCCGCACATGCAGAGCGACGCTCACGAGTTTTACTTGAAAATTATAGACCATTTGTTCAGCGAAGTGAACGTCAGCAACCCGATGGAAGGCAAAATGGTGTCCACGCTTACCTGCCAGAACTGCGACAAGCGGAGCGAAGCCCACGAAACGTTTTACTCTACTTCGGTTGGCGGGGGCGTGACACAGGGTCTCTGTGACTTCGAAGCGGCAGAGACAGTGCGGGCAACCTGTGAGGGCTGCGGCAACTGTCGAATGACCAAGCAGCTGCGGGTTTCTCCGGGAGAGGTCTGGGTGCTGCACTTGAAGCGCTTCGAGGTTGACAAAAAGCTCAACTACTCTGTCGCTCTGCCTCGAACCCTGATGAGGGGGACACAGCAATGGCACTTGTCTGCCGTCTGCAACCACATCGGCAGCATGTACAGTGGACACTACACGGCGACTGCCAAGACATCTACGGGCTGGTACATGTTTAACGACGAAATTGTCACCGCACTCGACGATCTGCCTCTACACAGTAGCCTGCCGTACATACTCTTCTACAAGCTCCAAACAAAGACGTGAAGCTTCTCCACCGCATTGGTTTGGAGCTGCAAGCAGTCTTCCTTCCACACGTAGTCGAGAGGCGGTTGAATGTCAACGATGTACGCCTTTGGCTGGGTCACGTTCAAGTAGAGAGTGCCGTTGATCCATTTGTCCATCTTCATCACAAACTCGTCCGGTCCAAACCCCTTGGTATATTTCCCGGCTCCCACAATCGTCGGCGACATGACCCGATTTTCAATGTACTCGCCGTAGTTGGACCAGAGCTGCACCAACATCAGCACAAAAATGACCATTGCCGCCAGTGACATGCAAAAACGGCAGCAGGTCTGTACCCAGGATTGCTCCTTCTTCTTTATTTTGTGCAGCAGGGTCTTGCGCTCGTAGATTTGTTCAATCTCGTCGTCCTCCGCCATTTCAATTTGAGTTGCTTCCGAAGTGTCGTCTTTAGTATCTATCATTTGAATGTTCTATACATATATAAATACCCTACACAGTGTACTCAATGTACAGCAGCACGTATTTGACAATGCGTGTTCACACGGCAGAAGAAGCAGCTGAGGTACGACCTACGGAGACCGTAGATACTCTCCTGTGGCTGGTAGATACCTGGGATGTAGGTGCTGGATGCGAGTCGGCTGTACACGAACAGCTGATGCAAAAATTTCACGTGGAACAGGAGAGAGTCCCAGGCATCCTCCCTCGATGGACCAAAACCATGCTCCTCTGGGTAACCCTGCTACATTGTCGCAGCTCCGACACACAGCGTCCCGAGACTCTGGTCTGGGCGGCATCCCAAAACTTGCTGGTGTCTAAAGCGGAACCGTTGACTTGGTCCCTGGACGAGCTGCTGCTGGCACTGGACGTACTGGCACAGCGTTGGCAAACAATGGTGGACAGCTCGGAATTGCGTAGCTACATGGGAGTGCTGTGGGATCTGGCTTCCCACTGGACCCTGCATCGCTTTCGCAAGGGGAAATGGACGAGCAGCGCACTAGAACCCGTGCGCGACACCGAGTGGCTGACCATTGTTCCAAAGGCTATAATGTCCATGCTCTCCCGATACTACTGGTTCAACCAGACACTCCAACAGCTAATGTGGTTTCCAGAGACCCCGTACACCTGTAAACCGCACCACTTTGATCGGTTTATGCACAAGCAGAAGAGACACTTAAAAATTCGAAAGTTTCGAGATACCTTGGCAACGGCAGTCTGGGAAAGCTTGCTGCTCTACGGCGACAATGAAATCGCGACGCACGACCAGCTGGGCGACATTCTGTCCGCATATTCGTGCCTCTACAAGCGTCAGCCGATCTGCTTGATGCAACAGTACCAGCACATGCTGGCATACGGTACGTACGAAGAGATTTGCGAGCATTTTCCCGATACGCTTTGGCTACAGATGGCGCAGTCTTACTTCGTCAACAACTACCAGCTCGATTTTTTGAAATTTTTTGTTTGCCTCGAACACAAACAACATCGACACAAAGACGCTCTGTACAACATGACTGTGCCCATTGTGCTGCAGCGGTTTGGCAGGTACACTGTTCTGCACGAAGGAGCCACGCACGGTCTTGGTAGCGTCCGAGACGTGTTTCCAATCTGGGTCGCCTTGGCAGACAAGCCCCACGGAATAGATCTCAGTATGCTCAAAGACGAACTATTTTCCGAGCAAGTCTTGCACGCCAGTGTCATAGAAATTACAGCCCTATAACCTACTCGAAGCTCCATTGCAAATGTCCTTCGCCGCACAATTTGCAGGCGTGGAAGAAGACGATACCTGCGAACTCAAAGAAACCTCCGTAGGACAATGTCCTCTCTGCTGCTACCAGGACGCCAACATTATTCGCAACATTACCAAAGTGGAATCGTCTCTGTCCGGGAACGTGCAAGCCAGTCAGATTTACACCATCGTTTGCGACATGTACGAGAAGAACGCAGCCCCTCTGCGCAGACAGGGCAAAGAACTCCTCCCTCTCACCCCCGAAATATGTGCCGAACACTTTACGCGCCACGTCATCAACACCTCGCAGCAAATTGCAGAAGACATCCACTACTGCTCCAAGATGCAGCGCCATTACCAAAAGAACATAGGACTGCGCAACGGCAACAGCGGGTCCGTAGTACTGAACCCAGCAAGTGTCAACGAGTACGTCAAAATATCCAGGCACAAGCTGGAACTGGTGAAATATTTCAACACTGTACAAAAAAGGAAACAGAACAGCCAGACTTCGACAACGCCGTATGCTTTTACGTAGAATATTGTACTATATAAACATCCACCTTTGCATCTAAAATATGATCAACATCAACAAACGCCCCAGAGAATATAGCACTTCGGTTCAGTCGGGAGGGGTACATCCACAAGGTCCGAGCAATGTACCCAAGCGCCCGAGGGGTCATAATCCTAACAATGCTTCGCGCTTTTCCAATAGTATTTTCAACATTCCAATTCAAACCCAGAATTCGCAGATACACCAGATGACCAACAACACCGCCTCGGTACCGCTCCTGGTGAGACCGTACGCAAACGATTGGCACTCCAATTATATGCCGGGCAGTCCATTGTTCGTATGCAGAAGTGCATCCGGAGGCAAAACACCTTTGCACAAGATGGCGGACATTCCTCAGCTCAATTATATGCTGCTGCGGGGTGTCAGTAACGCGACCGGGGAAGGCATTGAAGGCATTGCGTCCTCCGAAGACGGACTGCTCGACAAGTACAATTTTTTTGGTATCTATCGCAACAACATGGGAGCACAGGTCTTTGGCAGTCGCCGCACACAACAGTCTATCATCAACTTTGACGTCTATGGACGCTCCAAAATTTCAAACTTGTTTTCCGGCGGACAAAAAAGACTTAGCAAGGGAATGCACGTGGGACTGGCAGTCGTCGAAATACTGAGTACGGATTTGGCAGAACACTATGACATGAACGGCGATCGCGTTGTGTTCCGCAACGGTGTACCATTTGTTTGGCAGATACGTCCAACTTTAAACGGTGAACTGATTCCCAGTTCGAAAGCATTGGCAAGTTCACATACCATTCGATACCACATTCCACTCGGGATTATTTCGCACGCAGTCTCTCCACCAGCAACACACGCACAAATATGCGAAGCATTACGCAACAGTGACAGACTTGCAGAACTGCCACAAATAGAAATTCTCATGCTTTAGTACAAGAAAGAAACCACACTATAACTACTATATACTCTGTAATAAATGTCACGATTATCAAAACGCCTAGCCGGTCCAGCCTTTTACATCAATGTCAAATTTGACCAAGCAACCGCCACGAAGAACAAAGAGGATTCGTCTGCAACGAGTCAACGTAGTAATCCAAGACTATACTACCATGTAATTAATGAGCAAGAATTATTCGATATCAAGGAGGGTGAAATATTATACTGCTGTAAATCCAACGCAAGAGACGGGTTTGCTCGTGTTCTTTCGTCGCTCAATGGGACTATTGTGGATAAGAGCAAAATGAAGTTCATTGGCATTGCGCAAACCGAACACAAGTACGACAAAAAATTAAACATTGACCAAGGGCTGGTGGCTTGCGTCAGTGGGGTCGTCACCGTGTTGAACGAAAGTAGTGGTACCATCCATCCGGGCGACATGTTAATTTTGGGTGATCCAAAACAGGGGGCAACACAACACGGTATTCACCCCAAAAAAATGCGATTTATCTTCGAACGGGCGGATCCCGTTAAGCATATAAATACAATCATCGACGATTGTTTCGCCGCAAACGGTCGTAGACCAACAGCAGTACAGTTGAAACAAGTAATACAATCGGACGGACCGAGATACATTGCCAAAGCATTGAGCTACGCCAAAAAGGGAGAGAGACTAGATATATTGCTACATCCAAGACAGACCTAGTTGTATCCTATAAATAATCCTATTGTAAATCTAAATGTCTCTACCTGATTTTGGAACTAGTATTCTGGAAGCCATGCAACACATTGTAGCCGCCAGGCGAACTCCCTTACCCACCCTTTCTCTCTGGCAGCATGCCACTGCCATGTTCAACAAAAAAGAACTGCCTCAACTCATCGGACAGTCTCTGACCACTCTCAAGCTGCAGGGCTACACGCCCGAAGATTTCGTGGAGCACGCTATTCCCTGGGACAAAATGGTCTACTCCACCGACAGTCTTATTGATTTTGGGTTCAAGTGGCACCACATGATTGCACTCAATTTTCAACCCCACCACTTCCAAAAACTAGACTGGTGCCACTACTTGCAGCTCAAAATTGATGCCAATGCCATGATGCAAACCTGTCTGTCTGTTCACGATCTTGTCGCACTGAAGCTTACACCGCAACAACTGCACCAAATGGGGTGGACTTGGGACCATCTCACTGCCATAGGTGCCAACGAAAACAACTTGAACATATCCAAACAAGACTTAAACATCTACTTTGGACACACCGCCAAAAACAGCCGCAAGACGATAGGCAAGACGATAGGCAAAACAGATAAACCCTCAATCTCGAAGTTTAAATTTTAACGCGACGAGCAGAACCAGCACACATACTATCGATACATTGAACAGATCCGTAGCATGCCAGCCTACACTTATTTCCTCCGAAGAAATTCTAGACATTTGTTTTAAAAAATCACCCCTATAAATAGAGTTGTGAATGGATTATAAAATGAACAGAGTTGTATTTCAAGAACACGACATGGACGGGTTTAATGTTGACGAAAGTAATAGTGGTACCAGTGCTACCAGTGCTACCAGCGGTAGCAGTCAAGACCACGACATGTCCGAACACAATGTCCTCGAACCTCAACCTCCCGAAGAAGAGGAAGACGGAGACAGAGAGGAAGGCGGAGAGGAAGGCGGAGAGGAAGGCGGAGAGGAAGGCGGACTTGTAACACCAACACCAGATGTAAGCACAAATAGACGACGAAATATGTTGAACAGTGATACATCAGATGATACACAACGTACTGCTGGTACGAAAAACAAGAAAGGATCACTCCAGCTTACTGACGGTACTCGTGATAATATAGAGACAACGTATCAAAACGATTATAGGAGGCGACAAGATGATAGACAACTTCCTGCTGCTGGTATAGCAAACAATAAGGATCGAATCAATCTTAGTGACGGTACTCGTGATACTCGTGATAATGTACGTGATAATATAGAGACAACGTATCAAAACGATTATAGGAGGCGACAAGATGATCAAGACGATTATAATAAACCTGCTGGCATGCAATCAAAAAAAATAAGAGAAACCGAAAGTCACAAAAAGTGGAGAGAGAAGCTGACCAAAGCAAACGATAGGGACAAAGACCTGCAATATATAGACCCACGATCACGTAGGACTTTTGTGAAATCAAAACCAATGGTACTCACACAAGAAGAGAAGAGCAAACTCAATGCAAAATTGATATTAAGATCGAAAAAATGGAGGGCGAGTATCGTTGCTCAGAATTCCGCCAGGGAATTGGAAATGTCAAATCCAAAAGACAGTACTCTGCAATCCGTCGATGATTCTGTCGTTGCTCAGAATTCCGTCAGGGAATTGGAAATGTCAAATCCAAAAGACAGTACTCTGCAATCCGTCGATGATTCTGTCATTGCTCCAAAAGATACAGACA
>MDTF01016771.1_pt1 | contig 11444 bp, 11 predicted proteins | sample 811191 | NCBI WGS metagenome assembly MDTF01 (sample SAMN05326649, study PRJNA326480) | marine metagenome | isolation source: seawater | place: Southern Ocean | collected 2011
CTATGGACGAACCTATGGACGAACCTATGGACGAATCTATGGACGAATCTATGGAAGAACCTGTCGCGACTGAAGCAGAACCTAAGTTTGTTGTAACTGAGGTGGTCGTAGGTGTAGAGGCAGAACAGGTTGGAGAGTTCCTACCGACAGGCGTAGAGGAAAAGGTTTCTCAAATGGGTGTCGAAATCGTAGAGGTAGAGGAAGAGGAAGAATCTGTGGAGGTACTTGGTAAGGACCCGATGGATCTTTTACTCGAAGAGAATCACTATGAACCCTTGAAAAAATCTGAGGATGTATTTGGGGAGATCGAATCCCTCTTAACCTTTAGCGATAATACCTTTGGACCAGCGTCATTTGATAGTGCGGATTCCTTAAAACCGATTAAGACCGATCGTGGAGTCGGTCTCGACCAATTAGATAGGGATAATACTCGAATAGCAGACTATAATAATTTTAAACTCGAACACTAGACAAAACAACGTTCGTCATTCCTCCATATATTTAATATATCTGGATTTCCGAGTTTTTCGGTCCCAACTATACTAACGATAAAGCTTTGAGCTATTTCGTGTTTAAATAAATATTTCGTGAGATAGACAGCAATTACAAAAATCGTTAATATATTTATTAATATAAAGGTTTTTTTTACTAGTAGTTTCGTATCCATCGATAATCCCGTATCTTTGACGGGTTCTTCTACACTCGGTTTTTGTATTTTTTTAATTATGGATTTATCTTTTTTTTTACATCGTAAAAATTTATCTTTACTTTTAAATTCCACTCGTTCATCTGTTTGATCATTCACTTTACCAGAATTATAGAAAATTTCTCTTGACCCAATCGGTTGTAATGGTCTGGTATTCTTACCGAGATTTTTTTGTAAGATTTCTAAATTTGTTGGACCAATATTGCCTATAGTATTCATCACGATATGTTTCATTGGGACACATGGTGGAAAATGTAAACTACCTTCATATACAAAAAAAGATTTTTTTTCTGGTAATAACATTTCGGCACTCCAATCTTCTGACACCTCCACGATTTCTTTATTATCTATCTTTATTTCATTTATAAATTGATTCATAAAATTTTCGGTTTTTCCATAATAATTTCCCTCATTTAATAAAATACTTATCACTAATCCATCGGATCCAGCCACCTGATCTGTCAAAGAATGGATTAAACAAACCTCCATATCAGAGTAGTTTCCATCGACCTGATGTAAACTCGGGGTATGTATCGTCAATTCCTTTAGTTTATAGAACACATTGTTATAAACCACACCAGAACCTTTATCATACATTAAGGCTAAATTCTTATTCTTAATAAATTCTACAGAACATTTGGACGGTTTATAGGCAAATTTTAAATTACATAAGTCTTGGCACTGCTGAATTAACTCAGTATCTATATTTACTGGTGATTGTTTACTACCTTTACAATCTCCAGACCAATAACTACTTTCTCCATATGTCCATTTACTTGTCATTATGTATAATTATATATTTTATTTTAAAATTATATAATTATGATAACTAATTTTGAGAAAACTCCAGTGTATATGTTTTTTACCGATTTATACAAAATTATTAAAACTGTACTACACCATATGGTTCAATTACTCCTTGCAAATTATAAGGTTCTAGAATCGGACAAACCTATTTCCCAATTTAACCCAGTTATAGATGACGCCGCGTATGAATATAAACCACTACCGACTGAAAAACACAAAACGGAAATAGATTTTTTAACAGATATACCTATACAACAATATGGTGAGAAAGCTATCAAAAAGGAACCTCTAATGGCACATAATAGTAATGACAATTCTCAGTTCTCGTATGATATTATTAAACCCTCACCCATTATAGAACCACAAAATACCATAAATCTTACTGAAAATTTCACCAAACCCAATATAGACTATAAACGACCTATTCAATCGTGGAATGAATTAGATTATGTGAACCGACCTTGGTTTACTACTGAAGAAACACTATAGAATAGAGGTAGATTTCGAATAAAAAAAATTGATTATTTTTTGTGTTTATTATTTTAAATAACTGTTTACTACTGCTATCCTACCGAGACCAAACTGACACAATAATACGACACGAACCAATAACTAGACCACAACAAGACCTAAACAACAAGACCTAAACAACAAGACCTAAACAACATGTCCTTTGTCACCAAAAAATGTATGGAATTTGACGAGCCGATTCAAGTCACCACCAAAACCAAGAAAACACACTACACCCCAAAGGGCGACAAATACTACAAACTGAAACTCCAAAAAAAAATTAGTCAAGCAAACATCAAACAAAATCGTTCTACAAAAACAGATACAAACAATTCCTATTCACAGAGGGCCTATGTTCGGTCCAAAGGAACCAAGACTTACGAAATCCATACAAAATTCGATGCCGTTTTTAAACTCGCTCGGGAACGACAGTTTATGAACAACACAGAATTGTGGAACTCGATCTGCTTGGAAGACGACGAGCAATACAAAAGAGATCAACAGGATTGGAACGACAGCCACGACCAAGATGAAGATGAATTGCCCGAACAGGCTCCACGATATATGGGACAATCCAAAAAGACGAAGCGGTCTCCCTCATTCGATGAAGGACTTATCGAAACTCCTACAAAGAAACTCAAAAGTACCCTATACGAAAAACAATGCAGGATTGACAACTACTGGGAATCCCGACAGAAAAAAGCAGAACTTGCCTACAAACTAGAAATGGTTAAGATTGACACACAATGGAAATCAGACACGCGTAAACTATTTTCGAATGAAGCAGGTGCAGACGAAAAATACAACTACTACTACAACTCGAACTAGAATAGAATTAGAATAGAATAGAATTAGAATTAGAATAGAATATTTTTTTTTGAAAATTAGTCGATCTACCACGCCCTGTCAAAAAAATTGAATCTAATCTAGAATAATATAGAAAGTAACACACAACCGAGAACAGTCCTATCCAACATGATGTCTTACATTTACGGACCCTTTTCGGAATTGAGCCTCTTGTATGGAGATGACGAAGAAGAAGAAGAAAAAGAAGAAGAAGTTATTGAAGAGACATATACGCGAAAACTCTGTATTAAAGGTAAAGGTTCAGTGACAAAGGCACAAATTTACACACATTTATCTGAATGCGATTTGGGTAAAATCCTAGAGATTGAACTATTCAATGGAAAAAACAATCAGTACTACAGTTCCTATTGTGATGAATCATACTCTAAGGTGGGATTCACTGCAATCGTTTCCATTAACGAAAAACTAGACACCTTTATGACCCTTCATAGGATCTTGGATGTCCAAAAAGAAAAACTCAAGATTGATTACTACTATAACAGTTATTGGTATCTCGAAAATTTTGTGTCAGAAGAACAAATAGATAATCCACTTCCAGGTAAAACCGAACACGAAGACTATCGTAATACATGTACGCTAAAACAAATGTTATGCGATGCACAGGGAACAGGTGTGGATCCAAGAACCGTTCGAATTGGTGGTAGTTGGAGTACGTTCCACTAATTCGAATCGTTTATAGAATAGAACTAAATATAAATATATTTTTTTATTGATTAAGTAGCCTATTTAATTCCGAAAAAACCTCTCTCCACTCTAAACTTTTATAAGTATGTGTAAGTTCTTCATCGGTTGAAATATCCTGACTTGCGTAAATTTCAAAGGTATTTTCTTGAAAGTTGCGTTTCATTTCGGTATTGGCATTACCCTTTTTAGCTGTATTATAAAAGGTAGCGCATCCAGAAGCACAGGCCCAAGTTTTATTTGGTCGTTCATCCGACCAGGTAAAAACGTGTGGATTTTTCATACCATCTAAATTCTCCATAATTCGTACTATTCCACGTTCCACTAATTCTCCCTTTTTAATATCAGTATTTGCGAAGGCTCCATCAAACGGAGTTGTTTTAGTCGAAAAACTTGAGGGTTTCACATAGACCTTCGAACAATCGACCTTCGACATTATATTACTACAGTTTTTAGGTTTAAGTTGTAAGGATTAATAATTTAAACTAGATCTTTCATACACTTCAGAATTGAAGACTATGAAGTCGATAGAAATCGAAATAAATGTTAATATTTAAACACTTCTGGTGTAATATATAAAATGTCCTTCTCTAAACATTATGCTTCCAACAATAAACAAACAGAAGAGGAGGAAGAAGAATTTATGGTTAATATGCATACCATGAACAACCGAATTTATTTCTATGATGAGATTAATAAATATTCAGCCCTCAAATTGCGTGTAGAACTCGAAACACTCGCCAATAAAACTGAATATATGTCCTCAACAAATAATATTGAACCAATCCCGATTTATTTGTATATCAATAGTGATGGTGGGGAAGTGGGTAGTGCACTGGCGATTGTAGATTATATTCTAACCTGTAGGGTTCCTATTTATACCGTGATTGAAGGTGAAGCCTGTAGTGCGGCGACTCTTATTTCGATTGTGGGGGATCGACGCTATATGACGTCGAATTCGCATATGCTGATTCATCAAGTTCGTGGTGGACTTTGGGGACGAATGAATGAATGTGAAGATGAAATGAAAAACATCAAAACATTTAATAAAAAACTTATGAAATTGTATAAAAAGTATACAAAACTTACGGTTGATAAACTCGAACGAATCCTAAAGAAGGATATCTCTTGGTCAAGTAAAACTTGTCTTAAACTAGGCCTCATTGACGAAATCATTGAATAAAGTGTTATCTAATGCGATCGTTTCTTTCTGGCTATTTACAGATATATTCTCAAGGAGGATTAAAATATTGGTTTTATCATGTATCTTTATTTTATTTTTATAGATTATCTCAACTAAGTCGTTTATAACCTTTTCTGTTTTTTCCTCAATCGAATTATTCCTTTTTTCTTTAATAGTAAGAGTAATCTTATTATTTATCTTATCAATCGAATTTATTTTTATTCTCGTTTGTTCTATATCCAATTTGTTGGATAAAGTCAGCTTTATTTTTTCCTCTAACTTGGTATGTGAATTGATATTTTTCGGTATATATTCAATGATGACTGTGGATTCTGTATCTAATGGATCTTTTTCATAGTCCATATGTGTATTACTTAATTTATAAGTCGAACCAGAAGGTTTGGTATATTTCGTACTTGCAAAAAGACTATATTCGTTTGACCATAGATTAATTTTATTATTACTCCAATGATTCACGATATGATTGTTCTCTTCTACATATTCTAGAGGAATCGAAGAAACCATCTCATTAGAAGGTTCGAGCTTATCTGTAGTAATTAGATCGCCAGTAGTAGTGTAACCATCATGTGTGATCGGTTTCCAAAAACAGACGTCTGTATCTTTATTTTTATAACATAAGGGTTTAGGATTATAGTATAAAACATTTTTACAATTCGATTTATGGATGGTTGGTGTTTCGATTATATTATTGGGATCGATATTATTATTAAGAATGATGTCGCCTAACATTCTATAGTCTTCATCTGGAATCGGTCTCCAAATCGTTACAGTTTTAGTATTCTTTTTATTACTCCAAATTTTCGTATATTTGGTTGTCGTTTTTACATTTAATAATTTATTGGGTCGTAGATTCGATTCTGGTAGATAATAATGTGTTTCTGTGTCATTTGTTGTAAAAAACTGAGATTTATGGATTTTCCAAAACTGTGTTTTTATTTCGTTCGCATTTAGTTTGACGGACGTTTCCTGAATGAGTTCTTCTAATTCGGTCTCCTCAGTAAATTTACTATGAATACCCTGGATTCTATTCAAAGACGGTTTATTTTTACTAATAATATATGATAAAAAATGAATTGAGTCATTCCCGATTGGAACCCAGACTCCATATTTTTTATCGATCATCGTCTTTAAAGTATAGTCGATTGGTTTATTTTCTTTATTGAATTTTACAAGAATGGATAACATTTCGGGTTTTTTATTCTCAGTCGTCACAATTTGACCTAATGGGAAGTAATTCTCGAGTGGTATGGGTTCCCAGACATAGAGACCCTCTTTCTTAAAAATTAGTTTATATTTGTTCGTTTTTTTTATTATTATTTTTACATCACCTGGGTCTTCTACCTTTCGTTCTTTCTTTTTAGATTTAACCGTTTCACTCTCCTGTGGACTGGACTTAATCTTTTTTACTTTTTTGCTTGGTTTAACAGAGTCTTTGGACATTTTTACAGAGAAGTTTTCTATCTGGTCTGGGTCTTGATCGATTTTAATACAATCAATTATTAAATAAAGTATTACAAATATTAGTAATAAATATAGTCTCATTCTAATATAATTATATAAGAAATATTCTACAATATATAGCCCAGTCTTCAATTCTTAAAAGACATAGGGAATATATTTCGGCGAGTCGAATTTTAAGATTTGCACCTTAAAGTTTCCATTATATTGTTCGATGGTTATTTCTTCATTATCATATATTTCTTTACATCCACGAGTATTATCAGAACAATTATGGTTTTCAATCTTTAAAGGAATCTTAAAATTATTTTTATCCATGATATAATAGTTCCAAGTGTTAGCACCTTTGTGTAGTGGTTTACCAAATAAATTTAGAAGAACTGTTTTATCATTATTACCTGGGTCTGTAAACTCATCACTATTATTGGTAACTTTATGGAGAATATCGACTTGTTGATAATCGCCTCCAGACCCACGAGTTTCAATATTAATTGGCATTTGTCCAACCATAGGACCACGTTGAGCATGTTCCCTTTTTAGTGGGGGAACTAATGGATTATGTAACACTTCTAAATCCCGATTCACAATCGGTTCTCGAACTTCATGTATTCTTCGATGATCGTCATAATGATTGGCTCTTTTCGTATGTGTATCACCCTTTAATTTTGTAAAGAGACGTTTTTCTAATGCCATGATGGAGTCACTATTATTACTATTATACACATTTTTAATGTAATTATTCGTTACCAAATACATCACCAATAATAAAAATAAGGAAATATAGATCACATGTACATTATTTATACAAATAGTATTAGTTGGACATTTATTCATATTTATAGTAATATAACATTTAATTTATGGTATCATAAAATTTAATTGGAGTTATATAAATTAATTGGAGTTATATAATATTTAATTTATTCAATTCTTTATTATATTTTTCTATAATATTCATATTTTTCTTAATACTGGTGATAGCCTTTTGTGTTTCATTAATTTTATTTTTATCGAGTTGGAAATTGTCTAAGGTTTTGCTATTATACTCTCTTTTAAACGTTGTGATCTTTTTCAAAAATTTATTAATCGAGCTATTGATAATAGTGCAAGACATAAAGTCGTTATCGCTATTTTCACTAATAGACGAGGCTTTATTTTTCGATTTATGAATATACCATCGATGATGTCCATCAATTATAAAATTATCATTCGTAATAATAATTGGCTTATTTAATTCGACTTTATCCGACGAGATTCCTTTAATTTTGGCGGAACTTAATTCAGCTTTGGTTGGTATTAAATCTGTCATTTTGACCTTTCTAGTTGAAATATCCGAAGGTGAATCCTGTTTCGTTTTCTCTACATATTTCATTATTAAATGATCGGATAACTCTTCGATTATATCTTTATAATCCGATTTAATTGTTCGACCTTTCTTGTGTTTGAGAACCCTTTTATTGATTCTCTGTGTCGGTTTAGTCGGTGTCGGTAATTCCGTGGTGGGACTCGATTCAAAATTTTCTAAGAGGTGGAAATGTTTTACTATACTAAGACTAATAATTAGACAATAGATACCAATTAACAATGTCATTTTATCCTTAATAAAGTTATTAAGAACTGAAAACATTAAAATAAATACTAGAATATTGTAATATTTTCCAATATATACATTAAACAATAAATAGAATACAACTAAAACTACAATTAAGTGTTTATTTAATTCGGTATACATAACTATATACAACAAATTTTTATAAAAGTAAATTGCTAATCACAAAAATTATTCCAGATAACAAGGATTTGATTAGTAACACAATCCAAATATTATATTTAATAAAGATTTCTTTATTCGGTAAAAGACCATCTATAACTTTTGTTGCCATTGACGAAAAAACGCAACTCGAGAGAATTATGACGATAATCGCTGGTTTTAGATTTTCAAGCAATTTATCCAAAAAACTCTTTTCAACTGGGACTGGTTCCTGTACTGGTGCTGGACCATTATAACCATTATTCTGACCATTATTATGTCCATTATTCGGACCATTATAACCATTATTATAGCCATTATTCTGACCATTATTCGGACCATTATAACCATTATTATAGCCATTATTCGGACCATTATGATAACCATTATTCTGACCACGTTGATCATGTTGGTCGTTAAATTGCGGTTGTTCTTCATATTGTTCCTGTGGTTGATGATACTCTTGTTCCAGTCGCTGTTGGTCTTCAATTTGTCTCTCCATATTTTCTTCCATCACTCTTTGTTCTTGTTTTTGTGTTTCGTGAATATTTTTCTCTATAATGGGAGTTTCTATATTATTTAAAATACCATCCACTAAATTAGTTTCCTCCGCATCGTCAATAAATTGGCTTATAGGTTTCGATTTAGTCATATATATATTTTTGAATAAATCTTTTTAAGGAATAAAACGAATTAACTTAAAATTATACAGGTTCGTTTATTTACTAAGATGTAAAAACTAAAAGATAATAAAAGGGCCAGAATAATCGAAATTAGATTGTGCAACATATAAAATAGACTTATATTTTTTTAACTAATTTGGGAGAATTAGTAATAAAATAAACGTATAAGATTCCCAACATAAAAAGGATTAAAAAAAGATCTACATTTAAAACATTCGTTAGTTCCATTATATTTATATATCATTTTATTTTTTTATCCAGGATTTCTGGTCAGTGGATTTTTTTAGAGAGTCGGATGACCTTAATGTTACTTTTATTTTCCCTTTACTTGAATCTTCTGTAACACCTTTACATTCGTCTATTTTGGAACATTCTTCCTTACCCTCCTCGACTGTCTTTATCTTTATAGCCGTTTTAATTTGTTGTTTCCCTTTACCAGAACTTAAGGTGGAATTATTGAATGGACCATCCCAATTCTCATCACCATGAGAAGCATCGTTGGAATTCGCTAAGGGAGCATACTTCACCTTCAGCTTTAATTTTCGTTTAGGTTTTACCTCAGTCTTCTCCTCTTCTGACTCCACGGTTTCGACCTTTTTTAAGAATGATTTAAGTTCGGTACCACTTACTTCAGCTTCTCTTTTAATAATAGGTTCCTGAACTAATATCTTTTCGTATTTTAATTGCACACTATTGTTATCTGGATCATTCCAAAATAAATTCGAATTATTATTTTCTCTAATTTTTTTTTCCAGAGATAAAATCGTATTCATCTCGAGATATTCACGAATTAACGCCTCTCGTTCTTCTAAATTTTGTGTGGTCGAATTTAGCTTCTTTAATTTGTCGGTAATTATAAATAATTTCCTTTTAACTTCTATTTTTTTTTTAAGAATAATCGTATTATCTATAGTCTCTTTCTTTCGATTCATTAAAAACCCGACACAAATTTTCTTATATTTTATAAAATTTAAATAGGTTTTTTTCAACTCATCAAAATTATCCGAATTCGTCCCATCGATATCATCTCTTTTTTTCTTTAAAAGATAAATTGTTTCGTTTATTTTTCTATTAATATAATTTAAAAGTTCATCGAGGCGTTTATATTTTGGAAGGGTAATCGTGGTTTTTTTACCTGTTTTTAAAGACAATTTAATTAGTTTCCCATCACTTTCTTCATAACTAAATTTGGAAAGATTCCCCTTTTGATTTTTTTCCTTTAATAAGGTCGAATACGTTTCTAAATAATCGATATAGGATTCGGTTTCTAAATAATCAAATGATTCAACCGTTTCAAATGATTCGACTGGTACAGTTTGACCACCACCACTAGTAATAACTAGAGGGGTGGATGGGGTGTCTGGATAGATATCCGAGGTGGTCTCCACTAAATCTACATCTACCTTAAGAGGTATAAAGGTAGATAAATCCATTCCTCCTGACAGAGGCTCCTGTTCATAGACACTATTGTCTTCAAACAATGTTCCACCCTCTAGAGTTGTGTCATCAGGTAGGTCATCATCAGTTGTCGGTTCGTCCTCGCCTCCGAAAAAATTATACTCCGAACGATCAGCCTCTCCACCATTTTGCTCTATAACATCCTGAACGTCTTCATCACCACCTCCACCACTGATACTTGCGCCAGACTCAAAATCAAAATTATACTCTTCCATTCCAGTCATCGTTTCGTCTTCACCACCGCCACCGATTAATGTATCAGAATCAAAGTTAAACTCTTCCATCCCACCAGTCATATTTGGGTCAGAATATAAATTCGACTCCTTAGTATCGTCTTCCCCTCCACCGATAATTGGATCAAAATTAAAATCATCCATACTTTGTCCAGAGTCGAATGATAAATCAATCATCTCGTCAGTCCCACCACCATCCATGGTTTCGGGAGTCGATGAGAGATTAACAATGGTACCTGGTATTGCTTCGGAAACAACGGGTTCGGAAACAACGGGTTCGGAAACAACTGGTTCAGAAACAACTGGTTCAGAAACAACGGGTGGTTCTGTTGTTAAGGTTGGAGTATCAAGAAGTGTAACTTTAATAGACATATTATAATGCTATAAAAATTATTTGGTTTAAAATTATTTGATTTAAATGAAATTAAAATATTTGAGTTAAAATTATTGGTGAAAAATAAATTAGGGTGCTTTATCATGATCAAATCTATGATTCGATGCATGTTGTTTTCTCACCTTTGCGACATAGGCATTCGTATTAGACTTATCTAACACGAGTCTCTCACTCTCAGTAAATTCCATCATAGAATCTGTATGAGACTTATTAAATTTTTCATCATCTGTAAATACCCCAGAACCCTCCTCCCTATAACTAAATTTGGGCAAAATGGAACTCTCTAGTTCGAGAGCATTACCTGGTACACCTGAACCAAAAATAAAGGCAGGATTCGAGATAGGTTTTTTATCATATGGATTCTGGTCTGAATACTTTTTATTAAAGTAAAGAATTTGTTTCCATAATTCACTATCTGGTGTAGACATTAAAATATCCTGATCCGTTTTACTTAGTTTTTTAATTGTTTTATTCTGTATAGCAGTCTTAAACTCCTGAATAAGTATAGTATCTTCATTTGTATTATAACTATTTAAATTCGATTTAGAAGCAACGAGTTTTTTCATATAGGAGACCATATTACTAACATCGGTTGTATTTCCTTCATTGACCTCTACTTCTAAAGTAGAAGAGAGGAGACTTAAGAGTTGTTCCTTGTCGAGCTTATCTAATTGGTTCATTCGAGGTTTGAGA
>MDTF01011582.1_pt1 | contig 11442 bp, 8 predicted proteins | sample 811191 | NCBI WGS metagenome assembly MDTF01 (sample SAMN05326649, study PRJNA326480) | marine metagenome | isolation source: seawater | place: Southern Ocean | collected 2011
ATGTTCTTTAATTACAATATCTTCTTGAAATGGCTTAACCGCTTCACTTAAAATATTTTTGCTTATAGGATTATTTATAGCTTTTAAAAGTCCATCACACAAAGCCTGGGGATCGTGTGTTGGCACCAAATAACCATATTTTCCACTTGATAAAATTTCTTTTGGCCCAGTTTCACAATTTGTAGATACAGGGGTGCACCCGGCCATCATTGCCTCTATTAATACGTTAGGCATGCCCTCAACATAAGATGATAGTGTAAAAACATCTGCTCTACTAAAATATTTTAATGGATTTTTTACATATCCCTTCATTTTAACATGTTCGTTTATTTTTAAATCAATTATTAGTTTTTCTAATTCATTTCTTAATGACCCATCTCCTAAAATTATTAATTTAGCCTTTGTAAGTTTTAGCAATTTTTTAAAAGCAAATATAAGGTCTTTGAACCCCTTCCAAGGTTCGAGCATACCAGCAGCTATAATTACAGGAGATTTTTTATTATTCAACCACTCCTCATCGACGTCTTCAATAACTCTCAAATCAGACTCTTTATCTTTAACAATATTATAAATCGGCACATACTTTACATTTTTAAAAATTGTTTCATACTGAGTTACCATATCTTTAGAAACACAAGTAAGGACATTTGCTCTATGCATTACAAGTTTCATAATAATTTTCAGAATCCATCTTTTTGAAAATACATAATTAGAATAAGTATCAAATGGAGTTACTCTAGAGGAGCAGCTGATCTTTATTGAAGATCTAGACATTATAGCAGATAGCAACACTACTGCGTTTAGATGATCACCAGCGGAAAATATTAAATCAAAATTTCTATATTTCACAATATTAATTAAATCAAAAAACATTAAAGATACTCTTCTTTTATTTAAGTTTGTTATCTTAAAATTTTTTGAATAAGGAATTTTATTTCCAGCATTGACTGATCCGAAAACAAGCTCAACTTTATGTCCAAGCCTTGATAATGATCTTGCAAATCTAAATTGTGCAAGCGGCACTCCTGATAATCCGTATCTTCCTGCAATAACACAAATTTTCATTTTAAAGTTTATCTTGTGCCATTCTTCAAAATTGTAGATATCCGAAAAATAGCGCTTATTTTAAATATGTAACATAAATTTGGTATATAAAAAAATTCTAGTATCGTTTAAAAATTGATTATATATACATTACTCAAAATGATTATTTTTTTATTTTCAATAACGTTAATAACTACTATATATTTTTTAATTTATAATAATAGAACAAAAATTGGCTTACTATTAAGTGTTGTTGACAAACCAGACCTAAAAAGAAAAATTCATAAAAACCATACCCCAAAAACTGCTTCTTTTTCAATTGCACTATTTTTTTTTGTTTTACTTATATTAAATTTATTTTTTAATTATTTTGATAAAGAGCTTAGCATCATATTAATTGGAACTATTTTAATTTTTATAGTTGGGTATCTAGATGACAAATACAAATTATCAGCATTAAATAAAATTTTTTTTATTAGCATTATTTCGATTTTATTATGTATTTTATCTGAAAATTTAATTATTAGTAAATTTTATATACTTTCATTTGATACATTTTTCAGTTTGAAAAATTTTTCTGTACTATTTACTATTCTATGTGTTCTATGCCTGGTGAATTCATTAAATTTAGCTGATGGAATTAATGGTTTAGCGACAGGTTTAATTTTTTTTTGGTTATTCTTTATAACTCAAATCTATGAAAATAATTTAGATTTAATAACTAATATCATTCTCATAAATCTAATTTTAATCTTTATTCACAATTATAGAGGTGATCATTTTTTAGGTGACTCGGGATCTTTGATGCTTTCATCTTTTTTAGCATTTTTGGTGATTTATCTTCATAATCAAAATATTGATTCACCAGCACAACAAAATAGTTCAGAATCAATATTTATACTTTTTATTATTCCTGTTTTGGATATGATTAGATTATTTTTTGAAAGATTGATAAATAAAAAAAATCCGAGTATCGGTGATAATAATCATTTACATCATTACCTAATTAATAAATTTACAAACAAACAGGCTTTAATAATTTACTTTTTAGCTGTAAATACACCAATTATTATATCGTTATATACTCCAATAAATAAAATCTATATTATTTTACTAACAACTTTAATATATATTTTTTTTTTTATTTTACTATAAATACCGCTTAGATAAATAAAATGTTAAAAAAAAAAATAAATAAAAAAATAACTCATTCCATTATTTCAATTATTTCAACGATTGTTATTTTTGTCTCTATTGCTTTTATAATTAACAAAAACAGCCCTGACAGATGGTTAATAAAGCATCAATTTAAACTCACTGAAAAAGCCTCAATTTACTTAAATAATATAGATATATTAGTGAATGATTTAAAAATAAAAAATCAAAAAGTGACTGCGCTAAAAGCCAGTGTTGATAAAATGATGGTCAAAGAAATTAGAGAAATAACCGCAGGAGTAATAAATTTTAATCACACTGCAAAAAATCAAAGTTATATTCGATGGGAGTTAGGTTATATAATTTTTGAAGTAGAAAATTTAAATGAGGCAAATAATTTCGCCTCTAAGATAATTAAAAACGTTAATGGAAAAATTAAAAAAAATTTAGATGTTAAATTAAATTTATATAGCAGAATTGCAGCCAATAGAGTTGAAGATCAAAATGATTATGTTATGTCTCAAATAGCAAAAATTTCAAAATTGAAGGCTGAGCAATCGATAAGTGGTGCTGAGAGCATAACATTGGATGATTATGTTAATTATCTTAAGGTAAAATTGATTGGACTTGATCAAGAAATTACAGTTGATAGCATGAAAGAGTTTATAAGTGAATTAAGTGAGGGTGCCTCAAGAACAAAAAAAAAAGAATATCTTGAAAGATTGCGTAAGAGATATGCTATAGATGGTATAGGCAGTGATATCCAATTAAATGAACTAATAAAACGAATTAAAGAATTCAGAAGTGTAGAAATTGTAGATGATGGATATATAACAAGTAGTAAAAATGTAAAAGGCCGTATGCTTCCAACGCTTGGTATTGCTGCTCTATTAGGGCTAATTATTTCTTTATTTTTTTCTTATCTTTATTTAACCATCCCTATGAAATTAATTAAAAAAAAGTTAAGCTTTTTTCTATATCAAGAGAGATAAAAATAATCACAAAACAAATTGTGTGGAAACAAATATTTTAAATCAACTTTTTTCTTATAAGAACGATTAAACATCTAATCAAAGTTTAAAATAAAAGATGTAAATAAAAATATTTTAATTACATGTAGAAAATATAATTTATCAGAAGATTGCCACTATAAAATTAAAAAATTAGAATTATACTTAATAAATAAAAGAATAAAAAATAATATAAAATTAATTAGTATTCCCTGAGGATTATTGGACTTAATTTCTTTTTATATAAAATTTAATCAAATTAGTCTTGTAAAGATTTATATATATAAAGATGTTTAGACACAACATGATTGATGTTGAAGTTTTTTAAAGCATGTTTTCTAGCTGCCTTACCAATTGTTTCTAATTTTTTTCTATTATCAATTAGATTTTTAATTGCATTTGCTAATAAGAGATGATTTCTTGGAGGCACCAAAATACCTGTAATATTTTTTATAATTGCATCTTTGCATCCAGGTACATTTGTGGTCACAACAGGTCTTCCACACGCTGCTGCTTCCATCAAAATCTTAGGAAACCCTTCTCTATAAGAGGGTAAAACTACAATTGTAGATTTTTTTAGAAATGTTGAAATATTTTTTTGATGTTTAACGTAAGTAATAATCTTTTTTTTATGCCAACGATTAATAGTTAGTTTTTTGATGGCACTAGGATTTTGGTAATCTACATCTCCAACTAAATAAAATTTTCCTTTAAAATTATTTTTTTTTAAATATTGAATTGACTTAATGTATTCAAATATTCCTTTGTCTGCAATAATCCTGCCTGCCATTAAGATAATTGGTATATTTTTTGGAATTTTAGAAAATTTTAGAGCTTTTAAGTCAACACCTGAGCCTCTAATAATTTTTGTTTTATTTTTTTTTAATTTAGCATTTTTAATTAAATAATTTAGGTCATTTTTATTTTGCAATATTACTTTAAGATTTGGAAATAAAAATATTATTCTATAAAATAAATTAAATATATATTCTCTAATTTTATAAAATTTACCTTTCTTTAAAAACATAGATCCTAATCCTGTAATAGAGATAACCATAGAGTTAATAGGTGAAATAAACGAAACCAAACCACCAAAAATTATTGGTTTTAAAGATATAAGATGAATAATAGTTGGTCTAATTTTTCTAATTAAAAGAAATATCTGAACAATAGGTAAAATAGCTTTTAACAAATTAACACTATTTTTATTAAAGTTTATATCATGGGCCTTGAATCCCATTTTTAAAAGCATTTTTTTATATCTAGTGAATTGAGTGGCTATATGCACATCATACCCATCTCGCAGCAATTGTTTTGCAATTGGAAGTCTATGACTTATAAAAAAACTATCTACATTAACTAAAAAAATTATTTTATTTTTCATTTTATTAATAATAACTTTTTATCTTATTTAGCTTTTCTTATTGGAAAAAAGGCTAGTAAAATAAAAATTCCCATTATTGGCACATGATGCCTGGATGCTGTTCCCCAGTTTATAGTTACTTGGGCGTACATTATTTCCATTACCATAAACATTGTCAGAAAAATAATAAACAATTTTTTGCTATTAAATTGTAATAAAGTTTTTTTTAAAATGAAATAAACTAAAATTAATCTTACAATATTTTCACAAAATAATAAAAAATCTTTTACATTATATAAATTAAAAATTGTCGGTTGTACTAAATAATTAAAAGTGTTTTTACTAAAATAAATAAAAAATGATATCAGGTCATAATTTAAATTTTCAACTTCACCCCTTGTATAATAAGATGCTCTATCAATTACAGTATAAAAATGTCCTAATTGATATTTTTTGATACTGTCAAACATAATTTCTGTATATCCAAAATAACTTAAAAAAAACACTATAAGAATTATTAATACAGCTGAAGTATATTTACCTATGTTAAATTTATTTATAAAATAATAAATAATTATTAATGAAAATAATGCTATAACAAAATATAAATTAGCAATATGAAAAATTGCTATAATATAAAAAGTAAGAAGTATAAAAATTATATTAAGAAGTATTTTTTTAATTTCTTTTTCATAATAAATATTCACTATTAACAGCGCACACAAATTAAAAAATAAGAGCATATAAGGTTCTCTCAGTGTTAACGAGGTGTAAATTATCGAAGTTGGAAATACAAAACAGTAAATTACAGTCGCTAGATTAATATTTTTTTTTTCAAACTTTAATTTTAACATTATCTTTCTAAAAAAAATTGCAGATAAAAACCATGCAAAACAAGAAAGAAATCCAGAAAAATAAAAAGATTTAATTCCAGTAAAGTGAAATATATAGCCAAGAGCATATGTATAAATCCACCCAAAACGGTGTACCCAGGTAGTCGCTGGAAATAATCCTAATTCCTGAAGATATAAATCATAACTTACTGCTAGAAAATGATACGTTAATGCATCAGCATTACCTCCTGGCAAAATACCCACGCCAGAATTGTAAGTTATGAGTGCAATTCTAAATAAGAAACCACAAAAAATTATTATCATAAATTAATAAATAATATTTAACATAAAATTAGATTATTCCGCTATCGATAATTAAATTATATCTATAATAAAAATTAACAAAATAATTGTTCTAGTTTAATCCTAATTGAATATGATTTAATTTACTCTATAAGAGTTTGTATAAATGATAAAAAAAGGAATTATCTTGGCAGGTGGCTTAGGGTCTCGAATGTCACCATTAACAAAAGCCACCAATAAACAACTACTACCAATTTATGACAAGCCTATGATCTTTTATCCACTTTCAATATTAATGTTAGCAAAAATCAAAGATATATTAATTATCGTAAACAAAGGTCAATTAAATACTTATAAAAAATTACTCCCAAATGGAAAAAATATTGGAATTAATATAACTTATATAGAACAAGAAAACCCTGGTGGGTTACCAGAAGCATTCACTATTGGTGAAAAGTTTATAAAAAAAGATAATATTTCTTTAATACTTGGTGATAATTTTTTCTATGGTCAGTCTCTATCTGTGATGATGAAAAATTTTTCAAAATTAAAAGAAGGTGCTAAAATATTACTTCACAAAGTTTCTAACCCTGAGTCTTTTGGAGTAGCTAAAATAGATAATAAAAAACAAGTTTCTTTAATTAAAGAAAAACCAAAAAATTTTATTTCTAATTATGCTATTACAGGTCTTTATTTTTTTGACAATAAAGTAGTAGAATATACAAAAAAACTTAGGCCCTCAAAAAGAGGCGAGCTTGAAATAACAGATTTACTTAAAAAATATCTTAAAAAAGGAAAACTAAGTGCAGAAATATTGGGTAGAGGAAGCGCCTGGCTTGATACTGGATCAATTGAAAGTTTTCAAAAAACAAGTAATTTTGTATCTAGTATTCAAAATCAACAAGGTTTTAAAATTGCTTGTATTGAAGAAATTGCATTTTTAAATAAATGGATAGGTAAAAATGAAATAAAAAATTCAATTAAATTTTATGGCAAATGTGAATATTCTGAATATCTTGCAAAAATAGAAATTAATAATTCAGATATATAATTTTATAAACGCATTAAAGTTGTTAAAAAATTAATTCATTTCTACTTTATTTTTCTCAAATTTATATTTTATCTTGACACCATTTAATATTTTTTAGATACCAGTTTACTGTTAAATTTATTCCTTTATCTATATTGCATTTAGGTTTCCAGTTTAAAAGAGTTTTTATTTTTTTTGAATTTAAAATATATTTCCTATCATGCCCCGGTCTATCTTTAACAAAATTAATTAAATTTTTAAAATCTTTAAGATTCTTAGGTTTTAGGGTTATTAATCTATTTAATTGATTACAAATAATTCTAACTAAATCAATATTTCTTACTTGATTATTTCCACTTATATTAAATTTTTGATTAATATATCTTTTATTAAATATAATTTTTAAAATTGCATCGACATGATCTTCAACATAAAGCCAATCTCTAATTTGTTTTCCATCACCATAAATTGGTATATTTTTTCCTTTTAAAGAATTTAGGATTATTACTGGTATTAACTTTTCTGGAAATTGAAAAGGTCCATAATTATTTGTACAAATTGATATAGTGAAGGGTACTCTAAATGTTCTGCCCCAGGATGTAACCAGGTGATCTGCACTAGCTTTTGTTGCTGAATATGGTGAGCTAGGACTATAAGGTGTTTTCTCATCTGGTGGTACTTTTGATCTTTCAGAATCTCCAAATACTTCGTCAGTTGACACTTGGTGAAATAATTTGAAATCATTTTTCTTATAAAATTTTTTAGATTGTATGCCTATCCTAATACATTCTAATAAATTATAGGTGCCAATAATATTACTTTTGACAAAATCCTTGGAGTTTTTTATAGATCTATCAACATGCGATTCGGCTGCACAATTTATTACATATTGAGGTTTATACTTATCAAATATTTTTTTTAATTTTCCAAAATTAGATATATCTAGTTTAATAAATTTATAATTTTTAAAATTTTCTATTTTCTTTAAATTATTCAAATCACTTGCATAGGAAAGTTTATCAATATTTATAATATTATATTTTTTCATCACTAGTTTTTTAACCAAAGCAGATCCAATAAATCCTGCACCACCAGTTATTAATATTGTTTTTAATTTATTGTTCATTCAATAATTTTTTGAAGGTATCGTTCTTTAATAAAGTATTAAAATTTCCAAATTCAGCTATAGATCCTTGATCCATCAGATAAATAATATCTGAGAACCTTGTTAAATTTATATTATGAGTAACCATTATTATTGTTTTTTTATATTTTTCTGAAAATAATTTTAATCTTTTTAAAATACTATTTTCTAAAATACCATCTAATGAACTTGTAGCCTCGTCAAGAATAATAATACTTCTATCTAAATACAAAGCTCTTGCTATGGCTATTCTCTGTGTTTGTCCTCCAGAAATTTTTATACCTCTTTCACCTACTTTTGCGTTAACTCCTTCAGGCAATTCATTAATTAAGTCTAAAAGATCAGCTGCTTCAATAGCATTTGATAGTTTTTTTTCATCAATTTCATTCTCATTGACTCCAAAACAAATATTATTTTTAATTGATTCATTCTGTAAAAAAATATTTTGTCCAACATAACTGATATTTTGTTGATAGCTTTCTAAAACAGAAGAAAAAGAATGTCCATCGACAAGTGTCTCACCATGTTTTGGTATTAACAAGCCAATTATAATATCTAAAACCGTTGACTTTCCTGCCCCAGATGAGCCAACTATACTAACAAAAGAATTTATAGGTATAACTAATGATAAATTTTTTATAGCAGGTTTGCTATTATCATCATAAAAAAAACTAATATTTTTAAGTTCAATTTTATTTTTTAAAGTAAAATCTTTATTTAATGAATTTTTTTTTTTTGGAAATTCAAAATTATTTTGTTCTTTAAATTCAGTGTAAATATTATCTATAGCTGACTCAGCACTTTTTAAAGATAATATACCATGATAAATACCTTGAAACATGGGTAATATTTTGTATCCAGCAAAAATATATACCGCCAGTACAGGGAGTGTTTTTTGAATACTTTCTTCACTGCCAATAACAGATGTATAAATTATACTTAAAATAATTATTGAGAATGCAATAAATTCCAAATAGAGTTTTGGTGAATTCTTAAAATAATCTATAGATACTATTGATTTTGAACGTTCTTTTACCTTTAACAAAAATTCATTATGAAATTTCTGCTGTTTTTTATGAAGTATTGTTTCTTTAATACCTCCAAAACTTTCTAATATTTTTTTATATATAGCCTCTGAAAATATACCTAGTATCAATCCATCTCTTTGAATTTTTTTTTTTATAATTTTAAACATGATAATATAGAAAATAAAAAAAAATAAAAAACAAACAGATGTGACCATTGGATTGTAAAAAAAAATAGATATAACTATTGCTAAACTTGTAATTATTCTTCCATTAACCTGTAAAATTGGGTATATGGCTGAATTTGCAATTCGATGGGTTTCTTTGTCTATCATATTAATATATGACGATGTTTCACGTTGAGAATGAAAAATCCAAGGCTGTAAGGAATAAATTTTAAAAATTTCAGACTTTAAATAATTATCAATATCTTCTGAAAATCTTGCTGTAAAATAAAGAGTATATACTGAAAGTAAAAAACTAATAAAAAAAACAAGAAGTATAATAATTGATACAGTGATTAAAAAATCTGGATAATTGGAAAAATTTAAATAAATATAAATTTTACTTATTAATTGAGTGCTATCATTTACAATATCACTATTAGTTATTATTTGCACAAGTGTAAAAATACTTAAAAGACCCAACATTTCAAATATTGCCGAAGTAATAAGTAAAATTTGTGATAGTAATAATTTTTTTTTAGAATCCCTATTTAGTAAGAAAAATATTTTTTTTATCGTTATAATCATTATTAATTTATATTCTAAAATAGTTCTTATCTTCTTTTTTATTCAGCATATATTTTAAGTCATAAATAAACCCATCTTTATTACAAAAAGAATATATCTTTTTTGATTTCATTTTTAAAAAAGAATTATGTTTTGTTGATATAATCACACAATCATAAATATTATTTTTTGGATATTTTACTATGTCCAAAAAATTTAACTCCATTGCATTTTTGTTTATTAAAGGGTCATAAGCTTCAACGTGAGCTTTATTTTTCAATAAAAGCTTACAAACATCTAATATTTTTGAATTTCGCAAATCAGAACAATTTTCTTTAAAAGATAATCCCATAATTAAAATTTTTGCTTTTTTAATTTTAATTTTTTTCTTAGTTAAAATTTTTAATATATTTTTAGTAACATAAGTTGACATATTATCATTTAATTTTCTCCCGGCTAAAATTATTTTAGGCTCATATCCTGCAATTTTAGATTTATAAGTTAGATAATATGGATCAACACCAATACAGTGTCCTCCAACTAAACCTGGTCTAAATGAGTTAAAATTCCATTTTGTTTCAGCTGCCTTTAATACCGCTTCTGTATCAATATTTAGCTTTTTAAAAATTATTGATAGCTCGTTAATTAATGCTATGTTTAGATCTCTTTGAGTATTCTCAATCACTTTTGCAGCTTCTGCTATTTTAATACTTTCAGCCCTATAAATTCCTGCTTTAATGATGGATGAATATAATCTAGATACCCTATCTTGAGCTTTTTTATTTGAACCAGATACAATTTTAATGATATCAGTTAATTTTCTATTTTTATCACCTGGGTTAATTCTTTCTGGTGAGTACCCTAAGTAAAGGTTTTTATTTATCTTAAAACCTGAGTTTTTTTCCAGTATTGGTCCACAAAGCTCTTCAGTAGCACCAGGGAAAACAGTTGATTCATATATAACGAGATTGTTTTCACTTAATACTTTTGAAATGGTTTTAGTTGCATTTAATAATGGTTTTAAATTTGGCTTATTATCACTATCTATTGGAGTTGGCACTGTGATTATATAAGTTTCACATTTTGATAAATCTGAAATTTTATCTGAGAATTTAATTTTTTTTGAATTGATAATCTCATTTTTAGAAATTTCTCCAGTCTGATCAATACTTTTTTTTAGAGAATTGATTCTTATTTTGTCAATATCAAAACCAACTACATGGTTTTCTTTAGCTAAAGCAACAGCAAGTGGCAGGCCAACATAACCCATGCCAATTACTGCTAATATATTATTTTTTTGATTCATTTTTAAATTTAAATTAGATGTAAGCTTTTTATATATTTAGAGCACAAAATAAAGAACTATAAAACTTTAATTTTTTTAGCATTAGTAAAAATACCATTTAATCTACCCAAATAATAAAATATTTTTTTATTAAATTTGAAAGAGCACGCTATAATACCCAAAATTGAGCTGCTAATAGTGCTATAAAAAAAAGCAATTTTTGACAATTCTTTTTCATTTAAATAAATAAAGACTTTATGCATTTTAGAATATTCATAACCTCTATAATAATATTCACTAAACGTATAATTTTCTTCTGCTTTTTTTAAAACAAGAGCTTTCAGACCGCTACTCATTTGTAGCTTTAATTTTTTTACAGACTTTATATGAAAACTAAAAATTAAATCTTCCAATATTGACCATTTTATTAATGGATATTTTCTATTAAAAATATTTGGTACATGTTTTAATTTCCACGATGACAATCCTCCCTGAAGCCAATCAACATCTGTTAACTTA
>MDTF01002986.1_pt1 | contig 11440 bp, 2 predicted proteins | sample 811191 | NCBI WGS metagenome assembly MDTF01 (sample SAMN05326649, study PRJNA326480) | marine metagenome | isolation source: seawater | place: Southern Ocean | collected 2011
GCGAGCGCCGTGCAGCGCGCACAGAATGCTGAGCTGGCGCGCCTCCTGCTCGATGGTAAGTACAGCCCTGAGCAGGCACCGCCGATAGACGCCGTGAGCGGGCAGCAGGTGAGCCTGTGCGTAGGCTCGGAGCAGCGGCTCGACGACAGGGGCCGCGTCTACTTTCTGGACCACGGGAAGCGCACGACCGCGTGGGCGGACCCGCGCATGGAGGACGACGCCAAGGACGACCCGGCACTTCCCATGAGCACGCAGGACGACCTGCAGCTGCTGCTGTCAGGCGTGCTGCCCGACATGGCGGTGGGGCCCGCCGACCTGCGGCACGCGCTGCACAAGGCCGTCCGCCACGCGCTGCAGCGGGCGGAGGCGGAGGCGGCCGAGGACTCGAGCTCCTTGACCGGAGTGCACCATGAGCGGAGGCTGCTGCTGCAGCAGCAGGTGCACCTGTCGCTCCTCGAGAGGATGCAGGGCACGCACGACACGCGCTCGGCGAACAGCGACCTGGCGCACGCGACCTCGCTCTGCTACGCCGTCTTCAACGTCGGCCGTGCCGCCGAGCCCGAACCTCACCTACTCTCGTCGTTACAGAAACACGCCGAGGTCGGTAGCGCGGCAGAGAGCCTCCTGGAGACGTACACCTCCGGCATCTTCGGCCCGAGGATGAGCCACCTGCTGCGCGTGCTCGACCGGCTCGACACGCTCGGCCCCGCCTGCCTGCGGGCGGCGCCCTCCCCCGCCAGCGGCAGGCTACCGATGGAGCATCTGATCAGCACGCTAGAGGCCAAGCTGCACGCGCTGCTCGAGAGGCAGGCCACGCCGAGAGAGGCATGGTGGCTTGCACTGCAGGCGAGCCCTGCCGCCCTGCCGCCCTGCCACCCCCTCAGCTCCGCAGCCCTCGCTCCCTCCCTCCTTCGCTCCCTCAACCCGCAGCCCGTCACCCGTCACCCGTCACCTCTCACCCCTCACCCCTCGCCCCTCAGACTCTGCTGGGCCTGGCCGAAGCGAGCGGCATGGCGAGGCTGCTGATCAGCGCGTGTCGCCTCCTCCTCTCCGCCTCGCCCCTCACACCGCTCGTCCCCACCGCTGACAACAACGGACGCTGGCCGCCCACCCGACCCCCGCGTCACCCAGCGCTAGAAGGTCGCCCCTCACCCGAGGCCGCCGCCGCGCCGGGCATCGCCTACCGTGTAAGCAGGCTGCAGGCGGCCATCTCCGCGCACCACGTCAACTACGCCAGCGGCATCGCCGCCCGCGCCCCACGCACCAAGAGCCCTCAGGCTGCGCCGACCTCGGCCTCGGCTGCCGTGGCGGCGGCGCATGCGGCCCACTGGGCAGCGGTGCTCGAGGAGCAGCGGGGGCCTGGTGGGCCGGGGCGCGCCTGGCGCGTCAGCCTAGGCTTGCCCGAGGCGGCCATGGCGGAAGGCATGCCTGCGCCGCCACCACGCAAGGGCAAGATGCCGCCGCCGCCGCCCGAGCCGCCGACGCCGATGGGTCCAGAGGCAAGTGCCGTGGCGCTGCTGAGCAGTGCGGCAGCGATGGCCTCGCCTCTCGAGGCCTGGCTCCTTCAGCCGCAGCCCCCGCCGCAGCCCCCGCCGCGCCCCGATGCCGCGCTACCTCCCACGCTGCGCGGCCTGCGCGGCCTCGCACCTCTGAGCAGCAGACTCTGTGCTCTGCCCGAGTGGGCCGAGCCGTGGTCTTGGGAGACGACACCCAACCCGTCGCCCAGCAACAGCCGCATCGACCCCAAGCACGACCCGCACGGCCATGGCCATGGGAGCTCGTGGGCCTTCAGAGGCATCTCCCTCTACGGAGGCGTGCAGGTGATGCCGCGGCCGCACACTCGCACACGCACCCACAACTCTGCCCCTCCCTGCCCCTCCCTGCCCCTCCCTGCCCCAACCCAAACCCAACCCCTGACCAGGTGGAGGCCGGCGCGCTGCGTGGCCTCGCCGCCCTGCTGCTCCAGCTGCTGCCGCCTCGGCCTGCACTCCCCGAGTTCCTCGCGGCCCAGCACGGCTACCCACTGCCGCAGCATGGCTTCTCGTGGGCGGCCCTGCCTCTGTGGCGGCAGCAGGCGGCGGCGGCGGCGCTGCGCCTCCTCTTCCTGCATCTGCTGGCGGCGAGAGCGGCCGGCGTCGACGAGACCCACCCTGCCTCCCTCGGGATCTGCTCCCCCTGCCCTGCCAAGGCTGCGGCACCGTGGTGGGTGGCTGAGCTCACCACACTGGGTGGCGCGCTCAGGGAGAGGCTGCTCGCCCTCGTCGCCGCGCCCGCGCTGCAGGCGGAGGGAGCTGTGGAGGGAGCTGTGGGGGGAGCTATTTCCCTGGGAGAGGGGCTGCGGGCCGAGGCGGCGGCGGCCCTGCTGGCGGGAGCGCGCCTCTTCTGGCCCTCTTGCGTGGAGCGCTCGCAGCTCGGACTGGCGCTGAGCCGCGCAGCCAAGGAAGGCCACCCCACGCCCGCCCTCGCGGCGTGGCACGGTGCACTCTTTCGCCTCCTCGCCTCTGCGCCGCTTGCCAGCAACCTCGTGCTCAGGCCCGAGCCGGGTGCGTCAGGCGGCGCGGCCATTGCATTCCTAGAGGTGGCGGCTGCGTGCGGGGAAATGACGGAGCTGACTGAGCTGCGCGGTGCCTCCACCTCCGCCCTCCTCGCCGCCATCCCACCAGACTCGCCGCTGTCCGCCGCTGCCGCCACGGCAGCCTCCGCGCCGCACCCTGCGCTGCTGAGCGCACTGCTGGCCGCCACCTTCGCCCATGCCACGGCCGTCTGCCGAGGCGCGCCTCCGCCGCCGGGGGGCGAGGGGGCGGTGCACCTGCTGAGCAGCGTGTGTGCCGAGCTCCTCGTGCGCGCGAGCCTCGAGGGCCCTCCGCCGCTGCAGGGTGGGCATGCGGGGGCCTCGCTCCTCAAGGCGATCAGCGTGCTGCTCCCCGCGGCCACAGTGATGCTCGAGGCGGGACAGCAGCCGGGCTCGCCTCCGTTGGCCGAGGCTCTGGGACGCACCTACGTGCTACGCCTGCTGCCCTACCTTCTCGAGGCGCTCTACCAGCTCTCCCCGCACCCGCGCCGCTGGGCGCACCTGCTGTTGTCGCAGCTGCAGCCGCTCGCCGCGTCGCTCGGCCGCCTCTCACTAGGCGGGGGGGGCGCGCGCAGAGCCTCCAGCCTCGCCTCCTCCGCCTTGGGTGACGCGAATGCGGCCGAGTGTGGTCCGCGCTCTGAAGAACTCCTCGAGTCGAGCCACCCGCTGGCTGCCGATCCACCGCCACTCCGCCGCACCGTGCACCTGCCAGGCGCCTCACACCTCAGCCTCAGCTTCGACGGACGGTGCGCCTCGCACGCGTCCGACGTGCTCACGGTGACTCTGCCCGCGCCACCCCTCGCATCTGGATGGGGTCTCGAGGCCGAGGTCACCAGCTTCCAAGGCCCGCCCGCCACGCCGCAGCTCGAGCGGCAGGCGCGCCGCGCCGAGTACGAGGGGCACAGCTCGCAGGCGCACGGCCTCTTCATAAACCTCTACGCCTAACCCCAACCCTAACCCCAACTCCAACCCTAACCCCAACCCTCACCCTAACCCTAACCCTCACCCTCACCCTAACCAAGGCGCACGGCCTCTTTATGAACCTCTACGCCTCGGGGCGCGACGCTGCCCACCTCCTCTGCGCGGCCCGCCTTAAGCTGCGAAGCCTGGGCGACCCGCACGCCGCCGTCGCCATGCTCGCCGCCCTGCTCGACCTCGACGCCAGCACTGGCAGCGGCGCCGCGCCCAACCTGGCGCAGGCGGCGAGGGCGCTCCTCGCTGAGGCGCGCAAGGCCGCGGCGGCCGGCGTGGGGCGAACCCTCGAGTTCGGCGGCCGCGGCGGCGACGGCTGGCCGCGGCGTCCCCTCGTGCTGCCGGGAGACAGGTGCACCATCGTCTTTGCTCCGGGGGGAGTCGAGCCCGCGCTGGCCCTAACCGCCGCCGAGGAGGACCGGCAGCCCTCCGCCGCGTCGCCCCCGCCCTCGCCCCCGCCCTCCCCGCCCTCACCCCCACCCGTGGAAGCGGAGTCGGTACAGCTGGAGTATGCTGCGTACGCTCTGGAGCCGCCTCTGGTGCAGGGCCAGGCGTCTGAAGAGCTCGCCTCGTTTGCCGACATCGCGGCGGCCATATCCGCCCCGGTGGCCACGGCGGCCCCAGTAACTGTGGCGGCGGCAGCAGCAAGCGTCTCGGAGGCGGGAGCGCTGCCCAAGGCTGGTGCGGGTCGGCGGAGGATCGTCGGCCTTGCCCCCGCAGGCAGTGGGAGGGAGGGGTGCAGCTCCCCCGCAGGAGATAGCAGGAGATCGAAGTGGGAGGGGGTGCGGCAGCAGATGCCGCAGCTCGTCGGGCTGGCGAGGCGCAAGGCCGAGCGGGAGGCGTCACCGCCGGTGTGGGGCTTCCGCGTCGAGGTGCGACGGTGGGAGCCTGCGCAGCTCAAGGATTCACCCGCGGAGTTGCTAGGCCGCTGCCTCGGCCGGCTGATGGCCCGTTACGCGGCCGTGCTCACCGCTGCGGAGCCGAGGGAGGAGGACGAGGTCAGCCTTGGCCGCTGGCTCGACTCGTCGCTCTTCGCAGGCGGCCTGCCCACGTCGCCACCGGCCACTGGCCGCTCAGGCACCACGGCGGTGCCCGCGCTGCAGGCGCATGCTGCATCGCTGCTGGGGGTGGCAAGCAGCCACCCGATGGCCCAGCTGCTCATGAGCGGAGCGGACGGCGGCGGCGGCGCCGCCGACGTGGAGGCGGAGGAAAGCGCAGAGCATGCGACCTTCGTGCGGGAGCTGCTCGAGGGCCTAGGCGCGCCGGGTGCGCTGCACGCCGCGATGGTGCGTGCGTGCAGCGGGGATCTGGGCACGAGGGCGGCCGAGCTCATGCGCGCGGAGCGAGCGCTCGCCGCATGGCTGCTGCGCCACCGCGGCATGGTGGGGCGCGCCGCGGCGACGGTGCGTGGCGAGGGGCACGCGGCGATCCAGGCGGCCCTGCGCGTGCCCGAGCAGGATGCAGAGCTGCTGCGCCTGTGGTCGGAGGCGTTCAAGCTGCGCGTCGCCATGGCCGCGGAGCATGCGAGGCGGCAGGGCGCCGGTGCGGGGTCTGAGCACGCGGCCGTGCTGAGTGAGGCGCAGTTCCTGCTGCAGGTGGCGCCACGCCGCGCCCCCGCCGCGCCGCTCGAGGCGACGCGGCTGCGCGAGGAGGCGCTGCAGTGGGTGCAGTCGAGGACGGAGGTGGGCGTGCTCAGCCACTGCCTCAAGATGCACCAGACGCGCGCCGTGACGCGGGCGGTCGGCCTGCAGTATGCCGCGGCGACGCTCAAGCTTGCTGGGCACGACAGCTCGACAGCGGGGCACCTCGTCGGCCTCGTCCGTCAGGCGCTGCGCTCGCTCAATGGCGGCGTGCTGCCTCCCGCCACTGAGCCGACGCAGCCTCACTACGCGCTGTACACCGAGTGTGCGGGGGAGGCGTGCGGTGGGTTGCTGCGTGCCGCGCGCTCCTCGCTCCTCGATGCGCTCGTGGCGCTGCTGGACGAGAAGCAGCAGCAGCGGCGGCGGCGGCAGAGCGGCGACGACCTCGCACCGCGGCCGAGGTCGTCGTCAGAGGCGGCTCGCTTGCTGCGGGATGACCGCGCACTGCGCCTCTCGGCCTTGCGGCTGCTCCACGCACCCCTCAGCCACGCCCCCCTCGGCGCCGCACCCGACGTGGCCGACGAGCGGGACGAGCCCGGCGAGAGCGATGAGCGCGTGCTCCGGCTGCTCGCCGCCTACGCACAGGCCACCAATGCGCTGCCATCACAGGCCGAGGCGCGCTGCCATCGGCTGCTCGGGTCGAGCCTCGTGGCACAGTGCCTCCGCCCCGTGCACGCGGCCCGCGCAGGGGTGCTCGAGGGAGGAGGGTCAGGGGCCGCGGCCTCGGCCCGCCAGCCAGGTGCCGACGTGACGCAGCAGCCCGCCGTCGCAAAGCTCTCGCGACAGCGCTCCGATACGGATGGCAGCGGCGCGGCGGTGCGGCTACTCGAGAGGATGCGCGCGACCCTCAGCGACACACTCGCCGACACGGCGCTGCTCCTCGAGACGGCGACGCGCGTGGGCGCGGTGGAGGGCGCCGAGGAGAGCCTGGCACACCTGGGAGGCGAGGCCGAGGCGGACGCCGCATGGGCAGCGGAGGCAACGGGCGCACCAGCAGCCGCGGCCGCCGCCGTGCCAGCCTCGCCTTTCGCCGAGCTCTCGCCGCCCGTGGCGGAGGCGCGGCAGCGGCGTGTGGCGGAGGAGGGGGTACTCACGAGCCTGGGCCTGCTTTACCACGCATGCGCCGAGAACGGCCACGTCTGCAGGCAGCTGGGCACGCCAGGCTGGCTCCGCCTGCTGCTCTTCATCCCACACGTCGGGTCGCCCCGCTGCGTGCGCCTCGTGATGCGCTTACTGCCACGCGTGCTGCCAGCCTGCCACCCCACAGACTGCGTGGTGCCTCAACTCGCAGCGATGCTACCGCACGCCGCAGGGCCGGGTGGAAGGGTGCAACCGGTCGCGGCGGTGGCGGGCGAGCCGCTACTTCCCTTCCTGCTCTCCCTCGTCGGCCGTGAGCTGCTGCGTGCGCACTCCGACGAGCCGCACGGCCTCGCCTGGGGCCGCGCCTCGTGGCGACCCGCCGAGGCGTGGCAAGGCATCACCGACGCGGCAGTCTCGCTGCTGAGCCGGCTGCTCCTCCTCGACGCGTGGCGGCCCGCGCTGCTGCTGCTGCTCGAGCAGAGCATCGTGGGCGGCAGCGGCGCGCTCAAGCTCGGCTCTGCTGAGCCTACAGCCTCTGCCTCGCCCGAAGTGAAGGTGACCCACCAGGTGGCGGCCGCCGCTGCGAGCTTTGCGGTGCTCGGCGGCCACCTCTGGGGCAGCCTGCCGGGTGCGCGGGTGACGGTGCTTGCTGCAGGCGACGGCGGCGCCTCCACATCCACCGCCACCGTCATCAGGGGCGGTTGCGACGCGCCCACCCTCGCTGTCGTCTTCGAGGGCCAAGGCTCCTCCGCCCAGGGGTGGCAGGCCCTCGTCACCGTACCTGCGGCGTGCGTGCAAGCCAGGCCGCAGGTTTCTCTCCCCGCCTCGCTCTTGCTGCCTCGCCTCTCCATCCTCCTCGAGGCGTATCGCCCCTTCGTGCCTGCCTCTGCCGCCACCTCCGCCGTCGCCGCCCTCGTGCGATGCCGCGCGCTGCAGTCGTTGCAGTGGCTGTGCGAGGAGGCTGCCACCGCCGAGTGCGTGCTGGGGGCGGGGCTCCTCCCCTCGCTCGTCTCCACCGCCGTGCGTGCCCTGCCGCTCTGCCGCCCCGTCGCACGCGAGGTCCTGCAGCGGCGGCTCTGCTCGATTGAGATCGCACAGCGCGACGTCGCCGCGTGCCGCACGCCGCCGCCCACGCTCGTGACCGCCGCGGCGGCCGATCTGGAGGCGCTCGTGCGTGCGAGGCGCGGCAAGCAGCGGGGCAGTGGACTCCGCAGTGGACTCTTCGATGGAGATTATACTGAGGGGCTGCGGGGGGAGGCGGCGACACTGCTCCGCGGCGGACCCGAAGGGTGCCGCGCCGAGGTGCTTGAGCTCGCGAGTGCCGCGAGTGACGCGCCGACGCCGCCGCCGCCGCCGTTAACCTCGACGCCGACGCCGACACTGCCGCCGCCGCCGCCGCCGCCGCGCCCTGCGAGCCCAGTCGCGCCCGGCCCCGCGGCCACGCCGCAGCCGCCGCCCTTGCCGCGCACTCCCTCGTGGGACGCGGCGCAGAGCCTGGCGGCGAGCCTGGCGGACATGGGTGGCGAGTTCTCTGCGGGCGCATGTCGGCACGCGCTCCGCAAGAACGCCGGCAACGCGGACAACGCCATAGGCTGGCTCTTCGACAAGAGTGCCTCGGGCGGCCAGGTGCCTGAGGATGCACCCCCGCCTACCACCTCGACCGCCCTGGCGCGGGCCTCGAGCAGCGCTGCTGCCACCGATGGCTGGTTCGAGGTCCCCGACGCCTCGAGTAGCGTGCCACCACCACCGCCACCGCCGCCGCCCGCGCCCGCGTTCGCGCCTGTGGCGGCGCAGTTCCAGCTGCTGCAGGTGACGCGGCCGCTCCACGGCAACACGGTGCTGCCTGGTCAGCAGATCTACGTTGCCGACCCACAGGGGAACCGCTTCGCCACCGTCGTACCTGCCAACGTCGCACCGGGCGCGACCTTCCACGTGCGCGTGCCCATCATGAACCCCGCACCCGTCGCACGCGTGGTGCCCACGCCCACCCCCGCGGCCGGGCCCTCGCTGGGGGAGATCGGAGAGTTCGTACCGATGTGCCGGCTGGGCGGTGCCGAGGGCGGCGGTGGCGTCGAGGGGGCGGGCGCAGGTGCGTCGGGCCCGGCGGGCGGCGCCGGTGGGCTCACCCCAGACGCGCCGTGCGCTGGGTACTGGCGCGCGGCGGCGCGCACGGTGGAGCGAGGCCCGGGCGAGGCTGTGCTTCTGCCACTCGAGGTGACGGCGGGCACGCCCTTGCGCCATGGGCCAGGCTGGTGGGTGAGCCAACCCTCCTCGCAGCCCGAGGCCGAGGCCGAGCAAGAGCATGCGGGCGGCAGCGTGGGGCTGGTACTCCGGGCCTCGGTCGGCGAGACCAGAGGCGGGGGGCGCGTGGTGAGTGGGGTCACGCTCGTGACCCGTGACGCGCAGACGGACGCCCTCCAGCTCGTGAGCGTGGGCGGCCGCGCGGCACGCACGCTGCAACTACCCGAGGAGGCGGTCGCCGCCGCCTTCGATGAAATGTCCGAGCAGCCCCTCGGCGCGGCCTCGCTCGGCGCAGTGTGTGCGCGCGCGCAGGCGGCGCTGAGCACGCTCTGCACGCGGCGCGCCGTGATGCACCTGATCTCAGCTCTCTCGGTGGACGCGTCGGGCGGCGCGGCGGAGGGCGGCGAGGCGGGCGGCGGCGGCAGCTCTTCGCTGCGCAGCTTGGGCGAGCACGTCGAGGGCCCCGCGCAGCTGCTGATGCTCCTCAAGCTCGCGCACGCGGCGGGCGGCGCAGGCTTCGGTACGCTCTTCGAAGGCCTCGCCACGCTGTGCCGCGCGCCGCCGCCCGCGCTGCGCGCGCTGCCCGCAATGTTGTGCGACGACGCCATCGCGCACCTGAGGCGCTCCCTCGAGGCCACGGTGTGCGTTGAGAAGCGGGGGCGGGTGCCGACGCACCATTGCGAGCGGCTGCACGTCGCGGGCGCCGCGTCGCTGCTGATCGAGCCCGACGCGCGGTGTGCGCTGCCCGCGGGGGCCAAGCTGCAGGTCTGCCGCGACCCGGAGGGAAGGCAGGTGGTGGCCACGTGGTGGGGCAAGGCAGCCGACGGCAGCTGGGCGGCGGTGAGGGGGCCGGGCGACGTGGCGTGGCTGGTGGGCAGTACGGGGCGCGCCGGCTGCGTTTGTTGGGGGTGGCGCGTACGGGCGGCGGCCGAGGCTTGGAAGGCGCAAGGGGAGCAGGCACTACTCGAGGCGCCGCTGCCGCTCGGCTGGCCGCTGCTGCGGCTGCTGCTGTCGGCCGCGCCACACGTGCTGACCGAGACGTCCGTCTTCGAGACGATGGTGGATCTGCTACGCCACCCCAACGCCGAGGGCAAGGAGAGGGCAGCCGCGATGCTCCTCGCCCTCCTCGCGCTCCCCTCGCCGCCCGGCGGCCCGTCGACCAACCCCACGCAGCGCGACGGGCGCGAGGAGTGGCGGCTGGCGCAGCTGCTGTGGCTGCACAAGCCGGTGGCCTGGTACATGTCGACCACTGCCGACGTGCTGCTGCTGCCCCGCCATGCGCAGCTCTATGCCGAGCTCGTCTCTGCCATCCCCGGCCTCGGCGGCGTCACCGAGGCGACCCTGCCCCCCAGCCTTGTGCAGGAGGTCACGCGCCGCGTGCGGGGCGGCGCGGCGCTGCCCGCCGAGGAGCGGGAGCAGTATGAGCAGCTCGCCGAGCTCGGTGCCGCGTGCGTGGGCTTGCTCGACGGCTACCGCGCCAGTGGCTGCAGCTGCGCCGCACCGCTGCATGCGGCCATCGAGGCCCTGCCACCGCGCGCCGCCTGCACTGCGGGCGGCTCCATCCTCAAGCGCTGGCTCCGCACGGCTGGCGAGACGGAGGTCATGCCGCCCTCGCCGCAGCAGCCGCACTGGACGCCGCGCCTCGACAAGCAGCTGCTCGCGTGGGCCGAGCTCCTCGCCACCAAGCTCAAGCGGCCAGGGCAGGGCGCACTGCAGCCCACCTACCTGGTGCTGCCGCGGCCGGGCGAGGCCGCCAAGCACGGCAGCGAGGCGCTCGGGCACGCAGCGATGGTCGACAGCTTTCCGCAGCTCATGGGCTGCCACGCCGCGCCCATCGTGCAGCGGTGGCTCCTCCTCAAGCGCTTCAACGAGCGCCTCGAGGGCGTGCTGCCCCTCGCGCACACGGGATGGAGTGCACAGCCGCACACGCTCGGCGCGCGGCTGTGCGCGCTGCGCGAGCTCGTCTTCAGTGACGTCAAGCGGCGCGTGTGGCAGAGGTCGCTGCCCGCCGCGCCGACCGACGAGGGCGTCGTCAAGGCAAAGGGCGTGGCGGTGGTGCAGGTGAACCGCTTCCTGGCAGAGGCCGCGCAGGAGCGGGGCGACACGGCCGACTTGGTCTTCGCGCAGCTCGCACGCCAGCTGCACGACGTCGAGCCGAGCGTCATCCGGAGGCGCGACCGCGGCTTCAAGGTCAAGTTCGTCGGCGAGGCCTCCGACGACTACGGCGGCCCCTACCGGGAGGCCATCACGAACTGCTGCGCCGAGCTGCAGTCCAAGGCGTCGCCTCTCCTCGTGCTCTCGCCCAACGGACAGGCCGGCCTGGGCAGCAACCGAGCCTCGTGGTGCATCCGCCCCGCGGCCTCGTCACCCGAGCAGCTGCAACAGTTCTTCTTCCTCGGCCAGCTCATGGGATGCGCGCTGCTCCAGACGCAGATGGCGCGCCACCTACAGCTGTGCTCACTTTTCACTACCCACTACTCACTACTCTCTACTCACTACTCACTACGCACTACTCACTACTCAGGTGCTCATTACTCACTGCTCACTACTCACTACTCACTACTCACTACTCACTACTCACTACTCACCACTAAGGTGCTCGACCTCGAGCTATGCCCGCACGTGTGGAAGCGGCTGGCGGGCACGCAGCTGGATGAGGCTGACCTCGCCAGCTTCGACGAGGCACATGCCAACTCACTGCGCTGGATCCGCACCTGCGACGTCACCGATAACATCGACGAGGTCCCCTTCCGCGACACCATAACCCCTGACCCCAACCTTACCGTAACCTTACCGTAACCTTACCTTCACCCTGACCCTGACTCTGACCCTGGCTAGGCCTCCTTCGGCGACATCATCTTCGACAGCTTCGAGGCCTCGCTCAGCGACGGCTCGAGCCGGGAGCTCATCGAGGAGGGCTCGGCCACGCCCGTCA
>MDTF01012322.1_pt1 | contig 11440 bp, 10 predicted proteins | sample 811191 | NCBI WGS metagenome assembly MDTF01 (sample SAMN05326649, study PRJNA326480) | marine metagenome | isolation source: seawater | place: Southern Ocean | collected 2011
AAATGAATGAGGGATAGTTGCCCCCTTGTGATCTAAAAACCAATTTAACTCAACTAAATGAGAATTTTTTAGACTCTTTGTACAGTTTGCATAAGTAGTATCAAACATATTTTTTCTCTATTTTATTTTTAATTGAAAATCTTCAATTGTTTTAATATTTCCAGCACTCAACGCCTCAAGATCACCAATCACCTGAGCCACATTACCTATGGATCTATCTATTTCTTTTTGTCTTATGCTCCAGATTTTTTGCATTGCAATTTTTTCTTTTTGGAGATTTTCACTAAGGCTTTTATGAGCCTCTGCAACAACTTTTATTTTTTCAATAAATTCTTCTCCCGTAACATAATCATAAACATCACCCTCTAGAGACGATTTGCCATCTTTAATTAACTTTGCCTTATAGACTGCGAGCAGTTGATCGCATAACAAAACTGCTAGCTGATGAGCATATCTAGGAGTTGTTATCCATATTCCATCTTTATGTATAAAATCACTTTCACAGTAAGGTGGCAATATCTCAGAAACTAAAATACCCATTTGAGCCCCCCTTTTACGGATATCTTCTTTAAATTTAGCTATCCATGGCTCAGACCAGTTCTTAGTTTTTTTTGATTCATAGTAGATAAGACCAACAACCTCACCAGATATTGACTTCACCTCTTGCATTATATCGGCACCTTGCTGGCCCTTCTTAATTTCAAAAAATTCATGATTAGGGAAAGATTTTTGTAACCTTTCTAAAAGCATTAGTTCAGCAGCCTCACCAACCAATTCCTGAGAATTTTTAACGTGATCTAGTTTAGATCTTGCATCTTTAGCTTCTTTTCTTAATCTTGCAATTTCTAGATCTTTCTCCCTAACCTCACCTTCTGTTTCTATTCTTAAGATCTTTTTTTCCTCTAAAAGACTATTTTCTAATTCAGTTTTAATGGAATTTTTATATAACTTATTTTTAGCTATTAGTTCTTCTTCCTTTTTTATTAATAATTTTCTAGCCCTCTTTTCTGCTTTAATATCAGACTCCTTTAAGGCATCCTCTAGCTTCATATTTTCTTTAATTACTTTTAATTCAGAATTTTTTATAGATGCTCGCTCAGACTCAATAGCAATAATTTTACTTTCATAGCTTGAGTTTATTAATAATGTTTTTGCCTCTAACTGTTCATCAAATTCTCTTTTTTGGTATTCCATCTGTTCTTTGTGGATGTTCTGCATTTCCTCTTTTATAACAACTCTTTCATCATTCATAATTAATTTTTTTAATGAATTATCTAAACTAATCTTATGTCCACAATTATCACAATTTATATTCATGCTACTTTTTTCTCTTTAATTATTCTTTTCAAATCCTCGATATCCAGCCAAGGCTCCTTTCTATGAATCATCCTATGGCAATTACTGCACAGGACGGCAAGATCCTTGAGAAGTGTTATGGCACTATCGTCATAATTTGATATTGGTTTAATGTGGTGAATCTCTGCAAAGTTGTAACCTCGCATTCCATATTGATCTTTGAAATCAAATTTGCATATTTCACATTCTAAAGAGCCTTTTTTTAGAAGAGCTTGTTGTTTTTTTGCACTTACTACTCTCCAATCTCTTTCGCGGGCCAAGTGTTGTAGAATTCTTGTAGAGCCCTCTTTTGCTCCATTATAGTCGCTTCTAAAAGGGCTATAGAAGAAGTTTTTACTTAAAACAAACTCAAATGTGTCTATGATTTTATTATATTTTGATCTATTTTTTTTAAAATCATTGAAGTAAAACTTCTCATAATCGTTCAGTTTGTTGGTATTTTTTTCTTTAAAATTAGTCCAATCTTCAATTTTTTTATTAATTTGTGAAATGTCTTTTACTTCTAATGGTCTTTCTTGACTTATGATTGAATGAACTACCAAAAGCTTATTGTGAAGTTGGCTAATTTCTTTATTGTCGCCACTAGTAAAAATAAATCTAAAAATAATTAATAGCTCCATAATTGTCCAGCTTGAATGACTTTTTTTGATATTTATTTCCAATTGATTAATCATTCATCCTCAATTCTGGATGGATAACTTTAATAAACTCACGCATCGCTTGATTAGGCACATTAGACATATCATTTGATATGTACCAATCTGAATCTAATACTTTAACTGATGGCTTGTGTTCTGGATCATTAGTAACAGATCTAATAGTTACCTTGGATGAATCTAAAATACATATATCCCTCCAAATAATCCTATCAGGTCCTTCAGTTAATAGTATGGATTCATACATCATATTTTCTACAATTTGACTTCTTGTTCTCAAGCCTTCAGATTCAAATATAATAAAAAAGACTTCTTTATCATTATGAAAAATAGCGTCTCTTTCTTCAAATAATGTAAATGACTTTAGGTATTCATCATAAGAAGCTTTATCAAGATCTCTAGATTTTATTATTTTATAATTATTAATTCTTGTGTTATCTAAAGAGCTTTTTAACATTCCTTTCTTATTTGCATCTTCTATCATTGATATCATCTGATCTCTATTGCACCACCATGCAATTTTAGATTCTCCTTCTTTCTCGAAATACCAACGTCTATTAAATTTTTTATCATCCAAGTTTTCTGATGGCCTAATTGCTCTTATGGCATGCTGGTGAAAATCAATTGGTTTTAAATCATATTCAGTAGAGCCAACTGAAGCTTTGTTAGTTGGATGCTTTATTGATTGAGTTAATATTTTTACACTTCCATCAATAGATGACGCTCTTGCAAGCTCTTTAGTCCATATTTTGTCATATACTTCTTTCTTAACTTCTTCGATATCCGATATCCTACTATCAAGTTTGTCAGAGTTATAAGACTCTTCTATATTATAATTTGGCAATGGTTCTAATTGAGGGATTTCTCTAGACCCCCTCTCTATAGGTGGATCTCCAGCAGATGCCTTAACACCGTTTCTTGACGCCTCTTCAATCCAAGTTTCTTTATATTGAGAGCAAAGCTTATCAAACTTAGATAAATTTTCTTCAGATGGCATGTCTACAAAATCAAGTAGAGCTATATTAATGCTTTCTAATATATCTAAAGTAGTCAGTTTTAATTTCTTATCTTTCATGATAATTTATTTTTTTCCTAAGGTTAAAAAAGTTTTTGAATGCTGAAGCTTAATACGAAGAGCATAAACATCTTCAAATTGAACGATTTTATTTTTTTGAGCATCCATTTCATAAACACTATTAAAGTGATGGATTTGAATAGTTGTATTGTAGTTATGCTCTTCATCATAGGACGGATAGTTAAAAGGATCGAAGTCTCTTCCTAAAATAACTTTATCGTCACCACAATAAAAATCTGTATAGTCTTTTTTTTGATTTCTTATTGAGTAGGTTGCAGAGGATCTGTAGCCATATTTTGGCCAAGCCCATTGATTTGGAGCATGATCTGAGTCAAATACAACCTGTCTTTCGCCCTGATTAAATAGAACTACATCACAAGCATTTTTTCTTACATGGCCATTGAGATCTTGACCGCAATATTCTGATTCAAGAAGTTTAATAATTTCAGATAAATACTCTTCATTGCTATCTATGCCTGGGATTTGACTTAAATAATGTTCATAAACTTGATCTAGTGAACATTTTTGAAACATAAAATCTTGACCTGGAGCATCGTTATTAATATTAGCATTCCATGGATTGATGATTGGTCTTTTTAGCTTTAGTTTTTTAAGAAACTTATCTGTTAATTGATGAAAATTCTGATCTTTATCACATTGACCAGAATTAGGATCAGTTACAAAAGGTAATGTCTTGCATGTGACCCAATCAACTCTTAATGTTGAAACTGGAACTCTCATCTTACTTGGTGATGTTACTCCAGATATGGCTGCGCATGAGTGGAAGTAAGGATCTGTTCCTTGAAGTGATTCGCCTTTCTTCAAAAGATTTTTTAGCTCAGTCCAGAGACTGTCCTCATGTGTAATGTAACCTCTAAACGCTTGCATTGTCTTCTCTTTAATAAAAACTGTAATAAGGTCAAGATATGGTTTTTTGTAACCAAAAAATCTTCCTCTTTGCTCCATGGTATCTGCAATAATATTTTGAGGTTGGACAGGCATCCATGTAGTAAGTAACCCTTCTATAACAAAGCCTCTACTAAGACCAATTCCCCCAACAAGAAACCACATCTCTGAGTTGTCAAACTTAACATCGCTAATTTTCATATCCTTTCTAGCATTAACTTCTCTAATTTCATAAAGGTTAGGTATGTTAGGATCTAGTATTGTTTTTATTTGTTTAAGGACCGCATTAAATGATGGGAGCGAATTTTTATATTTTGAATCAATATTTAAAGCCTTTTCCTCATATGCACTTTTAATTCTCTTAAAATCAATATTAAGAGGGCCTGAGTTCAAACTTGCCCATAAACTATTTTCTAAATAGTCCTTTAAAAGAATCACAGCTTCCTGATGATTGATTTCACCAACCCTGTTGCCTTGTTTGCCAGTTCGAGTTGAAGTATGAAGCATCATACTTAAAGCTTTGTTATTTGGGTTATCCGGATCAGCCTGTTGTCTTTTTCGAAGTAAGACATAAGAAACAAGAAACGTGCATACGCTATCAAATATTGAATTTTTTAGTTGCGTATTATCGTCAATGTCTTTGCCCGTTATCGGATCTATTATAGCGGCATCAATCTCTTTTATTTGATGGTTCCAATCCTTATGAAGATCATATGACCGTTCATGTTTCCTATTTCTTGGCTCACCAAAAAGCTCTTCATTGCCAACATAACCTTTACCAGGATATAGCATTGCGTGAAAATCAGGACTCATAAAATTATTAGGATGTTGCCAGATAGGGCCTTGTGCTGTTGCTGTATACCCTAGATAAGTAACGGTACCACAAGCGTCTCTTAAATCGGATAGATGGCTATTAGTTGGGGATTGAGATCCCTCTATTGAAGCATTGTAAATATTAGAAGGTTTTTTCTTAGCAACATTCATTCCATGAGAGTCAACCTCATCATCAATTATTAAGATGGGGATACTCCCAATAATAGGTGTACTTTTTAAGAGCTCAGTTAATAAGACAATAGAAGCAGTGTCCTTAAGTAATGGCATATATAAGACCTGGTCTTTATTGCCGCTTACCATTGAAGCACTATTACCACTGACTAAGTTTGCAAGAGTTTGAGAGTTTAGATCAATCCCTCCTTGACTGTGTGATTGGACAAATCTTGTCTTCCAGTTGGTATGTGTGTTGTCCTCTATACCCAAAACCTTAACTACATCTGCATAATTAGACGCAAGTAAGTTTGAGGTTGTTCCAAGTAAATGAATAACAATCTTATAACCATTATCAGCAGCTAATGCGGACACAAGTGTAAATGAAGTTGTTTTTCCACTCTGCACTTTACCGACTACAAGACCAGTTTTTTTAATGCCCTTTGGACCAGATGAGATATTACAGCAAGACATTATCTCTATAGCCTTTGCAAGCTGCTTTTCTCTAGATTCCTGATGTTTTAATTTCTTAGATACATTTTCGTATGCCTTAATAGTGCTTGGTCCAATTTTTACATCAGACTGCCAAAAAGAGAAAGCATTTTCGTTGATGTAGGTATCATCAAGATATTTTTTAAATTTTACAGGGTTAGTTATTTTCATTATTAGTGCACCTCCTTGGGTGTTATTTCATTTGTCCTGCTGTGGACATTTTCAATTAAGTAAATAGCTTCGCTAAGTACTTTCTTTTGATCAATATTTTTAAATTCTTTATCTGAATAATCATATGAGTCATTTGGATCTAAGATAAGGATAAGTTTTTGAAGTTGCAATAATGCGAAAGCTAGAGATTCTTTTGGATAATGCGTAAGAGTATCAAAAGTATTCTCTAAAGTTAAAACCTCTGTATCTAAAAAATCAGGCTTTATGTTTCGCTCAGAATGAAAGCAAATCAATTTTTTAATTTTCTTTACTAGTTCCATCTAACCTGACCGTCTATCTTCATTACTGTTACTACAGTGTCTTTATTGTTATTCACAACCACTGCGGTATTTAATAAGAATTTATCAAATTCTAATAAGAATTCTTTATGTTTGTACTTAAGTTTATTTAGTATTTTTTTATTAATGAAGCATTTTCTTAGCTCATGCGTTCTACAAGAATCTCCATTAGTAACTATAAACTCAACGACTTTTAGCGGAACTCCCCTTTGCTGACATCTTAATTCACTATGTTTTGTATGCCCTAGCTCTTTTTGATTTGAATTGTTCATATGCCTATATTAGGGTTATTAATTCATAATGCAAGCTATATTTTCTTATATATTCTTAATATTTTAAGAAATTATAAGAAATATCACTTGAAAGTCCTTATTTAAAGGGTAATGTGAAGATAATAATTAGTTCAATATTTTTAAAGAGGATCAGGAAATTTATTGAAGTTTGAGCGTTTTATTTATGAAATCTCTATAATAAGAACGTCCTATATCAACTCTCATGTCATTTCTATCAAGGTCGCTCAATTTTTCTTCTGCTATGACAAGATAGGCTATGAGCTTAAATAATTCGGGGGCAAGAGCTTCATATATTGATGAGTCCTCACCTATTTTAAAAACTTTTTTAGAGTATGAATGATTTACATCCCATCTAATTTTTATATCCTTTGGGAAGTCAGAAGTTTTCTTAGACTCATACTCAAACCAATTTCTATCTCCCTTACCCTCATTAGGTATAACTTGAATCAACCACTTCCTCTCATCAGACTCATTAACAATAAATTCAAATCTTTTTAAATCATCTTCTTCATTGTGATAGTTTGTTTCATCATTATCGTCGTCTGCGACATTGGCGTCAGGAAAAGAAAAATCTACATGATCTATTTTTAGCTTTGCTGAAATAATATCCTGAGATAGATCTATAACTTTTTTTATTGACGTATCTTCTTTTTTTTGAAAACTTATATAGTTTTCAAGTTGATACCAAAAATCTCTTAACCTCTCCTCCCTAGTAGATTTTCCTGATATTGCGCTGTCAAGCTTGATCAAGTCATGCAAATATTTTAAAAACTCTTCTTTTACATCGTCTTGAAGCGTATTCCACTTTATTCTAGATTTATTATTATTTGTTTGGAATCCTGAGAATACCAGTTCGCCAAATAATCTAGATTTAGCATTGCTGTGGCCTCCATCAAAGATGTTATAAAAGGGGGAGTCTTTGGCATCTGGCTTCCATGAATTTTCATCTCCCTCAATAACTTTATTTCTTCTAATCAGATCGAATCCTGTATTAATCTGACCGGTATTTTTTAGCAAACCTACCCAGCCTGTTATTTTTTTATTTTTATATATAAATAATATATCTTGCTTCCATAGCCTTTCGCCTTCTGAAGGATCTTTAACAAAAGCCATACTTAAGATTTCTGGAAAATTGCCTTTAATATTTTTCTGATCTCCATCATTGTCGAAGATTAGTATTAATTTTCCCTGATCTATATATCTTCTATACATAGAGCCTAAAAATCTTTCTATTTTATTTACTGTTGCTCCTTTAGGCCAATTATTATCATAAAAATTTTCTAAACAGATTTCAGTGTAACCAGCATCAGCGCTCTTGGACTGCCTAATAACATCAACTTTAGTATTTCCTGTTTTTTCAATCTCATCAACGTTAAGATCTATGTACTTTTCTACTGGTTCGCCCAATGCACTTGTTCTAATAGACCAGCGTCTTGTAAAGTGAAAGGAAGCCATTTTCATACCAACACCAAATTCATGTGCTCCAGTTGTATCATTTGGACGCTCACCAATTTGCAAGGCTCTTTCAATATCATTGTCAGATATCCCACCAGCATTATCAGTTATGTAAAGTTTTCTTTCTAACGTATCTCTAAAAATTCTTACGGTGAGAACATAGTTTGGATTAATTTTTTTTAATTCTTTTATATTGGCTTCCATGCTACCAATAGCATTATCTACGTATTCTCCTAAGAGATACCATGGGCGGAGATCTAAGTGTTCAAAATGCCGAAATACACCCGGACCACTTTTTACATCTATTTCGTGAATGTCGTTAATCATGAATCATTAAGACTAAAATTTTTTTTAGTAAATTGCAATTTATTTGCTAAATTATTTGGGTCTGTACTTTTCTATTATTTGAAGATGCTTCTGAGGTATTCTATAAAGATTAATCCTGGTCGTCTGTAAAGTAATCAATAGCCAAGGACATGCCGATATAATAACCAATATTATAGAAAATACCGCTAAAGGAGATTGAAATTATTAACCACTGTATTTCGTTTATGCTAGATATATCCATATAGATAACTTATTAATTAATGTTAAATTCTTCAGAAAGCTTATTGAGAACTTGGACGCTAATGCCCTCTGAAATTAATTGATCATCTACTGGGTATAAAAATTTCTTAGCCTCATGAAGTTTTTTTAGAGACGAAAAGATAAGTGCTGCATCTCTTTTAATTGCCCTCACGCCATTTATTTTTGTACATGACATAAATTCATTCATCTTTTGCATAAAAAAGTGGGCGTAAAAATCATCGGGAATTTCTATTAAATCTTTAAGGATTAGAAATTCGTAAAGTAAAGACCTTTCCTCTTGCGAGCAATAATCATTATTTTTTCTGGTCATATCATGGATGGTAATTTTTCTATTAAATATAGAAAAGAATGACACGAAGCTTCTATAATTTTTTGTGTTTACATTTTTTGTGAAAACAAGGAAGTAGCATAAATTAGTTGGATCAATTAATTTTTTTCGATAGCTTTGAGTATTTTGTAAGCAATTGTTAAAAGCCTTACCCTTAAGAATAAGCTCCCTCGCAGATTTAATCTGCATTACATCAAAACCTTTAAAACTTTCCTGTTTTGGAAGAATAATTTTATTTACCGGAACTGGTCCCAGCAAAACTTTTATTAACGGTGCTATGCGTGATTGGCCTATCTCATACTTAAGAAGTTCTTTGAAGATTCCTTTTTTTAAGGCAGGCTTTACCATTCCAATTGGAGCACTTGGTGTTAAATAATCAAAGACCATCAGAGCCCTTTCAAAGGATATATATTTTCTATTAAGCTCTATATTTATAAGATATTTCTTATCATCATAGCCCCGATAAAGAATCGCAAAGCTATCTTTTAAGACTTGTGGTATAAAATTTTTTTTAAACGCAATCATCATTAACTGATTGGTAAATTTTTCTTTTTTAAATGTATTGCAAAAATCTCTTTTTGTAGTTTTTGACATCACATCCATTCCCTTTTGAAGATATTCACAACATCCACTTGGGAGGTTTTTAGCATACCGACTGATATGGGTATAACCTTTTTTCTTTCCTTTATATGTTCTATCTTCTATACAAGAACGTAAATCAGTTAAGTGGCGTATGGGTAGTATTTTTCCGATTATATTGTATTCATTTTCATTAAATATAGGTCTCTTAATCCCATGTTTATCTAAAATATCATCATTCATACATAAGATAGTAAAAAGACTTTTCATATGATGATCGATATCAAAAAAGCAATCAAAAGTAAGTGAAAGTAATAAGCATAATGAAATTTGCTCTACTGGGTTAGTCCAATATGTTATTTTTAATTCCCTGGTATCTAAAAAAACTTCAAAATCTTTACCCCAATTAAAAGAGGAATTCTGATTATCTAATTTTATATTTAAAGCATTAATGCCATTCATCATAGATAAATCTGGAATATTGGTTAACAAGTAACTTCTTAAAGTATGCTCTTTTACCAAGCTATCAACTATTGATCTATTAAAGCCATTTGTATATTTAATAAAATTATTAATAACGGGCATTGCGACACTGAGGCCATAAAAAAATAAATCTTTATTCTCTTGTTCATATGATGAAGAAAATTTGAAATCATTATAAATAGGTACTTTTATAGAATTCTTAAATTCTTCGATATCTAATTCTTTTACAAAATCTTTTATTTTATTGTGCATTCATTTGCCCCTCAAAGGATTTTTCTAAATCATATGATTCACGGATCTTTTCATTTAAAAAATTAGTCGGCAGATCTGGCAAGCAGTGAAGATCATTAAGGACAAAGTGATCTTGTAAATATATTCTAGCAACTCTTTCAGAAACTGCGTAACATTCAACGGTTTGAACTTCACAATCAGTAACCATTATTTCTGCTATAAATTTTTTTAGATCTCTTTTATCCCAATTTGCAGATGGGATTATTGAATTGAAGTAAATTAGAAATTCATTGTCATTTGATAGAATAGGGAAACAATTCTCATAATATGCTGCGTTATGTCTATGAGAGCACTTAGTAAAGGGCAACTCTAGTTGCAATGGATTTAGGTTGTTAAATTCTTGTATATTCATAATTTTAAATAAATTTATAGAGCTTTTATAAGGCAGCTCAGTTGCCCAAGAATCATTTATTAATGAAACTTGGGATAAATATATAAATAATGAAAATGATTTAATATGCAATTTTTATGCAATTTTTATGCAATTTTTATGCAATTTTTATGAATAATTTAGTTTTAATTGATAGACATAAGTGATTACAAATAATAGGATTAGTGAATTATGAATACTAATGAATTGCTTGATAAGCTTGAAAAGCTTGGATTGTCTGATCAGACAAGGTTGGATTTAGAGCAAAGAAATATTAATAAGGCATCATTAAATGAAATTGCTAATATTCTAGAATTTGGTAATCCTATCCAAATTAAATCAGATAATACTGTTGAGGCTTGGAAGATTAGATCCTATCATTTTTCTGGACTATCTCATCTATTGCTGCTGATAAGCTCGCCAAGACTATACGCTTACCTAAGTGCTGATTCGTCATATGGGTGCCTAGGAGATCAAATAGATGATTTAAGACTTGTGATAGATTCTGCTATTAATGGATTTGAATCTCCATATAGCACTATAAAAACTCTAGAAGGTTGTTTGTCTTTAAATGAAATCAAAGAAACTTTAGAAGATAGATTTGCTATGGATTTAGACCATGTCATCAATAATTTTGGTCATTTAAAAATTCAAAGATCTTTGGCTTATGAAAGGTTAAATATGGCTATTGAGTTGATATCAGAAAATTGGTCAGATGATCAGACAGCTGAGGAACTTCGTGATCGACTAGCAGAAGAGAGAGAACAATTCCATTTTAATATTGCCGAATGGATTTAGAAATACTAACTAAGAAAGCTCTATAACTTTTCCAGCATTTCCAAAAGATACTTCTGAGTTATCAAGCCTACTCATATCCTTTTTAACTTGTTTTGCAATAACGGCTGCAAATTCAATAGGCACTGCATTGCCTATCATCTTGTAGCCATGATCAACATTGTTATATAAAAACTCATATCCATCCTCAAAACCTTGAATTCTTGCACACTCTCTAACGGTCAATCTTCTATATAAGTCTTTATTTTTCTTGCCTTGCTTGAATTCCATTACATTAATT
>MDTF01016807.1_pt1 | contig 11433 bp, 13 predicted proteins | sample 811191 | NCBI WGS metagenome assembly MDTF01 (sample SAMN05326649, study PRJNA326480) | marine metagenome | isolation source: seawater | place: Southern Ocean | collected 2011
ACAGTGACACTCCAAGTAAATGCTGCAGAAAAAGTTGAGCTTTTGAAAACGGAATGGAGTTTTAAGGGTTTATTTGGAAAATTTGATAGAGGGTCATTACAAAGAGGTTATCAAGTTTATACAGAAGTCTGTTCTTCATGTCACTCGATGAAATATTTAAGTTATAGAAATTTAGCAGAGAAAGGTGGGCCAGAGTTTAGCGAGGAACAAGTAAAAGCTATAGCTGCAAACTTTGAAGTTACTGATGGACCAAATAATGATGGAGAAATGTTTACTAGAGCAGCAAAATTATCAGATAAGTTTGTTATGCCTTATGCAAATGTGAAAGCAGCACAAGCGGCAAATGGTGGGGCTTATCCACCAGATATGTCTGTGCTTGCAAAGGCAAGGAGTGGTGGGGTAGATTATATCTACTCAGTACTTTTGGGTTACGAAGATCCACCCAACGGAATGACTCTTGATGAAGGTGTTTACTATAATAAATTTATGTATGGAAACAATATTAAAATGTCACAACCATTATCTGATGGCTTAGTAGAGTACAGTGATGGAACGATCGCTTCAGAAGAGCAAATGGCAAAAGATGTAGCAACATTTTTAATGTGGGCTGCTGAGCCACATTTAGAAGCTAGACACCAAATGGGATTTAAAGCAATAGTTTATCTAATTATACTTACTGTGTTGGTTTATTTTAGTATGAAAAGAATATGGTCACGTGTTGAAACGGAAGTTTAATACATCACCATCTTTTACAATATAATCTTTTCCTTCTAGTCTCATTTTACCGTTTGTTTTTGAATTTACCCAGCCATCATTAGCTATAAAGTCACTATAAGCAATTGTTTCAGCTCTTATAAAGCCTTTTTCAAAATCAGTATGAATTTCTCCAGCAGCCTTTGGTGCTGTACAATTTTTTTGAATTGTCCAAGCTCTGGTTTCTTCAGGACCCGATGTAAAATAAGTATCTAGCTCCAAAATATTGTAGCCTTTCTGAATCAACATATTTAAACCAGTTCTTTTTAATCCAATCATCTCCATATAATTTTCTTTTTCCTCATTTTCTAATTGGTTGATTTGATTTTCAATATCAGCTGAAACTATTAAAGTATTTTTTTCTCCAAATTTTTTAATAAAAGATTCTGTGAATTTATTACCATTTTGAACACTTGCTTCATCAACATTACAAACGAAAATTTTAGGCTTTAAGGACAATAAACCACTTTGATTCAAAATTTTTTTTTCAAATTGTTTGTAAAGAATTTGAATATCTTTAGAATTATTTATGCAATCTGAGGCTATTTCTAATATTTTTAATTGTTCTTCACTTACATTTTTTTTATTACTTTTTTCTAATCTTTTTTGTATTGATTCCAGATCAGCTAACATCATCTCAGTTTCAATAATTTCTAAATCTCTTACAGGGTCTACGGTAGGGTTTACATTTTGAATATCGTCAGAATCAAAACACCTTATCATATGTATTATTGCATCAACTTCTCTAATATGAGATAGAAATTTATTTCCTAGGCCCTCACCCTTGGAGGCACCCTTTACCAGGCCCGCAATATCTACAAATTCAATAGTAGTATTTATCTTTTTTTTAGATTTTGATATTCTTACTAATTGATCCAGTCTTTCATCTGGAACAGGAACAACACCAACATTTGGTTCAATTGTGCAAAAAGGAAAATTAGCTGCTTGTGCTTTACTTGAGTTAGTTAGAGCATTAAATAAAGTTGATTTACCAACATTTGGTAAACCTACAATTCCACATTTTAAACTCATTATTTATTATTAACTGTACTTGAAAATAAATCTAATTTTTTCTTTATAAGTAGTGAGATAAACTCTGTAATGTTATCTGAAATTTTATCTATTTCAAGCATCTCATCTTCATCAAAGTTCTGCAGAACATAATCTCCAATTTCAATATTTCCTTTTGGTTTACCAATGCCAATACGAACCCTAGAGTAGTCTTTGCTAATAAATTTATCTATAGATGCAATACCGTTATGTCCTGCACTTGATCCTCCAAACTTGGCTTTAATTTTACCAAATTCAATATCCAAGTCATCATGAAAAACAATTACATCTTCTGCATCAATCTTAAAATATTCTAATAACTCTCTAATACAAACTCCTGAATTATTCATAAATGTTAGTGGTTTGATTGCATATATTTTTTCATTCTCAATATTACCCGTAGTCAACAAGCCTTTAAATTTTGGTTTTTGTTTGGATAAACCAAATTTTTTATTTAGTGAATCAATAATTTTGAAACCAACATTATGTCTGTTGTTTTCGCTATCAGGTGTGGGATTACCAAGACCTACAAATAAAAGCATAAATTATTATTGGAATTTAAATTTAATTGATTATTTTTTCTCTTCAGCAGATTTTTTAACTTCACCTTCTTTTTTATCACCTTCAGCTCCACTTGTTGCCGTTTTATCTCCTGCTGCCTCTTCTCCACCTTCTGCTCCTTCAACAGCCTCTGCTTCAGCTGGTTTTTCAGGCTCTTTCATCACAGTTGGTGCTGCTAGTGTTGCAATAACAAAGTCTCTCCCTTGAATTGTTGGCACGACATCACTCTCTAATTTTATAAAAGAAATTTTAAAACTTTCCCCTATATCAATCCCATCTAAATCTATTGTTAATTTTTCTGGAATTTTTTCACTTGGGCATTTAAGTTCAACTTTTCTTCTTACAATATTCAATACTCCACCTCTCTTTAGACCAGGTGATTTTTCATGATTGATAAATTCAACAGGAACCTCTATTCTGATCTTTGCACCAGGGATTACTCTTAAAAAATCTACATGTATTGGTTCATCTGTTAATACATCATACTTAATTTCTTTAGGTAAAACATTTTGAGCTTTTCCATCTAAATTTAATGTAATTATATTTGATAAAAAATTTTCTTTTTCAATTGATGCTTTTAGTAATTTTTTTGAAACAGAAATTTTTTCATTCTGATTATCTCCACCATAGATTATAGCCGGGACATTGCCATTAGCTCGAAGAATGCTTAACTCTCCCTTTGTTTTGTTACTTCGGATGTTTGCGTCTAATGAATTCATAAAACCCAGGTTTTTAGCCCATGTTCCAAAATAACTCAAGGTAATTATTTAAATAAATCTGATACAGAGGTTGAATTTGAAATTCTTTTAATTGCTTCTCCCATTAGCCCTGAAATTGATAAAATTTCAATATTTTTCATACTTTTGATTTTTCCACTGTTATCAATTGTATCTGTAATCACTAATTTTTTTATATGGGAGTTTTTTATTTTTTTTATCGCTTCCCCACTTAGTACACCATGAGTGATATAGACATAGACATTTTTAGCACCTCTCTCCTTAAGTGCTTTAGCGGCGTTAACAATTGTGCCTCCAGAGTCGATTATATCATCTACAATGATACATGTTTTATCTTTAACATTTCCAATAATATTCATTACTTGTGATTGACCAGGCTTTGGTCTTCTTTTATCAACTATTGCAAGTCCCACATTTAAAATTTTACCTAGCGCTCTAGCTCTTTCGGTTCCCCCAACATCCGGGGCAACACAAATTATATTTTTGTCCTTAATGTTTTTTTTAGCATGTCTTGCAAATATAGGTGTAGTAAAAAGGTTATCTACAGGAATATCAAAAAAACCCTGGATCTGTCCTGCGTGTAAATCCATAGTCACAACCCTATCAGCCCCAGCTTTTGTAATTAAATTTGAAACTAATTTTGCTGATATTGATGTTCTAGGTACAACTTTTCGATCCTGTCTTGCATAACCAAAATAGGGTATTACTGCAGTAATATTTTTTGATGAGGATCTTTTTAGAGCGTCAATACAAAGTAATAATTCCATTAAGTTATCATTAGCAGGGTAAGAAACAGATTGGATAATGAAAATACTGTTCCCCCTGATGTTTTCATTTATTTCAATATAAATTTCTCCATCAGAAAATTTTTTAATACTTGAATTGATAAGCTTTGATTTTAAATATTTAGCAATTTTTTTGCTGAGAGGTTTATTGCTATTTCCAGTTAATAATTTCATTAAAAAATTAATTAATCATAATTATTGAAATATTTCTACCATAATCATCATGTTTTAAACTTATAGATCGTCTAGCGCTAAAAAAATTATTCTTTTTATTAAAAGTGTCGATATTTAATATATCTATATTCTTAATTTTACATAATTTCACTTGAGTTTTTACATAACTAGGTAAATCAAAGTAAATTTTATTTGCCCTGTCAGTAAAAAATTTAATATTTTTTTTATCTCTTTTGATAAATTTATCTTTGAAATTTTTTTTTATTTCATAGTTTTTCAAAGTTATGGATGGCCCGATTGCAACAGTCATATCTTTGGGATTGCACCCTTTTTTGATCATAAATTTTAAAACATTTTGAATGATTCCTTTATAGGCGCCTTTCCATCCAGCGTGGATAGAGGCAATCATATTTTTTTTTTTGTCACAGACTAATAATGGCACACAATCAGCGGTCAAAACCCCAATGGGTAATTTACGCTGATTAGTGATTATTGCATCTGCTTCAACATTTTTTTTATTATTTATTTTAGAGTTATTGTTTATAAAAACAAATTTATTACTATGTATTTGTTTAAGCAAAAAAATTTTTTTTGAAGATTTATATATTTTGCTTTGAGCAATCTTAAGATTTTTAAGTATATTGAGATTATTATCATCTGACCCTAGACCACAGTTTAAACTTTTATAAATTCCTTTTGATTTACCTCCATTTCGATTAAAAAAACCATGCTTAATATTAGATAATTTTGATAATTTCTTAGATGAAAACAAATTAAAAACCTACCTTAAAACTATTACTTGATTTTTTGATTAACATAACTTTAAATAAATCTCCCATTTCCTTTTCATCAATAAGTCTTTTGAGTCTGTAATAAATATCTGTTTTTTCTGTAAATTTTTTATTTCTACTTATTATTTCCGCTCTTTGTTTTATTCCTAAATTGATTAAAAAATTTTTTTGAGATGTGAATTTAATGCTTAATTTTTCATTTTTTTTTATAATTTTTTTAAATAAATGAAAATTTATATTATGAGTGATATCTGATTTCCCAATATTTTCTAATACATTGGAATACTTATGTTTGTAAATAGCTTGTAAGGTATCCTGCATTTTTATTTTATTATACCCATAATCAATGATTAGCATTCCACCATTATTTTTTTTTATAATTTTTGCTATATTGTTTAAGTATTTGATACCAGTTGGGGAATACTCAATAATTTGTTGTTTATTTGAAATTTTAATATTTATTTTTTTTTCAATTTTTTTAATATCAGTTTTTTTATCAAAAAAATAATTTTTTTTTGTATTTGAGAGATCAACAAATCTTTCAAACCATAAATTTTTTTTCTTAAAAAATTGTTTAATAGGGATAGAGTCAAAAAATTCGTTTGCAATAAAAATACTAGGAATATTTTCTAAATTTTTTAAATTTGATAACCAATTAACATTTTTTTCTAAAATCTTACTCTTTTGAACTTTTATTAAATTTTGGCTTTTTTCGTGAATTACAATATTGCAAGAGTTAAAAAAAATTGGGAATCTTTTAAAGCTATCAATTAATATTTTCATCATTTCACCATTTCCAGCACCCAATTCAATTAAGTTAAATTTTTTAGGTGACCCCAGACTTTGCCAAAAGCATATAGTCCAAATAGCCACCATTTCAGAAAAAAGTCTTGAAATATTTGGTGCTGTTATAAAATCTCCTTTTTTTCCAAAAGGGTTTTTTTTCATGTAATAACCAAATTGTTTATTATAAAGAGATAAATTGATAAATTTATCTAATGATATTTTATGATTTTTGCTGAATTTCATTTTTTATCAAAAATAAATACACCCCGATAAGAAAAAAAATAAAACTTATTATTTGTCCCATCGTAAGGGTTAAAAATACAAAACCTAATTGTTCATCTGGAACTCTATAAAATTCAATTAGAAATCTAAAAATAGAATAAAAAATTAAAAATAAACTAGAAAGTTTCCCTGGTTTTCGAAGACAGCCTTTGCTCCAAAAAAATAAAAGTATTAAAAATAAAACTAATCCTTCTAAAATAGCCTCATATAATTGAGAGGGATGACGATACAAATCATCTATCTGGATAAATTTTACTGCCCACGGAACTGACGTTATATGTCCGTATAATTCTGAATTAATAAAGTTAGCTATTCTTCCAAAAAAAATACCAATAGGAGCCACTAAAGCAATAACATCTAAATAAATATATTTATTTTGGTTATTAATTTTTGCGTACCAGGTGCTAGCAATTATAATTCCTATCAAACCTCCATGGAATGACATCCCACCCTGCCAAATTTTAAATATGTCAATTAAATTATTTGAGTAATAGTCAAGGTTATAAAATATAATATATCCTAATCTTCCTCCTAATATTATACCAATAATTAAATAAGTGACATAATCGTCAAATTTATCTTTTAACTCGTTATTTTTGATAAAAGCTTTTTTACTTAAATACCACCCAGCTAAAATTCCAGCAATATATGCTAATGAGTACCATCTAATTTCCAAAGAAAAAATTTGAATAGCAACTGGGTCAAAGTTATTAATGAACATTTTAAATTATAAATAATAAAGTATAAGTATAATAGGTTATTTAATAAATATATGAAAAACTCTCAATTTGTACTTGATAAGATCACAAAACTATTCGAACAGGGACTAGTTTCATCCAGAGATCTAACAAATGAGTTGATAACCATACTAAAGTCAAAAAGAGATGAATTTGTTTTTAAAATGAAACTTACAAGCAAAGATGAATTTGAAATTTTATCTAAAAGAGTTGAAAGTTTAGAAAAAAAACTTGAAAAATTCCAACCACAGAAAAAGAAAAAAATTAAACGGGTAAAAAAATCTTAACACCCAGACCATTCATAGAAGATTTTTCTAGTTTAATATTCCCTCCATGTGATTGAATGATATCAGATGCTATTGACAATCCAAGACCCACACTTGATTTCGAATCTGTTCTGCCTTTGTCTATTTTATAAAATGGTTTAAAAACATTGTCATATTCTTGTTCTGGAATACCAGGACCGTTATCCTCAATTTTGATAAATAAATTTGTATTTTTCTTCGAAAATTCAATATTCACCCTGTTGCTATATTTAATTGAATTATCAATTAAATTATTAATACATCTTTTAATTAAATTTCTTCTGCCATTAAAATAAATTCTTGAAGGTATAGTTTTTGTAATATTTTCATTATTATACTTTTTAATTATTTCTTCTATTAATTCACTAAGATTAAATAACTCATCTTTTTCTAAATATGATGAACTAGTAAATTGAAGGTATTCATTTAACATTTTTCCCATTTCGTCGATATCTTCAGTCAGTTTGTTAGCTAGATCTTTATCTTTTATGAATGCGGTCTGTAACTTCATTCTAGTTAATGGCGTTCTAAGATCGTGACTTATTCCAGATAGCATCTCAGACCTTTGATTTAAGTGCCGAATTATTCTTTTTCTCATTTTGTCAAATTCATATCCAGCTTGTCTTATTTCCGATGCACCCGAAGGTTTAAATTCTTCAACATCTTCACCTTTACCAAATTTTTCAGCTGCTTTTGCCAAAGCGGTGATTGGTCTAGTTTGATTTTTCAAAAATATCAATGATATAACAACCATTATAATAGCTGGTACTGTAATCCATAATCCAAATATTCTAGCAGAAGAGCTCGTTAGTCTGTCCTTAGGTACTAAAAATTTAAAATATCCAGATTGGTATTTAATTCTTAAATCAATTAATTCTCGATAATTTGTTGTGTTAAACCAAAACTCTTTAGAGCCAAACCTTGATTTTAATTCTCTTCTCAGCGATCTATCAATTGGGCTAAACCATCTTTCTTGAAAAGAATATTCAAAAGTTTTATCTTCAACAAGTTCTATATTTAAATTTTGATAGACAGAAAAAAGATTAGTGATTTCACTTTTATCATAATTATCATTATTATAAACTTCGATAAAGGTCTGGATCTCATTTACTAATGCTTGTGTCATACCTTTATTAGTTTTTATCCAAAGACTGTCAAAAAAAACAATCGTGATTATTAATTGTATTACAATTACTGGAACTGCAACAATTAGTAGAGCTCTATAAAATAATTTTTTAGGTAGAAGGTTTTTTATAAACCTACTCAATCCATAAAACATAGCCAGCTCCTCTTATTGTTTGAAGAAATTTAGGATTTTTAGAATCTAATTCAATTTTTTTTCTAAGTCTTGTTATGATTACATCGATTGATCTTTCTTTGTCTAGATCAATTAATCTTCCAATTTCTTCTCTTGCAAATATTTTTCCAGGGTTATTGATCATTTTTTCTAAGATAATTTTTTCAGTATTGTTAATCTTAAATTCTAATTTATTTTTAAAAATTAATTGTTTATTCAAATCAATTTTAATATTTTCAAATTTAATAATTCTTTTTTGATCATTATACTTAGTCTTATCTAATATATTTTGAATTCTAAGAATCAGTTCTTTTGGTTCAAAAGGTTTTGGAAGATAATCATCTGCTCCAATTTCTAGACCCTGAATTCTATCAATTGCTTCACCTTTTGCAGTTAGTAATATTATAGGTGTTTCTATTTTTTTTTTATTATCTTGCATAAATTCTAAACCACTTTTTCCTGGCATCATGATATCAAGAATAATAAGATCAAATTTAATTATTTTTATTTTTTCAGAAGCATTTTCAGCACTGTCCGCAGTTGTTACTAAATAGTTATTTTCATTCAAATATTTTTTAACTAAAGATCTTATACCGTCATCATCATCTACAACTAAAATATGTGCTATGAAATTATCCATTAATTATCTTATTTAACACACTGTTAAAATTAAGCACCTCTTCTGAGCTTGAATTAAGCAAAGCATTATAAATCCTTTTTTTTTGAATCCCAAAAATTTCGTTGAAAATCTTCTTTCCTTTATCATTAAGAAATATATGTTTTATTCTTGTATCTTGAGCGTCCTTTTCGAAGGTAATTGCCTCAAGTTTAATCAGATCCCTAAGTATTCGGTTCAAACTTTGTTTAGTGACTTTAAGCCTTTTTAATAAATTTGAGATAGAGATGCCCTCATACATAGATAATAAGTGAATAACCTTATTGTGAGCTAAACCAATCGAATATTTATCTAAAATTTTTTTAGAATCAGAAAAGCTTTCTCGATACCCCACAAACAATTTTTCAATCAAATCTTTTAATTGTGTATCTTTTAAATATAAAAGTTCTTTCATTATCGGTAAGTTATATTGACATATTATAGATACAAAGATAATTTTCAGTAATAATTTTATTTCATATATGACACCTTACGATCAAAGAACTGGAAAAATATGGTACAATAACCAACTTGTTGATTGGGAAAATGCCAATATACACATTTTAAATCATGGTCTTCATTACGCTAGTTGTGTTTTTGAAGGAGAAAGAGTTTATGAGGGTTCAGTTTTCAAATTAGAAGAACACACTTCAAGACTTTTTTATTCAGCAAAAAGAATGGGTATTAAGATTCCATATACAGAAAAAGAAATAAACTTAGCAACCAATCAAGTAATTGAAATTCAAGATGTTCAAAACGGTTATGTAAGACCTGTAGTTTGGAGAGGAAGTGAAATGATGGCTATTTCTGCACAACAAACAAAAACTCATGTTGCGATAGCTACTTGGGAATGGGGTTCTTATTTTGATCCAAAATTAAAAGTTGAAGGAATTAAGTTAAATATTTCTAATTGGAGAAAACCGGCGCCAAATGCAATACCGTGGGACACAAAAGCGTCAGGTCTTTATATGATTAATACTTTATCAAAACATGAGGCGGAACAACAAGGCTTCACAGATTCTTTGATGTTGGACCATGAAGGGAATGTAGCAGAAGCAACTGGAGCTAACATTTTTTTTAAAGATAAGGCTGGAGATATTCACACGCCAATACCAGATTCTTTTTTAGATGGAATAACAAGACGAACTATTATTGAAATTTTAAAATCAAAAGGTATTAAAGTTCATGAAAGAAAAATCGATCCATCAGAGCTAACTAATTTTATAGGATGTTTTTTAACTGGTACTGCTGCTGAAGTAACACCAGTTTCCTGTATTGCTGAAAATCAATTCAAAGTATGTAAAACAATTATTGATTTAAATGAAAGTTATCAAACTTTAGTAAGAAAGAAAAAAGTAGCTTAATTTTTATTGTCTTCCGAAATAGCGTGATCTATTCCTTTGCGCATATAATCATAACCCGTGTAAAGAGTAAGTGCTGCTGAAAGCCATAATAAAATTATACCAATGGTTTGAGCGTTATAATCTTGAAAATTAATAATTCTATTGCCCGTGTCTCCAGAAAGTAAAAGAGCTATTGAAACCATTTGTAAAAAAGTTTTTAATTTTGCAAGACTTGAAACTGGAAGTTTAACTTTTCCCTCAGCTAAAAATTCTCTGAGACCTGAAATTAAAATCTCTCTAGTTAAAATGATAATAGCTGCAACCACTTCATAATGTCTAATCGTTCCATCCATTACTAGTAAAATTAATGCTGTTGCTACAATAATCTTATCAGCAATTGGATCTAATAACTCACCTAACTTAGATTCTTCCCCGAGCATTCGAGCCAACATTCCATCTAAAAAATCTGTAAATGAAGCAATAATAAATAAAATTAAAGCAGTTAAATCTCCATAAAAACCTGGAAGATAAAAGGCCAATACAAAAAATGGTACAATGATTATTCGGCCTATTGTCAGTATATTTGGAATTTTTCTAAGCATATTTATTCGTGAAAAAAGTTATATACTTTTTTTGCAACTTTTTCTTCAACACCTTCAACTGTTTTTATTTCATCAAAACTTGCCGATTCTACTGCTCTAGCTGAACCAAAATGATTTAATAGAGCTCTTTTTCTGATAGACCCGATACCTTGTATTTGGTCTAGCAATGATTTTGTAATACCTTTCGCTCTTTTAGCTCTATGAGAGTTAATTGCAAATCTGTGTGCCTCATCGCGAAGTCGCTGCATAAAGAATAGAGTAGGGTCATTTTTTTCAAATTTAAAAGATACTCCTTTATAAAAAAATGTTTCATCACCACTATTCCTCATTTTTCCTTTGGCAATAGCAATCATGGGTAGATCATGTAAACCAAATTCATCTAAAACTTCTTTAGCTGATGAATACTGACCTTTTCCACCATCAATTAGTATTAAGTCAGGTAATGTTAAATAGTTTCCCTTCTCAAGCATTGCTCTCTTAAATCTTCTAGTAAGAACTTCTTTTAACATTGCAAAATCGTCTTGTTCTGCACCTTTTGTTTTAATATCAAATTTTCTATATCTCTTTTTAATAAA
>MDTF01014008.1_pt1 | contig 11429 bp, 8 predicted proteins | sample 811191 | NCBI WGS metagenome assembly MDTF01 (sample SAMN05326649, study PRJNA326480) | marine metagenome | isolation source: seawater | place: Southern Ocean | collected 2011
CGGCAATAACGATTATTTCCATAAAACAGATGAGTACTGATGATAGGGGGCGTATTAGCCTGTTGGGTCAGTCTTTTTTCTATGGGGTGGTTTAGCTGCTGCTATGGAGGTTTTGATCCCGCGTCGCTGGGTTGGTCTTATCTCATGGGTGGTTAAGCCAAAATAGCGGCAGTGTGGAAGAGCTGTTTGTTGCCCATTATTAGGCTAATCGAGCAGGGCTATTAAGAGTGGTCTTTAAGGGTTTTTAACGGATAGCCTTGAGTGGCAAGAATCTTATAGCGAGCTCTGAGAGGTAACTGTGGTAGTGGTTTTTCGGTGGCTGGCTTAGGGAATCGAACTGCCTTGATGGTTTGCGTGTATATCTGTGCCGTCGATCTAAGCCAATGATTTAGTTTGAAATGAAGTGCGTTTTTACCTGGAAAGGGTCTGAGCTGCCAGTGGCAACGGTCACTTCAACCCAGCCAATGTCGGGAGAACCTATCCCCTCTAATCGGTAGATAGTGGAAATGGTACGACCTGATGAATCTTTGACCGGCTGGTCAAATTTAAAGTCATGGGTGTCGCCGTGAATCAGCAAAACCGGTTTAGCTAAGTTAGTCGCCCCTGTGCGAATAGCGGCCAGAAGCCCGGCGAACGGCTTAATGTCGTATTTTTTTGCCCGACGCTTAGACATTCCAAAAGGATTGCCATGAATGGCAATTACCATGGCGGCGCTGTCTGATTGTTTCGCGTTTGCGAAGCTGGAGTTTAGCCAGTTGATACTGGCAGTGATTCTGCGAACGGCTTCTTCGTCATCGGCTTTAGTTCTGCCTTTAAATTGAGCGAGGCCATTGTCAGATCCCAGGACATGCAAAGTGACGAAACTGAGACTGCCCTTGGTCCAGTATTGATGTTCTGGAAATTCTTCGAACCCAGGTGTCATTGCCTGAGAATCAAGCGGCATAGTAGGCGTGCCTAAGCTAACTCCAATATTTGGATAGGCTAGTTTTCTAAGCAGGCTCAGTCTTTCGAGTGGCTTATAGCCGCCGGCTTTTTTCCGATGGCAGTCTGTCCAGTCATTGTCGCCGGGGATAAAAATTGTCGGGCGGCGAATGTCATCAATGGCATTCACGCGACTGGTTAACATCTCATCAGTGCAGGGAGCTGACCCACCTTTAATGTCGCCAACATGGATTAGAAACTCAATGTTGGAGGCTTCTATGGAGGAGACTAGGTCTGGAAAGCGGGCTAGTGCCTTCTTGCCATAGGGCCCATCCCCCACCACCCCAAAAGAGGTGTCAGCGGCTGCTATCGCGCCAAAGCAACAATTAACCACTGCCGCGAGCATACCAATTTTAAAGTTATGAATCCTAGTCATTGCCGCTTCTCCAAAAGTGCTGCCTTGCCCAAAAAGGTTCGCGCAACTAATTGGAACACATCTCGCAGTGCCAGCCTAGTCTAATCCAAAAGGCTAAGCTGGCTATTACGCCGCCGCGCTACTCGTCTGGCTTAGCGGCTGGCTTTTCCTTGCTTGTATACTTTTTCTTAGGCTTGCCTTTATCTTTGTCCTTATCTTTGGATTTGGACTTGTACTTAGGTTTGCTAGCCTTCTCGCTGTCGCCATCCCTGTCAGGCTTGCTTATCCGAGGGCGTTTAGCAACACTCTCGCTACCTTCAGAGTTGGGATCGAACTTGGATATTTTAAGTGCTTGGCCGCCGACCCAGACTTTTTTAAGACCATTGAACACCTCTCCAGGCATGTCTTTAGGAAGGTCTACTGTACTGTAAGCGTCGAAAATTGAGATGCGGCCAATATGTTTACTGTCCAAGCCAACTTCGTTGCTGATTGCCCCAACTATATTGCCGGGCATCACTTTATGGATGTGTCCGACCTCTATGCGGAATCGTTCTAAACCTTGGTCAGGTGGGCCATCTCTGCGCGCTGGCTTAGCTCTTTCTCTGGTATTGCGCGATTTTCTGTCTCGACCTTTAGAATCGCCACGATCGGAGTTTTCCCATGCCGCTTTAGACTTGGGTACCGGCTTGTGGCTTAGCAATAAAGGTGATTCTCCTTGAACCAGCTTTGCAAGCGCGGCAGCTATATCCTCTGCCGGTATATTGGTTTCTTCCTGATACTGAGCAATCAGCTGAGCAAAAACAGCGAGATCATCTGAAGCTAATGTGTCGGTTATTGATTTTTTAAATTGCTCTATGCGCTTGTCATTGATGAGATCTGTGGAGGGTAGCTCCATCATCTCAATTTTCTTATTTGTTGCTCTCTCTATCGAGGCGAGCATTCTCTTCTCGCGAGGGGCAATAAACAAAATGGCATCACCGGTCCTGCCGGCGCGTCCAGTTCTGCCAATACGGTGGATGTAGGCTTCAGTGTCATGGGGAACATCGTAATTCACCACGTGACTTATTCTGTCTACATCAAGTCCTCGAGCCGCAACATCGGTGGCAACTAGAATGTCGATTTTGCCTTTCTTAAGCAGTTCAATGGTTCGTTCGCGCTGGTTTTGGGCAATGTCACCGTTCAGTGCAGTAGCTGAGAATCCGCGAGCGGAGAGTTTCTCGGCTAACTCAACGGTAATAATTCGAGTGCGAACGAAAATAATCATGCCGTCGAAATCTTCTGCCTCGAGTATCCGAGTGAGAGCGTCCAACTTGTTCATTCCACTAACAGGCCAAAATCGCTGGCGAATATTTTCTGCCGTTGCGGTCTTCATCTTAATCGTGACTTCAACGGGGTTGTTTAAATGCTGATTGGCTATGCGTCTTACTTGCTGTGGCATGGTGGCCGAAAACAGAGCAATTTGGCGAGATTTTGGAGTTTGTTCTAAAATCCACTCTACATCATCAATAAAGCCCATGCGAAGCATCTCATCGGCTTCATCTAACACCAGTGTGGTTAGTTTGTTCAGCTTCAATGTCCCTTTGCGCATGTGATCCATGACCCGACCTGGGGTGCCGACAACAACATGGACGCCGCGCTTTAGTGCGCGAATCTGGCCGCTGTAATCTTGGCCGCCGTAAACCGGCAGTACATGGAACCCATCTAAGTGTCTCGCGTATCGCTGAAACGCTTCAGCCACTTGAATAGCAAGCTCTCTGGTGGGAGCTAGAACCATTACCTGAGGGTCTTTTTGTTTAAGGTCCAAATTGGATAGTATCGGTAGCGCAAAAGCAGCGGTTTTTCCCGTGCCTGTTTGAGCCTGGCCTAGAACATCTCGGCCATCTAATATTAGTGGAATGGTTTCGGCCTGAATCGGAGACGGAGTCTCATAGCCTACGTCATTTAAGCCTTTCATTATCGGGGCAGAAAGCTTTAAATCGCTAAATGCAATAGAAATTGGAACGGGAGTGTCGCTAGTCATAATGGATGCCTTTTCAGTAGCTTCACATCAGTCAGCTACGAATTAATCAGAGTCAAAATGCCCATAAAAACACGAGGCTTTCGACTTGGGTGGAAAGGCTCTCAGCCGATTTGCTGAAGCCTTAGTCTGGTTTTCACGTTTTGGAGGGTGCGCAAGCATAGAGATAAATGGCCTCTATGTCCATTTAGTCGGCAGATTCTTTTAAGTATATGAGCTAGTATATGAAGTTGCCCCTCTATTCTAGGTATAAACCTTCCTCCATTGTCCAGATTAACCGATAGTTTCGATAAGAGTGCTCGATTAAAAGTTCGAGATGATGAAACCGTTTCGGGCTGGTCCGTGGGGGTGGTCATCTTTGGAATCTGCTTAACTCTGCCGAGTTTGTATACTGGAGCAGTATCGGCACAAAACTTAGGCATTGTTGAAACGGCCAAAGCGATAGGCATAGCCAGTTTAGTTCTTGCGGTTATGTCAGTTCCTGCCGCCATCGTCGGCGCAAAAACCAGACTTAGCAGTTATCTGCTTATCGAGTTCGTGTTCGGCCGGAAGGGTGCTGATTTTGTGAACGCTCTTTTAGGTTTAACGCTTCTTGGCTGGTTTGCTGTTACCGCGGGATTCTTTGGCCAAACCCTACACATTGCTTTTACCGAAATGTTTGGACTGTCGCCTCCGGTATGGGTGCTTACGCTAATTTCTAGTTTACTGATAATGCTGACAACGTTATTTGGATTTAAAGCGATTGATCGTTTGGCTTTGTTTGCGGTGCCATTGCTTATTCTATTCCTACTTTATGTTGCGTACCTTTCTCTTAATCTTCAAGGTTTGAATTCACTTTTGGCAATAGAGCCCGCCAATCCTGAATACTTTTCGACAGCCGTGTCCACCATCATTGGCAGTCTTATCGTTGGCGTGGTGCTTATGCCTGATTTGTCTCGCTATGCCCGATCAGTTAAAGACTGTGTGATCGCTTCAATTTTAGGGAATGGTCTGGGTAATTCTTTTTCCATGTTTATAGCAGTAATACCTGCTCTGGCAACGGGCTTTATCGACCCGATGATTTATATGATTTCTCTGGGGGTTTTGGCGAGCGCTTTTATTATCTTAGTATTTGCGACGTGGACTACCAACAGTGTGAATTTATACAGCACCACTTTGGCCGCTGCGGTTATTGTGCCAAAAGTTCCGGAATGGAAACTATTATTGGGCTGTGGTTTTTTAGGTACAGGAATGGCTGTTGCAGGGTTGGCTGAGTATTTCATTTCTTTCCTCGAGTGGCTTGGGGTGATCGTGCCTCCTATTGCTGGCATTTATTTAGCTGATTTTTTTGTATTGAAGCGCCAGACTTTCGATTTGGATAAATTATCTAAAGTCGCTGATTATGATTTAGCAGCGCTAATTGCTTGGCTGCTGTCCACGTTTATTTCTGTATTAGCTTTTTGGTTTGAGATTTCTTTTACAGGCATAGTGAGTTTGGATGCTCTAATTCTAACTATTCCGCTTTACTTGGCGTGCACGAAAATTTGGCGTACTAAATACGTTCGCACTCTCCCCACATGTTGAATTGGAAAGACAGATGAAGATTGGAATAGACGTAGGTGGAACCCATACGGATGCTGTTGTGATGCGAGGTTTAGAAATCCTAGCCACTCACAAAGCGCTTACCACCGGTGACGTTAAGCAGGGAATCGTCGAAGCCTTGGACACTGTTATGTCTATTGCTAACTTGGGTGCTGCAGACATTACTGCGGTGATGATTGGTACAACTCATTTTACGAATGCGGTGATTGAGCGGAAAGAGCTATCTGAGACTGCGATTATAAGGGCCTGCTTGCCTACCGGGTCGGGGATTCCTCCTATGTGCGATTGGCCCGAGGATATTGCAAGTTGCCTTGGTAATCATGTTTATATGATCAAAGGTGGCCACAGATTTGATGGTAGCGAAATTCACGCCTTGGATGACAAGGAAATCGGCACCGTACTCGATGACTTGGTGTCCAAAGGCATCGAGTCGATTGCGATAGCTTCCGCCTTTTCGCCTATTAACAATTCCCATGAACATTACATTGCAGCGTTAGCGAAGGCGAAAATCTCAGGCGCCAATATTACCGTTAGCCATGAGATTGGCAGGTTGGGTGTGTTGGAGCGCGAAAACGCGGCGTTGTTAAACGCCGCTTTGGGAGGTTTAGCTCAAAGCGTAGTCTCCAATATGAAAGCGGCGCTGGTGGAGCGGAAAATCAAATGTCCATTTTATGTTAGCCAAAACGACGGCACGCTTATGTCGGCGGACTTCATTGCCCGATATCCGGCACTGACCTTTGCCAGTGGTCCAACCAATTCCCTTCGCGGCGCTGCAGTCTTGAGTAAGCTGGACAATGCAATAGTAGTTGATATCGGAGGCACGACCTCGGATGTAGGCGTATTAGCCAATGGCTTTCCTAGAGAGAGTAATAGCTTTATTGATGTTGGTGGGGTCAGAACCAATTTCAGAATGCCAGATATCATGGCGATTGGGCTTGGTGGTGGAAGTTTGGTTAGCGCTGATGGCAAATCAGTAGGCCCCTCATCAGTGGGTCACCGATTAGTCAAAGAAGGCTTAGTGTTTGGCGGCTCGCAGCTCACCGCCACCGACATCATAGTAGCCGCAGGACACCAAGATATAGGTGAGGTAAATAAAGTATCTGGATTGTCAGGGTCATTGGTTGGCGCGGCTTCGGCAACCATGCATCGAATGATTGATGATGCTATTGATAAGATGCGGCCAAGTGATGAGCCTGTTCCGGTAATACTCGTCGGTGGTGGGTCAATATTGATAACAGGTAAGCTCAACACAGCCTCCGAGGTTTACTGTCCCGAGCACGCAGGGGTTGCCAATGCCATCGGCGCTGCAATTGCCCAAGTCGGTGGTGAAGTCGAATCGGTTGTGAGTTACGACAAAGTTAAGCGAGACAAAGCAATACAATCCGCAACACAGGCAGCAAGAGAGAAAGCGATCAAAGCAGGTGCGCAGGAGCAAAGTCTACGAGTTTTGGATATCGAAGAAACTCCCTTGAGCTACATGGATGACAACGCAGTTAGACTGCGAATTAAAGTCATTGGTGATTTAAAGCAGGATAGGCAATCATGAAAGAGATTTGTGCAGAAGATATTAAGGACCTTTGTGCGGGAGCTGCTTTTCTTGCGACTGGAGGTGGAGGTGACCCCTATGTATCGCAGCTAATTGCCGAGCGGTTGCTGTCGCGCTACGGCCCCGCAAAGTTGATGCCGCTAGATCAAGTGCCTGATGATTTTCATGTGGTGAGTATCGGTATGGTGGGGGCGCCTACGGTGACGCTGGAACAGCTACCCACCGAAGATGAGGCAGTTAAGGCATTTGACGCCTATCAAGCATTGACCGGTAAGAAGATCGACGCCGTGATTCCGTTTGAGGTGGGTGGCGGCAATAGTACGATTCCACTTACCGTGGCTGCTATGCGTGACGTGCCTTGCATTGATGGTGATGGCATGGGGCGAGCTTTGCCGGAAGCACAAATGATGACGTTTCCTATCTATGGGGTACACCCGACACCAGCTGTACTGCGTGATGCTTGGGGTAATCAGGCTATTCTGGATTGCAATGACGCTGAAACTTTTGAGCGCCATGTGCGGGCGATGGCTGTCACTATGGGCGGCATGATCAGCTCGGCAGAACACGGCATGACCGGCGCACAAGCGCGCAGAGCTGCGATTCCTAAGACCATTAGTTTTGCGACTAATCTCGGCAAATTGCTACGGGATCACGATGGTATTGTTGACGCGATAGAGAACAGCATAGTTGAATTGTTTAAGGCCACAGACTACGGAATTGTGAGAAGGCTCTACACGGGAAAGGTGGTAGACAATGAACGCAAGATCGTCGGCGGCTATGATGTGGGTACCGCAACAATTCAAAGTTTTGATGCCAACCAAGCAGCGATGACATTACTGATCAAAAATGAATATTTAATTGCCAAGGTGGGAGAGGAAGTTGTTGCAACTGTTCCAGACCTAATTTGTATCGTTGAGCAGGAGACCAGTCGGCCGCTGAACGCAGAGCGTATGCGCTATGGCCAGCGAGTGACAGTGTTTGGTATTGGCTGCACGCATCACTATCAAACCGATGTGGCGCTTAAAGTCGCTTCGCCGCGCGCCTTTGGCTTTGATTTGGATTATGTTCCTTTAGCTGATTTGGGCCGAACTTAATAAAGCCCCCGAGGTCGGCTAGCGATTGAAGGTAAGTTAAATGGGGCATAGCAATTAGCCCTATTTGTTCAGTGCTAAGGTATACTTCCCGCCAATGAGCAGTGCCCAACAAATCCTTCAATCCGTTTTTGGCTTTCCCTCGTTTCGAGAACCCCAAGATGAAATCATCGACACCGTTGTAAACGGTGACGATGCTTTAGTGTTGATGCCAACTGGCGGAGGTAAGTCTCTGTGCTATCAGATTCCTGCTTTGGTGCGAGACGGCTGCGGCATTGTAATCTCGCCATTGATTGCCTTAATGCAAGACCAAGTTAGTGCTATGCGTTTGCTAGGGGTAAAAGCTGACTTTTTAAATTCCACACTCACTCATGAACAAGTCCAGAATATCGAGCAGGCTCTTTTAGAGGGGCACTTAGATTTACTCTATATCGCGCCGGAGAGACTGAATCAGCTAAGAACGATCAAACTTCTGCAGCAGGCCAAGATAGCGCTTTTCGCAATCGATGAGGCGCACTGTGTGTCTCAATGGGGTCATGATTTTCGTGCTGACTACTTAAAGCTCAGTTTGCTGCATGAACTGTTTCCAGAAATCCCCAGAATTGCACTTACCGCGACGGCAGATGAAAGAACCCGAAAAGAGATAATTCTACGACTACAACTAGAACAAGCGAATCAATACATTGCCGGCTTTGATAGGCCTAATATTCGTTACCGGATTACCCTAAAGCACAGTGCTAAACAGCAGTTTCTAAAATTTATTAAGCAAGAACACCCTAAAGATGCAGGCATTGTGTATTGCCTGTCTCGCAAAAAGACCGAAGAAATAGCAAGTTGGCTGCAAGGACTAGGCTTCAACGCCTTGCCATATCATGCCGGCCTACCGTCGCAAATGCGGGCAGATCATCAGTCGAGATTTTTGCGAGAAGAAGGCGTGATTATCGTCGCGACTATTGCTTTTGGCATGGGTATAGACAAGCCAGATGTGCGTTTTGTGGCACATATGGATTTGCCAAAAACCGTAGAATCTTATTATCAGGAAACTGGCCGTGCCGGCAGAGACGGTGCTCCAGCAAACGCATGGATGGTGTACGGCCTGCAAGATGTAATCAAGCTTCGACAGATGATGGCGGAATCTCAAGGCAGTGACGAGCATAAGCGTGCAGAGCAGCATCGACTAAATGCCATGTTGGGGCTGTGTGAAATTACCAGCTGCCGACGTCAAGCTCTTATGAATTACTTTGGTGAAACTCTGGCCCAGCCCTGTGGCAACTGTGATACCTGCCTTGAAGCACCAAAGACTTGGGATGGCACCGAAGCCTCACGCAAAGCGCTAAGTGTGGCTTATCGTACTGAGCAGCGATTTGGTGTTAACCATCTAATTGATGTTCTACGTGGTGGCAATACCGATAAAGTATTTCAGTTTGGGCACCAAAACTTGCCTTCCTATGGGATAGGTAAAGATTTGGACAATAACCAGTGGCGCTCGGTTTACCGCCAGCTTGTGGCTAGAGGTTTTCTGAGTGTTGACCTAGAGCGCTATGGTGCTTTGTGCTTGCAGGAAGCCTGCCGTCCTCTGTTGCGGGGCGAGGAAACTATCGAGTTACGCCTGGATATCAAGCAGAAGGTCGTTAAACAACAAACCAAGACGCCATTGGCAGATGATATCGACGTTGGCCTATGGGAGGCCCTGCGTGAATGTCGCCGTGAATTTGCCGAAGAGCTTGGAGTTCCTCCTTATATGATATTTCACGACAGTAGTTTGCAAGAAATGTGTCAGTCTATACCCAGAGGGATGGAGGAATTTGGACTAATTAGCGGGGTCGGCGAGCGAAAATTAGAAAAATACGGGCCAGCCTTTGTTCGGGTGATTGCTGACCATCTGTCAGCTTAGGGGCCCCATGAAGGCCTAAGGGCTCAATGCAGATTGGAAGGAGTGCCTTGAGGCCGCCTTTTATTGTTACAATCAGATTTCACACTGCGCCGGATTTACGTTCCGGAGGGCACAAGGAATTGACCGATGACTACCCTGCATACTGATGCCAGCTCGAATGGCAGCCAAGATAGCGACGTTGATGTCAGTCCAGACGTCAGCCCACATAGTAACTCTGGTAGCAAGGTAGTTGTTGCCGCATTATATCGATTTGCCGAACTCCCCGATTTCGCCACGATGCGAGAACCGCTTCATGATGTCATGTTGGTCTGTGAGGTTCGCGGCACTTTATTGCTTGCTGCAGAAGGAATTAATGGCACCATCGCTGGATCCAGATCTGGTGTTGATAAAGTCCTTGATTGGCTTCGCAAAGATGAACGATTTCATGGCTTAGAAGCTAAGGAATCCACCGTGGAGGAAAACCCATTCTACCGAACAAAGGTAAAACTGAAAAAAGAGATTGTGACTATGGGCGTGGAGGGAATTGATCCTAAGCACATAGTTGGAACCTATGTTGAACCGAAGGATTGGAATGCGCTTTTAGATGACCCGGAGCTTGTGCTAATCGATACAAGAAATCAATATGAAGTTGAAATAGGCACGTTTGAAAAAGCAGAGAACCCCTCAACAACTTCGTTTCGCGAGTTTCCTCAGTACGTTAAAGATAATTTGGATCCTAAGAAAGCTAAAAAAGTCGCCATGTTTTGCACGGGGGGTATTCGATGTGAAAAATCCACCGCTTACCTCAAACAGCAGGGCTTTGACGAGGTCTATCACCTTAAGGGCGGAATACTAAAATATCTCGAAGAAGTGCCCAAAGAACAAACTAAGTGGCAAGGCGAGTGTTTTGTATTCGATAACCGAGTTACTGTAGATCACGACCTTGAACAGGGTAATTATGATCAATGTCACGGCTGCAGAATGCCTATTACAGAGGAGGACAAAAGCAAAGCTGAATACCAAAAAGGAGTCAGTTGTCATTACTGCTATGATAAGAACAGTACGGAACAACAACAGCGATATGCGGAACGTGAAAAGCAGGTGAAACTGGCTAAGCTTCGAGGTGAGTCGCATATCGGTCAGCCTATGCAACAGACAATAGAGCAGCGGCGAAAAGAGAAAGTAAAATACAAAGAATCTCAGCGGCGACTAAAGACTTAGATGGTTATTTTTGGCTGTGTTGGCCAAGATGTATCGGTGCTAATTTTAAAGGACTAGGCCTGCAGGCGTTACTCCAAAAGATACAACGATAAATAGGTTATTTATGACAAAAAAAGGATTGTCCATGAGCCCTTATGGTGACTTCCTTGGAATTCAAATTGGTGAGTATGGCGAGGGGCTTGCCCGGTGTAGTTTGCGCTTACAGCCTCACCATATGAATGCGGGTGGCAGAGTTCACGGCGGAGTTCTTTCCTCTCTTGCGGACACGGCGGCAGGTGTCGCGGTTCGCTCTGTAAGGCCAGATGGGAAGCTGTCTGCTACAACCGATTTAAGTATTGCTTTCATAAGGCCTCCTCTCGGAGAGTGCTTAATCGCAAGCGCAGAAGTTATTCACGCTGGACGAAAGCTCTTTCGAACCGAGATCGCTATTCACTGTGAAGACAAACTAATCGCTAAAACTACAGCTACCTTCATGATTGTAGACGCCCCAAAGTAAAGCGTGTACCCATGCCTCATTGGTTATAAAGGCGGGCCTTTTGTTAGAAATTAAGCCAAAGATTTTTTAGATAAACGTTGGTTAATGCTCAAGTGGTTTTTAACGGTTAAGTTAGCTAGCCTGTGGCCGTAACGCGGTTGTTCAAGTTGCCATAAACGCATTTTTAATTACTAGATTAATCTGTGAGGCGGTCATGAATAAAGACAAAAAACCTGCATTAAATTCGCTCCCAGAAAATTGGAATAAAAGCCGCCTTGAGTTTATTAAA
>MDTF01007466.1_pt1 | contig 11426 bp, 12 predicted proteins | sample 811191 | NCBI WGS metagenome assembly MDTF01 (sample SAMN05326649, study PRJNA326480) | marine metagenome | isolation source: seawater | place: Southern Ocean | collected 2011
AGCGCAAAGGAGTAAAATCCTACCGGTCTCGAAAGAGGTTTGTTGTGGTGGATTAACCGGAAAAAATATGAATATACCTGACGTAAACATTAAACAATTATTAGAAGCTGGTGTGCACCTGGGCCACAAAACCTTAAGATGGAACCCAAAAATGAAGAAATTTATTTTTGGAGAAAAAAATTCAATACATATAATTGATCTTACGCAAACGGTTGTTTATTTTAAAAATGCTTTAACGGAAGTGTACAAATGTGTGTCAAGCGGCGGAAAGATATTAATCGTATCTACCAAAAAACAAGCTTCAGAACAAATTACGAATTTAGCAAAAGAAACTGATCAGTTTTATGTAAATTACAGATGGCTTGGAGGAATGTTGACTAATTGGAATACCATCCAAAATTCAATTAAAAGATTAAAAATGCTTGAAGAGACTTTATCAAAAGAAGATACGGGTTTTACAAAAAAAGAAATTTTAAAACGAAGTAAAGAAAAAGAAAAACTTAAGAGGTCACTTGGCGGTATTGCTGATATGAAGAAATTACCTCAGTTAATTTTTATTATAGATACAAATATTGAGTCACTAGCAGTTGCTGAAGCTAAAAAACTTAATATCCCAATAGTAGCTATTTTAGATACAAATTCAGACCCAACAGATGTAAAATTTCCAATACCGGGTAATGATGATGCTAGAAGATCAATTAATTTATACTGTGATTTATTAAAAGATACTATTATTAATGCTTCAAAGTTTATTGCAATAAAATCTACTGAAAAAGAAGATAAGGAAAAAACAAAATCAAAAAAATTAGATAGTAAAACAGTTGAGACTAAAAATGTTGAAATTAAAACTGAAGAAAAAAAATCTAATTAAATCTTAATTTTATGCCCAGCAAAGATTTACTTGAAAGTGTAAAAAAACTTAGAGAAATGACAGGTGTTGGCTTTAAGGATTGTAAACTTGCAATCGACGAAACTGGTGGTGATATAGAAAAATCTATAGAATTCCTAAGAAAAAAAGGAATTGCTAAAGCTTCAAATAAAATGAGTAGAACCGCCTCAGAAGGCCTATGTCTTTTATACGAAAAAAATGGCGAGGTATCTTTAATAGAAATTAATAGTGAGACAGATTTTGTTGCAAAAAATGAGGCATTCCTTTCCTTTTGCAAAGAAATCTCCAAAATAAATTTTGAAAATAAATCTGATCTAATTAAAATTAATAAAGCTAATATGAAAAATAATTTATCAGTAGAAACAAATTTAATAGATCTAATTGCAAAAATGGGTGAAAAAATAACAATAAGAAGATCTGTTTTTTTTGACAATTCAAATGGAAAAAACTCTTTTTATATTCACGGAGCTTTAGAAGACAAAGTTGGTAAAATTATATCAATTGTTAAAACTTTAAAAGAAGATGGTATGGCAAAAAAAATAGCAATGCATATATCAGCCTTATCCCCTATTGCACTTGAGGAGAAAGATTTAAGCAAAAAAATTATTGAGAAAGAAATAGAGATTATAAAAGCTGAGCTATTAAACTCAGGCAAGCAGGAAGAAATAGTGGAAAAAATTGCAAAAGGTAAAATTAATAAATTTATTTCCGAAAACACGTTAGTTAATCAAGTGTGGATAATGGATCCCAAAAAAAAAGTTTCAGATATATTAAAAGAAAATGATATAAAAGTAGTTGATTTTATAAGATATAAGGTTGGTGAAGGGGTTTAAGTCATGAGTTCAGATTTTAAGGAACAAATCTATTCAGTTAAAATGGATAAAACCATTCAATCTTTTAAAAAAGATTTATCATCTCTAAGAACAGGAAGAGCTAACGCAGCTATGTTAGACATGATCAAAGTTGATGTCTATGGACAGGTGATGCCTATAAATCAAATGGCCACTGTAAGCGTACCCGAAGCAAGAATGATAACAGTTCAAGTTTGGGATCAATCAAACATAAAGGCAATCGACGGTGCTATACAAAAATCTGATCTAGGAATAAATCCGCAGATAGATGGCTCCGTTTTGAGATTAAGAATTCCAGATTTAACAGAAGAAAGAAGAAAAGACTTAATTAAAGTTTTAAAAAGTATTGGAGAAAAAAACAAAGTTTCTATCAGAAATGTTAGAAGAGAAGCAAATGACGAACTAAAAAAACTTATCAAAGAAAAAATAATCAGCGAAGACGAGAACAAAAGTTTCGAAAAAAATATTCAAAAAGTTACAGATGACCATATAGCAAATATAGAAAAAATTTTAAACGAAAAAGAAAAAGAAATTCTTCAGGTATGAACAAACTTAATCACATTGCCTTCATTATGGATGGCAATGGAAGATGGGGCTTAAAAAAAAAAAATAATAGAAATCACGGACACCTTGCAGGTGTTAAAACAGTCCAAAAAATTGTTGAAGCATCGATTCTATTTAAGATTCCAATTATTTCATTTTATGTTTTTTCAACAGAAAATTGGAAAAGGCCGAAAACAGAGATAAATTATCTTTTTAGCTTAGTTAGTATTTATTTTAATAAAGAAATTAATAATATTGTTAAAAATAAAATAAAAATTATTTTTTCAGGAAGATCGAGAAACCTGCCCCTTAAAATAAGAAAAGTTTTAAAAAATGTTAAACAAAAGACTAAAAATAATAATAAACTAGTTGTAAATCTGGCTATAAATTACGGATCAAAAAATGAAATTATTGATGCAATTAAAAAAATAAATCATAATTCTCAAAAAATCACGGAAGAAAAAATTAATAAAAATTTATATTCTAATCTAGCCTTCCCGGATATGCTCATAAGAACCGGAGGACAGAGAAGATTAAGTAATTTTATGCTATGGCAAATCGCGTATTCAGAGATATTTTTTTTAGATAAATTGTGGCCTGATTTTACCAAAAATGATTTAAAAACAATAATAAACAAATACCACAAAATAAAAAGAAATTTTGGAGGAATTTAGAATGCTCAGTGAAACTTTAAAAAGAATTTTTACATCCATAATTCTTTTACCAATTCTATTTTTTGCTACTATTTATTCAAGCTTTTATCTGATCTCATTATTAATAATAGTTTATTTATTATGTGTTTATGAAATAATCATAAATAATAAGAATATTTTTTTTAACTTATTTGCGAATACTTTATTACTTGTTTCTTTTTTTTCTTTCTACTATTTAAGAGGTAATACTGACAACTCTCTAACTATTCTTTTCTGGATTTTAATTTCTACTTTTTTGTCTGATATTGGTGGATATATTTTTGGTAAAATATTTAAAGGAAAAAAACTAACCAAGATAAGTCCAAATAAAACATACTCTGGGTCAATAGGATCTATAATTTTAAGCTGTTTATCTTTACCTTTACTAAACTCATTGCAATTTTTTTTTTTTAGTAAATTATTAATAGACTTTTTAAAATTTGAATTTTTAATATTTACTGTTTTAATATCTATTGTTTGTCAGTTGGGTGATATTTTTGTATCCTTATGGAAAAGGAAAGCTAAGATTAAAAATATAAGTAATATTTTACCGGGACACGGTGGCATACTTGATAGAATTGACGGTTTAATATTTGTTCTGATATTTTGTTTAATACTAAAATCAACTTTATTAATTTAAGATGAAAAAAAAAACTATCGCTGTTCTTGGATCAACTGGTTCTATTGGCCAGTCTACTCTCGATATAATAAAAAAAACAAAAGAATTTAAAGTTGAATTGATAATCGCTAATAAAAACTATCAAAAAATTATCAACCAGATAAATATTTTTAAGCCAAGAATAGTTGTTGTGAATAATGAGAAAGTCTATTTAAAAATTAAAAAAAAATATAAAAATATAATACTCTTAAATAAAATTAACAATATTCAGAAATATATCAGAAAAATTGATGTAACCGTATCTGCTATTCCTGGAATCGCAGGTCTGGAGCCCACAATTTTTTTTACAAAATTTAGTAAAAAAATTCTTTTAGCTAATAAAGAAGCAATTATTTGTGGCTGGGACCTAATAAAAAAAAATTCAATTAAACACAAAACAGAATTAGTACCTATTGATTCTGAACACTTCTCTATAGCAATTTTATTAAAAAATTATTCAAAGCACGAAATTGAAAAAATTTATATAACAGCATCAGGAGGACCTTTTCTCAATCTTAATATAAATAAATTTAAAAACATAAAACCTAAAGAAGCAACAAAACATCCAAAGTGGAATATGGGCAAAAAAATTTCTGTAGATTCTGCTACATTAATGAATAAAGTTTTAGAAGTTAGTGAAGCTTTAAAGTTGTTTCCGTTTAAGCTTGAACAATATGAGATTATAATCCATCCAGATTCACTCATTCATGCAATCGTAAAACTTAAAAATGGTACGTCACTGTTTTTGTACCACGCGCCTGATATGAAAATTCCAATAGGCAATGCTTTGTTAAAAGATTTTAATTATAGAATTCTTTTTACAAAAAAAAATATTGTCTATAATAAAATTCAAAATCTAAATTTTTCTTCTGTAGATAAAAAAAAATTCCCTGCTGTGAGCTTAATACCCACAATGAACAGTCGAAAATCGTCAGCAATTATAATCAATGCAGCAAATGAAATATTTGTTGATGAATTTCTTAAAAAGAACATAAGTTTTAATGATATTGTGCGTTATTTGAAACTTGTTTTAAAAAACAAAAGATATATAAAAACTTCAAACATGCCTTCAGATAGTATAAAAAATATATATATAATTGATAATTGGGCTAGAAAGATTGCTTTAGAAATTGTGAAGAAAAAATCAAATTAATGTTAAAAATTTATACTACTATATTTTTATTAATTTTTTTTAATTTATCCGCAGAAATTATTCAAAAATTAGAAGTAAAAGGCAACGATAGGTTTAGTGTTGAGACTATTAAAGTTTACGGTGAAATCACTATTGGCAAGGATTACTCTATTTTTGAAATAAATGAGATATTAAAAAATTTATATAATACTAATTTTTTTGAAGACATAAAAATCTCTCTTTCTAATGGAGTTTTAGATATTACTATTAAAGAATATGCAGTAATAAACTTTATCGATCTTAGAGGTGAGAAATCTAACAATATAAAAAAAAAAGTTCTTAAACAGCTTAATTTAAAAGAAAAAGAAAGTTTTATTAAAAATAAATTAACGCAAGATGTTAATTTAATTAAAAATATTTATGCATCTATAGGATTTAATTTTGCAAACGTAGAAGCCAAAATAGAAAAATTTGATAACAACCGAATAAATCTTATTTATATTTTAGAAAGAGGTAAGAAGACAGATATTGCAAAAATAAATTTTATTGGTAATAAAAAAATTAAAGAAAAAAGATTAAGAGATATTATCGTTTCTGAAGAAAAAAAATTTTGGAAGTTTTTATCTAAAAACACCTTTTTAAATAACAGCAATATTGAATTAGATAAGAGATTACTAATTAATCATTATAAATCACTTGGTTATTATGATGTCCAAGTTTTATCAAATAATGCCGAAGTTAGCCTGCAGAACAAAACCAACCTTACTTATACCATTAATGCAGGCACTAGATATAGAGTAAACAGAATCAGTTCTAATGTAAGTGAAGTTCTAGATAAAAAATTATTTGTACCGTTGCAAGATAGTTTTAAAAAAGTAATTGGAAAATATTATTCTCCATTTAAAGTTAAAAAATTATTAGACGAATTAGATTTATTAATAGCTAGTAATGACTTGCAATTCATTGAACATTCAGTGAATGAAATTTTAGAAGGTGATACCATTGAAATTAAGATTAACATTTTCGAAGGAGATAAAAAACTAGTAGAAAAAATTAATATTACTGGTAACACCGTTACCAATGAGTCAGTCATCAGATCAGAGTTACTTTTAGATGAGGGAGATCCATTTAACAACTTAAAATTGACTCAATCAATAGCTAGGCTTAAGTCAAGAAACATATTTGGAGAGATTAAAAATAAAATATCTGATGGAGAAAACTCAAATCAAAAAATTATAGATATTGAGGTAGAAGAAAAACCAACTGGTGAAATTAGTGCGGGCGCAGGTATTGCTACGGATGGAGCTTCATTTGCATTTTCTGTAGCAGAAAACAACTGGCTAGGCAGAGGGGTAAAAGTTAACACTAGTATAGATGTAAGCGCAGATAGATTTACAGGTGGAATAAGTGTTTCAGATCCAAATTATAAATTTTCAGGAAATTCTTTAAATTACTTTGCGTCAAATTCTTCTAATGATAAAAAAGAATCTGGCTTTAAAAACAATATTACATCTGTCGGAGTTGGGACTGAATTTGAACAATATAGAAACATCTATTTGTCTCCAAGCTTAACCTATTCACGCGATGTTATGAAAGTAGAGAACTCAGCTTCAAAATCTTTGCAAAAACAGAAAGGCACTTTCTCTGATCTAGCTTTTGACTATGGTATTACTCTAGACAACCGTGATAGAGTTTATTCACCAACTGACGGGTATCTTTCAACTTTTAGCCAGGGGCTTCCGGTTTATTCAGATTCTCCGTATTTAAAAAATTCTTACGCATTTAACAAATATAAAACTTTATCACCTAACGCTATAGGAAGCTTTAAAGTATATGCTACAGCTATTCACGGGTTAGACAATAACAATGTGAGACTAAGTAAAAGAGTAACTTTACCAACTACTAAATTGAGAGGTTTTGAATCAGGAAAAGTTGGCCCTAAAGACGGAAAAGATTTTGTCGGTGGAAATTATGGTATGACTACAAACTTTGAAGTGGCTCTTCCTAATTTGTTACCAGAAGCAACTAAAACAGACGTAGGCTTATTCTTAGATTTTGGTAATCTCTGGAGTGTAGATTATGATGATAGTTTGGATGATTCGAATAAGATTAGATCTACCGCAGGAATTAACACAAGTTGGCTCTCTCCAGTTGGTCCAATGACTTTTGTTTTTTCACAAAACTTGTCAAAAGCAAGCACAGATGTTACAGAGGCTTTTAATTTTAGACTAGGAACTACTTTTTAGACTAAGCACCAACATATATGAAAAAATTAATTTTTATTATTATACTTTTTTTAGCTTATAATTTGAACTCTTTCGCAGATGAAATACATTTTATAGATTTTGCTAAAGTACTAAACACTAGTAAGCCAGGAGCTGAAGCACAAAAGAATTTAAAATCAAAATTTAAATCAAATTCACAAAAATTTAAAAAACTAGAACAAGATATTAGAAAAGAAGAAGCTGAAATAATTTCTCAAAAAAACGTGTTATCAGCGGAAGAATACAAAAAAAAACTTGAAACTCTTAGGAAAAAAGTAGCTGATATGCAAAGAAAGAAACAAGAATCTCTTAACAGTACAGCTGAATCTAGGAATGCAGCAAAAAAGTCATTGCTAGAAGCTGTAAATCCTATTCTTGAAAAGTATATGGCTGAAAAGGGCATTAAAATAATTATTGACAAGCAAAGTGTTGTTTTAGGTGTCTCAAGTTTAGAAATTACAGATCAAATCATCGCAATCCTAAACAAAGAATTACCATCGTTAAAGATAAATTAATCCCAATGGGTACGAACACTTTCTTTGAGCAAAAAGGACCTTTTTTCCTCACTGAAATATTAGCTAACACAAAGCAAAAAATTAAACTATTTGATATCAAGCCTTTAAATGAAGCCAGAGATACAGATGTATCTTTTTTTGAATCAATTAATTATATTGAATCAGCGAAGTCTACCAAAGCAGCGTGTTGCTTAACTACTGATAAACTAAAAATTTATTTACCAAAAAAATGTGTTCCTATAATAGTTAAAAACGTACTTTTTGAGCTTTGTAAGGTTGCTAGAAAATTTTATCCTAGTGCTGATATTGATACTCCTGATCTTACGTTAAAGATACCGACAAAACTCATGTGCTCAAAGGTAAAATTTGGTAACAATGTTTTAGTTGGAAAAAACTGTAAAATAGGAAAAAATACTATTATAGGATCTAATTCAATAATTGAACATGATGTTTTAATTGGAAAAAATTGCACAATCGGCTCTCATGTGGTCTTAAGGAACTCAATAATAGGAAACAATGTGGTTATACAGGATGGATGTAAAATTGGCTTAAAGGGCTTTGGTTTTATACCTATAAAGGAAAAGAATTTAAGATTCCCTCATGTAGGAAAGGTAATTTTAAAAGATAATGCTGAAATAGGTGCTAACTGTACGCTTGACAGAGGATCTATTGGAGACACAGTGATAGGTAAAAATTCTTTTTTAGACAATCAGGTCCATGTAGCACACAATGTAAAGATCGGTGATAATTGCATGATAGCAGGTCAAGTGGGATTTGCTGGAAGTTCATTTATTGGTGACAACGTTTCTATTGGTGGCCAAGCAGGTATCTCTGGTCATTTGAAAATTGGCAATAATGTAAAAATTGGAGGCGGTAGTGGGGTAGTAAAAGATATACCAGACGGAACTGTTGTTATGGGTTATCCTGCGGTACCATTAAAAAAATTTATAAAGAACCTAAAAAAATGAACGATACAATAGATAGAAAAAAAATAGAAAGTCTATTACCACACCGAGCACCGATGCTGTTAATCGATGCACTTATTAATATCGTTCACTTAAAATCTGCTACAGCTATTATGCATGTAAAAAAAGATGGTTTTTATGTGCAAGGTCATTTCCCAGATAACCCTGTACTCCCTGGAGTTTTAATTGTAGAGGCTTTTGGCCAAGCTGCAGCCGCTTTAACTGCACATGGAATTGATCCTAAAGAATATGATAACAAATTAGTTTTTTTAATGAGCGTGGAGAAAGCTCGTTTTCGTAAACCAGTTATACCTAATTGTGAACTCCATTTAGAAATCGAAGCCATTAGATCACATGGAAGAGTCTGGAGATATAAAGGAACAGCCAAAGTGGACGGAAAAAGAATGGCTGATGCTGAATGGACTGCAACTATAGTTGACAAAAAATGATACATAGTTCCAGTTTTATTTCAAAAAAAGCCAAAATTGGAAGCAATGTTAAAATAGGTCCGTTCTGTAATGTTGGTGATTTCGTTGAGTTAGACGAAGGTGTTGAGTTAATAGCAAATGTACATATTGAGGGAAAAACAAAAATAGGCAAAGAAACTAAAATATTTCCTTTTGCAAGTATAGGTACTACTCCTCAAGATCTTAAATACAACAACGAACCCAACAGTTTAATTATAGGAGAAAGAAACACGATTAGAGAATATGTAACAATTAATCCGGGCACAGCAGGCGGTGGAGGACAAACAATTGTAGGTAATGATTGTCTGCTTATGATTTCTTCTCATGTTGCGCATGATTGTAAAGTTGGAAACAATGTGATCATAGCAAATAATGTTCCACTCGGCGGACACGTAACTATAGAAGACTCAGTTGTAATAGGTGGAAATTCTGCAGTTCAACAGTTCACTAGAATTGGAAGAATGGCAATGATAGGTGGGATGACAGGTGTGCTAAAAGATGTAATTCCATTTGGATTATCAGTTGGTAACAGAAATCATCTACAAGGCTTAAATTTAATAGGCCTTAGAAGGAAAAATTATGAAAATAAAGAAATTATGGATCTTGATAAAGCCTATAAAGAAATATTTTCTTCAAAAAAATTACATGAAAATCTAAATAAAATAAATGACAAATTTAAAGGAAACGAACTTGTCAATGAAGTTGTTAATTTCATAGCAAGAGACAAGAAAAGACCAATTTGCACACCATTAAACCAAGAGTAAAATGATTGGACTAATATTTGGAGAAACTGATTTTCCCAAAAAAATTTTAAAAAAAATTAAAAGAATAAAAAAAAAATATTTAATTATTGATTTAACAAAAAAAAAAATTTTTTAAAAATGATAAGAATTTTTATTCAATCTCGATTGGCCAAATTGGAAAAATTATAAAAATTTTAAAAAAAAATAATTGTAAGTCAGTACTTTTTGCAGGGAAAGTAAACAAACCTAATTTTACTAAACTTAAACTAGATTTTAAAGGAGTATATTATATTCCAAGAATTGTTAAAGCATCTAAGAAAGGAGACGCAGCTATTTTAAAAGAAGTTATTAATATTTTTAAAAAAGAAAAAATTAAAACTTTAAATTCTCTCATATTTACACCTGAACTTAGTTTGGTAAAAGGTGTTCATACAAAAATAAAACCTAATAGTGAAGACAAAGAAGATGTTAGTATAGCTACTTGCGCTTTAGGGAGATTAAATAATTATAGCTTTAGTCAAGGTACGGTTGTTAGAAATGGAAAAATTCTTGCTATAGAAGGAAATAAAGGGACGCATAATATGCTTCAAAAAATTAAAAAAAAACAAAATATATTAAAGGGAGTTTTGGTAAAATTTCCCAAAAAAAAACAAGATCTAAGAATTGACTTACCAACAATTGGTTTGAAAACGTTAATTCAATGCAAGAAAGCAGGCTTAAAAGGTGTAGTTTTAAAAAATAAACAAAATGTTTGTTTAGACAAAGAACAATTAATAAATTTTGCAAATAAAAATAAGATATTTATTTCTGCTATATGAAAAAAATATTTATATTAACAGGAGAACCATCTGGCGATAAGCTAGCATCAAAAGTTATATCCAAACTTAAAGCACTCAATCCAAATATAGAGTATTTGTCGGTGGGAGGTGAGAGTCTTGAGTCTTTAGGCATTAAGTCTATATATGAATTAAAAGAGATTACTTATCTTGGGTTTACCAAAGTATTATTAAACATATTTAAGATTAATAATAAAATTAACACAACTGTTAAAGCTATTCTAGAATTTAAGCCTGATATTCTTTTTACCGTTGATAGTCCAGATTTTACTTTAAGAGTAGCTGAAAGAGTAAAAAGCATAAATTCAAATGTTAAAACAGTTCATTATGTTGCTCCTCAAGTATGGGTTTGGAGGAAAAACAGAGTAAAAAAAATTAAAAAATTTATTGATCATATTTTATTGTTATTTAATTTTGAAAAACCTTACTTTGATAAAGAAAAAGTAAGTAGCGAATTCGTAGGTCATCCTTTATTAGAAAATAATAATGATGGCAAAATAGACATCAATCAATTTGTAGGCAAAAATAAAGCCATTATATCTATATTTCCAGGAAGCCGTATCTCAGAAATTAATATTTTAATGCCAATACTTCTTAATTTCATTAAACTAATGTTAAAAAATTACAACGATATTACTTTTGTATTTCACTCAACTAGAGAAAATATTGAATTAATTCAATATTACATAAAAAATACTAGCTTAATTAATTGTGAAGCTGTAAGCGATGATAAAATTAAAGCCCATTTATTAAAAAAATCGGTATTTGCTGTTGCTAAGTCAGGAACTGTTTCTCTTGAAATATGTAATGCCAAAATACCATCCATTATTCTTTATAAAATGAATTTTATTAATTTTTTAATAATAAAAAT
>MDTF01011250.1_pt1 | contig 11426 bp, 16 predicted proteins | sample 811191 | NCBI WGS metagenome assembly MDTF01 (sample SAMN05326649, study PRJNA326480) | marine metagenome | isolation source: seawater | place: Southern Ocean | collected 2011
AGAAACTGGTGATCAAGGTCAGCATGATCCAGTTTGGTATCCAAATACTGGGTTTCATGATCGCAGCCAAGGCTGATCAACTTGGCGCCACCATAGTGCTCTGCACTCAAAGCGCCATACTAACGCTGGGCGTCATCGCGTTCGCCACCCTAAAGGTAGACGAATCGACTAGCCCTTCGGATGCTGGGTTCGCCAGACATATAGTCGATTCAATTATTGAGGGATTTACCACTGTCAGGTCGACCCCCGCCCTGCTTACAGTAACGTTGCAGAACCTTGCCATGGGATTGTTTCTGATGGGCTCATACATCGTGACGATGCCGTTGCTCATTCGGCAAAACTACGAAGGAACCTCGTCAGAACTCGCTTGGATGAATATCGCTAATGCCGCGGGCTTGTTTCTCAGTTCAATGGCACTTTTAAGAATGGGCGGCGTTAAAAGACCAGGTCGCGCCCTAATATTATCGTTAGCGGCAGCCGGATTTCTGCTCGGCTGCGCCGCCTTTGCAAGAAGTTTCGCCGAACTCACCTTCATAATTTTCCTATGGGGGGTTGGGGGCGGGCTTATCATGACCATGGGGCGAAGCATCATGCAGGAACAGGCCCCAGAGGAGCAAAGAGGCCGCATAATGGCCTTCTTTTCGCTTTCGTTTATGGGCGCAGGCCTCTTTGGATCGCTCTTAAATGGTTATCTTGTGGAAGTCTTTCGCGCTGAAGGCGCTCTGCTCTTCGCTGCATCAGGCATTATTTTGGCGGCCGTCGTGACACGTGTAACGTCATCTATTTGGCGTCTTGAAAGTCACTGGAGTTAAGCTTGGAGTACTCTTTTTCATTTGCTATTTCTTGCAGGCAGCGGGTTCTAACCTGAAAAGAACGACCAATAACTTAATGAGCTGAGACCATAACAAGTATTGTTATCTGTGCAGACAGAACTTGAAACACCCCTTTCGACACGACTTACCTAAGGTAATTCTAAGCACCCCTAAACTCCAAGTTCTAATGTCCGAGCCAAAAACCACAATCAAAAACTTGGGAAGTCACGTTGCAACGACAAGATCGTGATTATGCAACCCAAGATCCAAAAACGAGAAAGGTAATTAGTAATTCTTATGGGTTTCATTGCCACATAGTTCATTTTTTCTGCCTCCATTACAATGCCTGACCTCCATCAAGCTATATATCTTGATATCAAAAAGAAAACGCCCAGCGCCTAACTACGTAGCTATTAGGCGAACGTAGACGTGGTTTAACCTTCACCACCTTTCTCAACAAACATAAATGTTTCCAGTTCCTCGATCGTCATTGATTGCTCTTCGATGATGGTCTTCATAATATCGCTGATGGAAATCATTCCAACCGGTCCTTGTCGGCCGACAATGGGGAGGTGGCGAATTTTTTTCTGGGCCATGAGACTCATACAACGATCCAAAAGAGTATTTTCTTTGGCAAAAACCACCTCTGCGGTCATGATCTCGGATACTAGAGTGGTCTTACTAGATTTACCACTTAGTACGACGCTCCTCGCGTAGTCACGCTCGGAAATGATGCCTGCGAGTTTAGAGCTATCGCTGGTAACAACCAGCGCACCAATGTTCTTTTCCGACATCAACTCAACCGCGGCGTAAACACTGCGATCTGCGCTGATCGTCCAAACATTTCGACCTTTATGATCAAGAAGTTCACCTACTGTACTCATTGGGCACCCTCCGCTGCGAATTTGTTTAACCGTTGTTTGGTTTTATTAGATTTACCAGTAAAACTTTAGAACACCATTCTTCCTAGGCTTTCGGCCACACAGACGGGTTTATCCGTCCCTTGCGCATCAACGACAACCTCATTCATCGTCTCCAGCATGCCACCCTTAATCTCTACTCTTTTCAACGTACTGGTCGCGCGAATTTTGGTACCGACAGGCACAGGTGAAGGAAACCTAATGCGGTCGAACCCATAGTTAATACCCAATTTTTGACCTTCAAGTTTTGGACCCTCTGCAACGGACGCCATAGGCAGGTGCCCCATAATCGCGAGGGTAAGATTGCCATGAGCAATGGGGGCGCCAAACGGGCTCTCTTTGTTCGCTCGATCAACATCCACATGTATCCACTGGTGGTCCATCGAAACATCCGCATAATCGTTGATTCTATCTTGGGTGACTTCGAACCATTCACTTTGAGAGGTTTGTTCTCCTACTCTTCCCTGCATTTGCTCATAAGCGATTTCAAGTACGCTCGACATATTTAGCTCCTCTAGCTCTAGTGTTTTTTTAACGGTCATACCTTGACCGATTTACGCAACTCAAATTCTATTACCTTACAAGGTACATTAACCTGCTATTCATTAACATACACAGCTTGTGATGATTGTTTAAACCAAACCAGTTTCGGCCTACCGCACTCAAGTATGGCTTCAACGGAACGCTTAGCCTGTTCTTGCGGTGCCACTTTCACACAACCTACCTCACCCCAACTCTCGTCTGGCTCGCCAATAACCGCCACCTCACGAATCTCAGCAAGTCCAAAAAGTACATTTTCTATCTCGGCAAGATGTACGTTGTCATCACCTGGCACATACATATGGTTCGAGCGTTTCTCCACATAAACAGATCCTTCTCGGTCGAGGGACCCAACGTCATCTAAACGAAGCCAACTCCAACAAGCAATTGCATTGCTAAATTTATAGTCACTACCGGATCACGCCATAAACACGGGTAGGTTTAATTCTCAGGATGACTCGCTGCTGATTTTCTAGCCAGCGCTCAAAATCTTCTGGTTCCTCAAACCCAGTGTTTTTTATGTTTTCGAACACTAGCCGCGTATTGCGCACCAAGTTCTCTTTTTCGATCACCACGTCTCCCTCTATCGAAACGAAGTTAAATGGTTCCTTGTTGGGGACAATACAAAGATTGACGCGGTTGTCTTTTTCAAGCGTCTTACGCTTGAAAGTCATTCCAGGCGTACTTACTACTAGCTCATCGCCATCACGAGCATAGGCGACTACCGAAGAAACTGGGCTACCACTTTGGCGCAGAGTGGTTAGTACAGCCCACCGGTATTCGTTGATAAACTGCTCGAACGCTTCGTTATCGGAAATCATTTTTTTACCTTAAGGCGGAGTGGATAGATATAATGCCCGACAATAAACGGAGATCCCATGCCCAAATTAACCATCGACGAACAGACCTCTTTTCTGGAGACACCCGGGATTTTGATGCGAATTTCCTGCGTGCGGGCCGATGGCAGCCCATTGGTAACTCCTATCTGGTTTGCGCTTCATGACGGCAGCATCTGTTTTACACCAAGGGCGCAGTCCGAATGGTTCGGCTGCTTGCGTAATGATCCCCGCGTTGCCCTTTGTATCGATGAGCAAGAGCTACCCTACCGAAAGGTAATTGTCGAAGGCGTCGCGAAATTGGTACACGACCTAGGAGAAGATGACGCTTGGCGTGATCTTTATCGAAACATCGCACAGAGATATGTGTCCGCTGATGCTGCAAAGGCCTACGTTCACAACACGATCGACCAGGCACGTGCTCTGTACAGGTTACCCCTGGATGAGAGCGTGGTTAAAAGCTGGCGCATGCCAATAGAGGGTGAATCACAAACCGGTATCTGGCACCAACGTTACTATGCACCAGGTACAAAGTTCTCAGAAACTTGAAGCGCTGAAATCGCCACCTTTGGGTGCTTTTCTAAACACCAGCAACTGGTTGTTGGCTGGCATCTGAATGTCTTCAATCAGGTTGAGACTGTGTTTGTTAGACTCAGCCCGAATGCTTTCAATGTCACGAATACCGCTGCGCGCATCAGACAACTTCAGCCATCCATCGAATTTTTCATTAGATTCTGTTGTGAAAGCGCCTTTATATTTATAAGGCCCGTAAAGAATAAACAGACCACCGTCATCAAGCAGATTAGCAACTCCGGCGATCATGCAGGGTATTAAATCTGCCGACATAATGTGCACCACATTGGCGCAAAATATCGCATCGAAACCACCGGTAATTGTGAACTGCGCAACATCCAAGTAGATGGGCTTTTCTAGTCCCGCAAGTGAGATTGATTTCAGGTTTCGTTCTAATGCTACAAAGTACGGTTCCTTATCAGCTGGTTGCCAGCTAACTTCTTTGAGCTGAGTCACAAAATGTACCGCATGCTGGCCTGAACCACTGCCGATTTCCAACACCCGTGCCCCAGGTAAAAGTAGCCGCTTTAACTCATCGGCTATGAACTGCTGGTTGTTATTCGCCGCATTATTAAAGAGCTCAAAGTTGGCGCTGACTTCATTTCCCATTTATGACACACTCGCTATCTATAAAATATTGAGTCAGTAACTCAATCATCATTCAAACCAAGGGAGAGCAAACATGGCCGCTTACTTTATTGCACAATACACAGTAAATGACCCCGATCTTTACGCGGAGTACTCCGCAGGCGCCGGACCGACACTCGCCAAATATGGCGCAGAGCTAGTCGCTTTTGACGTTGCAGCAGAATCCATTGAAGGAACCTCGCCGGGACCGCAGACCGTTGTCATCAAGTTTGACGATACTGCAAAAGCAAAGGCATGGTACAACTCGGATGACTACCAGGCGGTTGTAGGAAAGCGTTTAGCGGCTACTGAAGGTTTCTCGGTTATATCACAGTCCATGAACCCAGGCGGCTAACAAACAGCCCAACTTTGTTGCACAAAAACTAAAGGGGACGCCGGGGATTAGAATCTAATTCCCCCAGTCTTCTTTTTTATTTAACTCCCTACGCCCTCTTTTTAGGCTCGCCAAACACGCTGGTTTACAGACCCGAACATTTCCGATAATTCGACCCTCGTTGGTGTCAATTTCACAGCCACATAGTTCGGGTCTGTGGAGCCTCCCGGGAAAAAACCCTTCAAGTCATAATCGAGTGCATCCCACGCGTGGGCACGAGTTGCATCGTCCATCAACAATTCAGCCTTGCCACGACACAAAATGTGAACGAAGTTTGGTGGTGAAACCTGCCACTGAATGTCAACCATCGGGTTCTCTGCCATCTGCTTCGCTTTAGGCGAGCTAGACCCCGTCGCCAACCAAAGCACATCACCTTCCCAGGTGGGGTGAACCATTCGAACTCTCGGACCATTTTTTGTCTGGGTAGCCCAGGCACACCAAACGGCTGCGGCACATGCTTTGCCTACTTCCTCAAAAAATGCGTCTTTCCCTACTGCAGAGACGTCAACCATGTTCAGCGTTTCTGTTTATAGTTAACGTGCAATTGTGGCAAACCTCGCAGAATGAAACTGGGATCTGCCACAGGCCGGCCCTTCGATAGATCAAGCTGAAAATCGGTGAAGTGTTCTACCAGCTCATAAAACCCAATATTCAGCTCCTGCCTTGCCAACGGCGCACCAATGCAGTGATGTACGCCGGAGCCAAATGCCATCTGCATACCTGCTTTTTCACGATCAACATCGACAGAATCAGGGTTCGCAAACTGGCGTTCATCACGATTAGCTGCGCCGTAGCGCAACATCATCATGTCGCCTTTTTTCAATGGATAGCCGCCTAATTCTGTGTCTCGTGCCACTAGCCTGGGTAGTCCCTGCACCGGTGCTTCAATCCTCAGGACTTCCTCAATAAAAGTCTTGACCCGTTTCTCGTCGCCCCGGATTTGTTCCTGAATAGTCGGATTATCACAGAGCGCCAGCATGCCCCAGCCAAAGGTGCTGGTCGTTGTTTCATGACCGGCTACCAAAAATTGGTTAAGGACTGATAAAATCTCTCCATGGGTCAATTCTCGATCGACTACTTCCAGCTTTGAATTCGCTAGAATAGAAATCATATCTTCTCTGGGCTCAGATCGGCGGGCTTCGATCAACTTGATCAGCAGCCGTTGCAAGTCCAGGCCCAGTTGCATCCTGTGTATAAGCACTTCCGGTGGTACAGGAGCCATTTTCAGGCCAGCAGCTGCAGCTGTAGCTGCTTCAGAGAAAAACGCGCGGTCTTCACCAGGAATACCCAATCTATCCGAAATAATTTCCAGAGGAACAGGGCCTGCAAACAGGCCCATGAAGTCTGCGGCTGTTCTTCCCTTCATCGCATTAATGTTTTTGTTGATAACGGCGCGAACACTTTCTTCGCTTTTTTTGACCTCTGATACGGTAAACAGTTTTGATACTAGGGACCTGTACTGGGTATGTTCAGGCTCGTCGAGGGTCAACATGGTCGGTGGTATCTCGACCATCTGCTCAGTGATGAGCATCACTTCCGCTTGTTGCTCTTCTGAGAGCGTCTTGAACATCATTTGTTGCGCGCCCCCGAGAAATTGGTCGTACTTTGACGAAAAGTCATCCGTCCGCTTAATAGCCTCGCGCAACAAGTCATAGCGCGTAACAACATGGAGATTCATCTCCGGCATGAAGTGGACCGGCGCTTCGTCCCGCAATTTTTTATAGGCCGGGTAAGGGTCGACTAGGTTTTCGGGGCTAAATAGCTGGGTAGATAATTCGCTCATGACCGATGATTCCTGTCCAATAGGGGCTAGTAGGAAGACTACGGCGGCGCAGAGAAACAGTCAAGATTGACTGTTTCAGACGGGTAGTGGAATTACCATTCCGCTCATATCGCCTTTACCCTCATCGTTGTAAAGGACGTTGTAGGTTCGTCTTGTGAACAGCCATTCGCCATCAACACGCTGGTATTTGTCGGCATAAGTACCAATGTTAAACCTACCGCTTTGCGAACCCTGGGGCCTAAGATGCTCTGCGAGATACCATCTACCTGTGGCCGAAGCACCATTGATTTCAATCGTGCCCTGATAAACTAGTTGAACAACAAAATCGAAACCACTCATCGCCTTGGTCCACATAGCCACTACTGCATCCTTACCAGCAATCTCATTACCCATCAGGTCCCATACACCGCCCTCAGCCCAGGTGCTTGCCCACAAAGGCCCATCACGGCGATTAACGGCATCGGCATAGGCTGCCACCAAATGCCTGATCGCTAGTTCATCTTCTAAAGGGTTACTCATCTGTAATTCTCTTCTTGGCGATTAATCGATCTACTTCGCTGACATCAGTAAACATCATGCTCAGCTTAGTCTTAAGCCAGGGAATCATTTTTCCGGAATATCGCCCGAGGTGACTCCCCGGTTTGCCATGTATTGCCGCAAGGCCTCAGCAACCCTAGCAGGCTTCGAAGGACCAATAGCTTGTTTTTAGGGTCTAAAATCTGTTTTTATACTACCTCCTTTGACTGCCGCAGTCATCTGACCAAAGAGGTTGCACCATGACTACTCCAAATATTTTGCTAGTGACCAAAGGTCATCCGTTCGAAAGAGATGCATTTTTTGGCATGTTTGACGACATGGATGTAAATTGGACCCACGTTGAACAACCCGCTGCTCGTGAGTTCTTCAACACAGAACTTGCCGCCGACTATGACGCGCTGGTGATGTACGACATGCCTGGCGTTCAATTCGGAGAAGACGGACCTGTATTAGAAACACCGAGTGACGGGTACAAGAGAGGTTTCTTGGATCTTCTTGAGTCAGGGAAAGGCATGGTATTTATGCACCACGCTATTGCTGGCTGGCCGGCATGGGAGGAGTATGCTGAAATTATCGGCGGTCGGTTTCTTTACTTGCCGGATACCCTAAGGGGACAAAGTCGACCAGACAGTGGCTATAGGCATAAGGTTGAGCACACCCTTAGAGTTTTGGAAAATCACCCCATCACTCGTGGATTGCCGGCTGAATTCCCGATGACCGATGAGCTGTACCTATCCGAAGTATTTACCGACAGCATCGAACCGCTATTAGAGAGCAGCTACGATTTCACTAGCAACAATTTTTATTCAGCGACCAAAGCAGTTAAAGATGGAAAGATGTTCGACAACGAAGGTTGGGAACATTCAGATGGCTCTAACGTTGTCGGCTGGGTTAAGCACTATCGCAATAGCCCTATTGCCTACATGCAGGGCGGCGATGATCCTGAAGCATACTCATCAGCACACTATCGTCAGCTGCTACAGAATACAATCCAATGGGCCGCCAGCAAAACCGCACTCGAGTGGGCACGTCTGAGGTGAATTTTTACTGAAATTTATTGCGGCTACAGCGGTTGAAAATCTCTTCGCCGCGAACAAAAGGATCCGGAAACCTGTCCCGCAGGTCTTTGGACCTGATCTCAAGGCTGACATCCTTTCCGGACTGGCAAATTTGCTCAAGGTCTTTCTGGTCCGCTTCTCCTTCGCCAAGGCAGCAGCGACCGTTCACCGCTGCCGTAATATAGTCCATCCCCGTCATCTCACTCGAGTCCTGGTAAAAGTCGCAAGCCTGAATATATGGAAATAACGGAGACTCTAGATCTGGCAACGGATTACCCGCCCGATTAATATGCATCAGGTCTATCAGGATGCCTGCCGTCGGGTGATTCACTGATTCGACAAACGACCGCGCGGCATCCAAGTTCTTGATACTGGTAAATTCGCCAAATTCCAGACAGATCCTAATACCATCACCAGCTCGCTCACAAATATCCCTGAACTGATCTACGGAAGCCCTGAGGTCCTTATGACGAGAAACAACCAGCACATTGCGCGCCCCTAGCTCCAACCCAACGTCGACGATCAGTTTGTGCTCGTCGCTCGCCTGACCACCTCCTTCTAACCAAATTACCTCGACATCAACCAAACTAATACCGGTCTCCGCAAGGCTCAAGCGTGTTCTGGAGAGAGCATCACTACTCCATGTCGTCGCTGGCTCTACCCACATGCCAGATGACAAAAATCCTGCTTTCTGCGCAATTCGGGGAATATCCCATGGCATGGCATCCGGCACACATCCTGCCGCTAGCGCCCACATAGGCTGAGTACTTTTTACCATTTGATCGTCCTCTATGGTCATTTAGAGTATTGTGTCAGACTTCGCTGGGGCCGTACGTTAAATAACAGTCTTGACTGAAGGTTTTAGCTTCCCTACGCTTGTGCGTCTTATCTGGCGCTGTGTGCCGTACTATTTTATTTATTCCTATGAGGAGAGAACCGTGGATCTACAATTGAAAGGACAAACTGCACTGGTAACAGGTGCGACTAAGGGCATTGGACGCGCAACTATTGAGGCGCTTTCTGATGAAGGCTGTAACATTGCGTTTTGTGCACGAAATGCAGACGAAGTGGCAGCTACTGTTAAGGCTATTTCCGCCAAGGGCGTGAAAGTTTGCGGCAAGGTTGTAGATGTATTTGACGGCGATGCATTCAAAGCATTTATTAACGAAGCTGCAGCTGAACTGGGCAGTCTTGATATCATGGTTTCAAACGTGTCAGGTGGTAATGCACCAGGTGATGAGGGATGGAGGAGCCAATTCGAAGGCAACATCCTTACAGCAGTGCACATGGTTGAAGCAGGCGGACCTCATTTAGAAAAATCCAGCAATGGCAACATCGTGATGATTTCTACGACGGCTGCTGTCGAGCAGTTCATGAGCGCAGGCCCTTACAACGCTATGAAAGCCGCCCTCCTGAACTATTCAGGCGCATTAGCACACGAACTTGCACCTAAAGGCATCCGAGTTAACTCTGTCAGCCCAGGCCCAATAATGATTGAAGGCGGAGCATGGGACAACATCAAGAAAAATATGACTGCCCTTTATGACGCTACTGTCGCCCAGATCCCACTAGGTCGTATGGGAACAGCTGATGAAGTAGCTGCGCAGATTACACTGCTTGCAAGCCCAAGAGCTGGATTCACTAGCGGCACCAACGTTGTTATCGATGGTTCGTTTACTAAACGTATCCAGTACTAAGTTCAATTAGATAAAAGCTAGAAGGAAAAGGTTATGGCTGATAAGAAAATCAATGCTTACATGGTCGCCGCCGGAATGTATCACGATATTGATTATGCCCGGCTCGAACTACTGAAACTACTTGCTGAGCACGAAAACATTCGTACGAAGGTTGCATGTGATTTCAGTGATATCGAAGGTATCCAGGCAAGCGATTTTCTTATCACCTACACCTGCAACCTGATACCTAGTGAAGAAGAACAGAAAGGACTTAGGGAATACATTGCCAACGGCGGTAAGTGGTTCGCACTTCACGGAACCAATTCTATTCTTGAATTTACCGCGGATGGTGTAGATGCTCCTGAAACAGCCCCAGAGTTTATGGATGTTCTGGGGTCCCAGTTCATGGCGCACCCCCCTATCCAGCCGTTTACTGTAAAAACAGAAGCTCATGACCATCAGCTCGTGAAAGATGTCGGTGAATTCGATACTGACGACGAACAATATCTCTGCAAGATGCATGGTGATCACGAGTTATTGATGTATAGCGATTTCACTGGGACTTGTGACGGTTGGATTAACTCCGACTTTAATAACGACGACAAACGAGCGATTTACTACATCAAGAAGACGGGTGATGGGGAAGTGCTATATCTAAACCTCGGCCATTGTCGTGGGCACTATGACATGGAGCCAGTAGTCGACTACTACCCTGAGATCGAGCGCGGTTCATGGGAAAAACCCCAGTATTACGAGTTGTTGCGTCGCGGAATTCGTTACTGCGCAGAAACCTAAAAGGTTCAAACTAGAAAAGAACGACAGCCTAGAAATGGTTGCCGTGCATTAATGAAGACACCAAAACAGATAAAGAAGGGCTGCTATCGCAGCCCTTCTTTATTGCCCTTCTTTATTGCCCTTCATCCTGTTCTCTCTTCACAATCCAAGTTTCCTCTCGTCATCTCAACTTATATCCCTTCATCGCGAGCGAAGTAGATATATCTGTGTTCAAATCTACGCAAAACTAATTTAAGGAAACATTATGTCCAATTCAGATATCGTCATGTCTTTTATACACGCGTGGAACACTATGGAATGGGACGCAGCAGCTGACCTTTTAACCGATGACATCGTTTGGGATAACGTCCCGATGCCAACAATCGAAGGGAAAGCCGCCGTCGATGCTGCCATGCGTGGCATGGCGCCAGAAGCTGTCGATTGGGTGGTTCTGTCCATTGCAGAAAACGGCAACAAGGTTCTGACAGAACGAATCGATAACTTTGACATGCCCGGCGGCAAGCGGATTGAGCTGCCAGTAATGGGTACTTTCGTCATCACGACTGGCAAGATTAGCCTCTGGCGAGATTACTTCGACCTCGCGTCATTTACCTCGCAAATGGCCTAATCCAACCTAACCCTTTAAAGATAACGGAGGGAGTTATATTCTAATTCCCTACGTTTCTTCCATCAAAAAATCGCTCTTGACGACTTGGAGCGAGGTGCTAATGTGTGGGAGGCTACAAAAAAATCAAATCGGGACGGGAATTTTGACTGTAACGACACACAAATTTTTCTGTTTTTTGCCACATTTACGACGCTATTTAAACTGATGTCAAAGAAGACAAACCAACCTGAGGCAGAGGGGATACTACAGACCCCAACTGGACTGGATA
>MDTF01000746.1_pt1 | contig 11418 bp, 10 predicted proteins | sample 811191 | NCBI WGS metagenome assembly MDTF01 (sample SAMN05326649, study PRJNA326480) | marine metagenome | isolation source: seawater | place: Southern Ocean | collected 2011
ACCATTGGCGCTGAAGGGCTTGACTTCCGAGTTCGGAATGGGATCGGGTATTGCCCCTTCGCAATAATCACCAGGCAAGTTTTTATACAATATAAAAAGAAATAGTAAAGTGATTAATAATTTTTTAATTAGACAATAAACTAAGTAATAATTATCTTTAAATAAAAATATTATACTTAATTATTGCATAAATAGCTCGAAATCCGTCTAAAAAAGAAATTTTTTTACCTTCTTCATGCGTCCTACCGTAATAATTGATCGGGACCTCATAAATTTTTTCTCCTATCTTAGAAAACTTAGCTGTAATTTCAGGACAAAAATTAAAACCATCTTCCTGTAGCTTAATTTTTTTTAAAAGGCTTGAATCAAATACTTTATAACAAGTATGTGCATCTGTTAAATTTTGTTGGTTTAATAAATTTGACAAAAAAGTAAGGAAATGATTTGCAGCTAGCCTAACAAAAACATCTATAGATTTTGGTCTTATTCTAAGTCCACCCTTTAAAACTCTAGACCCATATACAATTTTAGAATTTTTTTTAAATATTGGTTCAATTAATTTTGAGTAATCATTGGGATCGTACTCCAAATCAGCATCTTGAATAATTACAATTTCTCCCTCAACTTGCACCAAACCTTTTCTACACGCATAACCTTTGCCTTTATTTTCTTTATAACTAATAAATTTAGAATAAAGGCTTGAGCATTCTTTTTGAATTATTTTTTTAGTGCTATCTGTTGAGCCATCATCAATAATTATAATTTCTTTCTTGAAACCTTTTACTTTATCAATTTTTTTTAATATCTTAAAAATTGTTTTAGATTCATTAAATACTGGAATAATAATTGAAACTAACATTTTTTATTTTCTAAGTTTTTCTAGACTGCTTCTAATAAAAGTAGTTGTACTTTTTCCAACTAACTTTTTTATAAATTTTCTTAAATATAAATTAAGTAGGTATTTCCAATAAAAAGTAATACAAAAATTTTTATGTACCTTAGTTATTCTTTGATACTCATCAGTGTTCTGAGTATAGGCGCTAATTTCACTGTTTTTAAAAATACCATATTGATGAATTTTACTTGCAATACCATGCTCTAGAGAATTAAGCCCTAATTTGTTTAGATGATACAGAAAACTATTTTTTGTGAAGTAAAAATTATGTGCATTCTGTAATTGATCTAAACTATATTTTAAATCCATAGATGGAACTTCTATATAAAATAAAGAATTCTCTTTTGAAAATTTTCTTATCTCGAGCATATCACCTTTAAAATCATGGAAATGTTCAATAACATGACTTAAAATAATAATATCAAATTTTATATTAAATTTTTTTAAAACTTCTACACCACCTTGTTCAAATCTAATTCCATTTTTTTCAGCTAATTTTTTTGATGCAGCACTATAATCAACAGCATACAGATTCCCTAGTTTTTTAAAATGAACTAAATTAGCATTATTTCCACTTCCAATTTCTATAATGTTTAAATTTTTTTTATCTAAAATAAATTTTTTTAAAAATTCGAATGCATTTGGTACATTCTCGTCATCTAAAAATATATTATTTTCGCCTTCATTCAAATGATGGTTATATAATTTTCTATAAAAGTCTGATTGATAGAATTCTTTTAAGAATGACTTCTTAAGCATGGGGTTGGTAAACATTAAGCCACAGTCCTTACAGGTAACGATACTGTTTTTAAGTAAATATCTATCTAAATTAAAAAGTTTTTTGTTTTTTTGTGATCCACATAAACATTCTTTTTTTTCTGTATTTATGTGAAAATCCTGATTGTACTTTTCCCTGTAACTATTTAGATCCATTGGTGCAACTTTGGTATAAAAAATATATTTCTAATAGACATTAAATTTGAATTAGTAGTTCTTGCAATATCTTTATCTATCATACTTTTATCAAAAATTTTAAATTCATTTTTTTCATAAAAATATACCCATGCATTGTGATTATTTAATATTTTTTTTATTTTAAAAAAATTACTTTTATTAAATTCTACAAGTATTACTGGATTATGCTTTTTTATTGTATTTTGCATACCCTTGATAACTTCAAAGTCGAACCCCTCAACATCAATTTTAATGAATTTGGGTCTACATTTAAGATTTAACTTATCAAATATTTTTATTTCTATAGGGTCATCAACAATATTAATTTTTTTTTTTTTAAAAGTTATGTTGATGCTATTTTGTATATATTTTTTATCAAAACTACAAAAATAGTGAATGCATTTATTCTTGTAGTATGGATAATAAAAATTTTTTAATTCATTTTTACTTCCAAGTGCATAATTAAAACCATATATGTTTTTATATTTTTTAAGTAATTTATTTTTTATATGATTATTAAATATGTAACGATTAGGTTCAAATGTATAAATTTTATTTACAAATCCTAGCTTTCGAAATCCCATAGAAGATATGCCAAGATTACCACCCACATCTATTATGGCATCGTTAATTTTATTTTTTAGTAATGATCTAATTCCATAATAATCCTTTTCATGTGGCAAAAATGTTTTAAATAGAGATATGTTATTATATATGAATATATTTAAAGACGGATTAGACTCAATTAACCTTATTAATCTAAATTTTAAACTATTTAATAAATTTATAATGCTCATAGAAAAATGGTTATACATTAGTAAGTTAGCTAAACAATGTTAGAAGTTTTTTTATATTCATATTTAACCTCAATTTATCTTCTTTCTGCAGGTATTTTTTTTTCAACCATAATACTGAATTTAAAACTAGATTTAAAAACAAATTTTTTTCAAAGTGGATTGTATGGTATTATTTTTATATCTTTTATAGCTTTATTTGTTAATTTTTTCTTTGAACTTAGTAAAAATATCAATACTGCAATTTTTATTTTTTTCTTTATTTATTTATTTTTAACCCAACAAAAGTTTATTAAGAAAATCTTAATTAACTCAATACTTGTTGCAATAATCTGCAGTTTACTTTTAATATTTGAAACAACTTACCGTCCTGATGCAGGTCTATATCATTTACCATATACCAACATTTTAAATAGTGAAAAAATTATAGTTGGATTATCCAACATTCATTTTAGGTATGGTCACACTTCTATAATACAATATTTATCAGCTATAAATAATAATTGGATTTTCAATGATAAGGGCATCGTTATTCCATTATCAATAATTTTTTCTTACTTTTTATTATATTTAATTCATGAGATTAGATATGGAAAAAATAAGATAATCATTTATTTTAATTTCATAATAATTTCTTTTTTATGTTTAAAACTTAATAGATATTCTGATTTTGGTAACGATACACCAGCGCATATTTTTTATTTTTTTTTATTATCTTTAACCTTAAAAAATTTCGAAAGATTTAACAAAAATAATATGGGTGAAGTGCTTACTGTAGGGGCTTATATAGTATTTAATAAGATTACTCTTTTTCTGGGTAGTTTGCTCCCAATCATAATTCTTGTTTTTAAAAAAGATATGAAATTACTTAACCCTAAAATTATATTTTTTCTTATGTTGTTTTCAGTTTCTTTTTTTATTAAAAATTTACTTGTCTCAGGATGTTTTGCCTTTCCAATAGAAAAAACATGTGTAACTAAAGTTTTTTGGTATGATCTTAACGGCAATAGAGGCTCTAATGCTAAAATGACTATGCTAGAAAACGAAGCTTGGACTAAAGGTTGGAGTGATCAAAAAGAAAATCGTAAAAATTTTGAGGAGTATTTATCAAACTTAGATTGGATAACATTATGGTCTAAAAATCATGGAAAAAGAACTTTAAATAAAATAGCTCCATTCCTATTATTATTAGTAATTATTTCATTAATTATATTTCGATTGGGAGCTAATAAAGATAATATTAACCTTAAAAATGATAATTTATTATTTAAGAAAATATTGTATCTATTTTTAATTATAAATATAGCTGGCTCAATAATGTGGTTTTTTAAATTTCCAGTTTTTCGTTATGGCTCTTCTTATTTGGTATCAACTGCAGCAATACTTTCAACAATGATTTGTTGGAATAAGATTCTATTAATAGATATTTTAAAATTAAAAAGAATACTTGGTTATTTTATAACTTTTTTATTGGTTATTTTGGTATCAAAAAACAGTCTTAGAATTGTTAAAAATTATAACAAAGCTTACAATGATAGTCCTTGGCCAAAGATATATTCAGAAAATGAACATAATGAAAAAAGAACACATAAACCAATTTATAAGAATGGAAAAATTATTTTTTATCAATCATATGAAGGCTTATGCTATTACAATAACGCTCCATGTACACATATGTTAGACTCTCAGTATAATATTGAGGAGATTAATTTAAAAGAAATGTTTGGGTATAAAGTATTTTATTTTAATAGGAATTTTTAGATGTTTAAAAAAATTAATTAAAAAATGTTAATTTAAATTATTAATTTTTTTAAGATTTATAAATTTTTCAATATCATGTGAAAGATTAAACTCTATTTTTTGGCCAGTTAAATTATCAATATTTTTGTTAGAAATTTTTAAATTTTTAAAAAATATTTCTAGAAACTTAAGAGCACTAATAATTAAAATTCTTGGAATATGAAACTTAATTCTTCTTATTTTTTTGAAATTAAAGTAAATATCTAAAAATTCATTATAGGTGATAAGTTCTCCTGTGTAAAAATTAATAATTTTATTACAAAAATTATTTTTAGTAATCGTATAATTAATAAATTTTGCAAGATCACTTCCAAAACAAACAGTTTGAGAATATTTTCCAAAACCAGGAACAGGTATGATAAAAAAATTTGAAATTATTTTATTAAGACCGTCAAAAGACTTTCCTTTTTTACCACCCTTAATTAATTTTTTTTCATAATCAACCTCTATGATTGTTGATGGCCTGATGATTGTAAAATTTTCAAGAGATCTATAAACTTCTTCACAATTTAATTTTGCTTTACCGTATACAGTTTTTGCTTCTGAATAAGAATTAACAGATGAGATGTATATATTTTTTTTGATTTGCATTTTATTAAAAGCAAAGACCATTTTTTCAGTTAATTTTTTATTAATTTCTATTTCTGAGCAAATAGATACCTCATGTATATGTATAAAATTAAGACTACATTCAAAATCTCCATGAATTGATAAAAAATATTTTTTAAAGAATAAGATGTTGTCTAAATTTATTATATCAGTGTGCTCAAACTTCTTCTCATAGATAATAATATCTATTACTTTATTAGCATTTTTAAGAAAAAAACTAGCTGGATATGTATTTGATCCAAATAAAATAATTTTCAAAATTACATCCTATCTTCGTTCACTAAATTTTTTATCATTCTTGTCGAGTTAATTGCTATATTGAAGGTCGTTGGAGAACCGGGAATATCAGGAAATACAGATGCATCTAAAATAAAGACATTTTTACATACAAATAATTCTCCATTTAGTGATGTTGAAGTGTCTTCTTTTTTAGAATTAGACATCGGAAAGCTTCCACCGTAGTGATAACTCGACCCTGGTAAATTTAATGCAACTAATTGTGGTATTATTATAAATTTTTTAGAAAAAATATTTTTTAAAAATTTAACGCAGTTATTAACGACATGTTTGGAATCGTTATTAATTTTTGTGTTAATTAATAGATTGTTTTCGTCACCCTCACCAGTGTTTTTAATTATGATATCAGAAGAATGGTCAGAATGAATATAACCAACAATTACAGTTAACCTGTTGAATACAAAGGGAAAGATTTTAACTAAATATTTTGCAAATGTTCCAAAAAAATTTTCAAAAGGTTTTAACATTAAATCATTAAATGTATAGAATTGTAGGTGTATACTTTTTGGTGAAATTTTCTTGTTATAAATTTCAAAAAATAACTCTGGTAATGTATTCTTTAATTCATTCAAATTATTGTCAGATTTTCCTAAATAAAAAGCAGGGAAATAAAATCTTTGTGACTCTTTAATTTTAATTTCTTTTTGTTTTAAGATTTTACTTCTTAAGATTAAGGATGCAGTTAATATTGGACCACATGCAATAAATAAATTTTCACAACTATACTGTTCAATTTCATTTGTTGATGTGTTTATCGTTTCCAAATAAATAAAGTTATTTGTTTTTTTAAATGTTTTAACAAAGATATTTTTTTTATAGTTTAATTTATCTGAAAATTTTTCAATTAAAGAATCTAATAAATTCTTTGCATTGAACATACATTCATAAGGGCATCCATAATGACATAATCCACATTTTTGACAATTAACCTTATTATATGAATATTTATTACTTACTGCAAATTTAGATCTACCAAAGAAAAATCCTTCATCATTTAAGTCATCTTCTTTTTTTATCAAAAACTTTAATATTTCCTTAGATGCTAACGAGATATCAAAAGTATGATCTTTGCCAATCTCAGTGTCAAAAAATTTTGCTAGATTATCTTTAGAGGATGAAATTGGAATTATAGCTTCAACTTTATTTTTATCTCTATAAAACTCTTCATATGAAATTCCCCAATTTTCTATATCTTTTTTAAAAAATGGAGAAGAGAGAGTTCCCCATATATTTGATAAACCACCTTTAGCATTTGAAGATAGCGTATTTGAGTTATGGCTATGCGAAATTTTTTCATTTTTTGCTATGTTAAATACAAAATCTGATCCATATGGAAATTTAAGATTTGGATCAAAATATTTTGGTAATTTTTTTTTTGATTTTTCTACTTCCTGCTTAAACTTACTGATATTTTGTGTTTCTAAATAATCTCTAACAAAATTTTTTTTATCTTCTTCAATTTCATTACCTACATCTAAAATGGCTACACTTTTTCCATTTTGCAATATTTCAGAAGCTGCTGAAATACCTGCAGGACCTGAACCTATTATAATATTTTTAAAATGCATGGTCATTATATATAGCAATTATTTATAAAAGGTTTCGTTTAAATATTTCTATATTGAGTGAATATCCACAAAGATACCACCTTTATTAACGAATTTTTTATGTTTCAAAATAATTGATTTAGAAAAATTCCAAGATAATAAAAATATATAATCTATATTTTTTTTATAAATACTTTCAGAGCTTTTAATTGGTATTTTAGTTCCTGGTGTAATTTTACCTTGTTTCAAGGGGTTGTCATCTACTATAAATTTAAAATGTTTATTTGTGATTCCAAAATAATTTAGCAGCGTAGTTGTTTTTGCAGCTGCCCCATAGCCTATTAAAAACTTTTTTTCATGTATTAATTTTGAAATCAATTTTTTTATCCTATCTTTTTTTTTGAGGATAACACTCTGCATTTTTTTATATGTTTGTAATTTATTAATTCTAAATTTTTTTAACTCAACTGATTTCAAAACATTAAGTTTTTTATTTTTCTTGTATTTGCCATTCTTATGACAAACATAAAATCTTATTGATCCTCCTTGAACTTCTGTAAGCTTATAATCATAAATCCTCATACCTAATTTTTTAAAAAAAGCTTCCAGTGGGTAATACGAATGAAAACTCATGTGCTCATGATATATTGTATCAAAAGTGTTTTTCTTTAGCACTTCTATTAAATAGGAAACTTCAAAAACAAAAACACCATTTTTATCAAGAATATTTTTTACCCCCTTAGAGAAATCAATGAGATTATCTACATGAGCAAAGACATTGTTAGCTGTTACTATGTCAAATACTCCACAATTTTTTTTTATCTCTATACTTTTCTTTTCTGAAAAAAACCCTGTCATAATCTTTAAATTTTTTTCTTTTATATCTTTATTAAGATTTTTGGCTGGATCGATACCATAAACATCAAAATTTTTGGACTCAAAATTTTTTAAAAAGGTTCCATCATTTGAAGCTATATCTAAAATTTTAGTTTTGGGCTTATTTTTGAAAATTTTTTTTAAATTTTCACTGTACAATTTGAAATGGGCTCTAGTAATATTTGAGGTTCCAGAAACATATAGATAATTCTCAAACATTTTTTTTGGATTAACTATATGAGTAAGTTGAAGGTGAAAACAGTTATTACAAAAATCTACACCCAAAGGAACTAGAAGTTCATTTTTTTTGATTGTTGAGGAAAAAGAATTTGCTAAAGGTGTCTTTCCTAAATCGAGTGCTTTAGTTAAATTCTTTGCCTCACACAATCTACAATAATAATTTTTTTTGAAATTACTTGAGGATTTTTTTAACATCATCTTTTGTTACAAAATTTACACGAACAGTATCTTTTTCATAAGTTTTTCTATCACGGAAATTTTTGCTTACAACCAACATTTCTGTTGGCTTATGATGATATGTTGCATGCCAAAGTTTAGGCGGTGTAAAGATTGATTCTCCTGCTTTTACCTCAACATGATGAGTTTTTTTTTCATCTTTAGTCTTATAAAAATAGATAAATGCACCTTTAAGAACATAAATATAGTGCCAATCACTTTTATGATAATGGTTTGCCCTAATTGCACCTACACCACTTTTTAATAGTGAAACACTTTTAGATTGTTTATCAACAAGAGGTAAAATAAATCCTCTTTTGTCCTTAATTATTTTCTTATTTACATTAACAAAACATTTTGCTTTCATCATTCACCCTTTTACTAGTTAGTTTGTAATTTTTTTAAAAATCTTGTAGTTACTTTTATACCATTCAACTATTTTTGGAAGCTCATTAAAAAGATCGAACTTAGGCTTCCAACCTAAAGAATGAATTTTTTTACAATTCACACTATATCTAAAATCATTATATGGCCTATCCTTTACATACTTAATGAATTTTTTTTCTGGTACTGCAAAAATAGAGCATATTTTTTTAGCTACTTCTATATTTTGATATTCTTGTTTTGTACCAATATTAAAAATTCCATCATTAACTTTATTTGCCAACACAATTACAGCTTCAGCAAAATCAATAACAGAAATGTAGGTTCTTAAATTTTTTCCACTTCCATGAATTTCAATAGGTTTATTATTAATTAAATTAACAATACTTCTAGAAATTAATTTTTCTGGATATTGTCTGATCCCAAAAATATTATTTCCCCTCAGTGTAATTATTTTCTTTTTATAGGAAAACTTGTAACTATTAATGATTAATTCTGCTGCTGCTTTTGATGCCGAATAAGGGTTTGTTGGGGTCAACGGGCTATTTTCTGAGTACTCACCTTTTAACTTTTCTCCATATACTTCATCTGAGCTAATATGAATAATTTTTTTAACATTTTCATTTATGCAGTTTTCAAGGAAAATATGAGTACCCAATGTGTTATTTTTAGTGAATTGTATAGGGGCATTAAAGGAATTATCTACATGGCTTTCTGCAGCTACGTTAATTGCAACATCGGCATTCCTTAAAAAACTTGCATATGATTTAGTATTTAATAGATCACCTTTTATAAATTTAACTCTTTTTAAATGTAAAATATTTTTTAGGTATTTTATGTTGCCTGAATAGGTAAGTTTGTCTAGGATTACTAATCTATTATTTTTGTTTTCCGTAATGATTTTTTCACACAAAGTTGAGCCAACAAAACCTGCTCCACCTGTTACAAAGAATTTTTTCATCAAATAATTAATAAAATAATAGTATGTTTAATAGATTGTACATAAAGCTTTATAGATTTTTTTTTCTAATACGCAATGAAAATCAAATTTTTAATATAATTAGTACTTTTTCAGCACATAAATTACGTATATTGTAATGCTGTATAAAAAAAATATATATTCTTAATATAATGAAAAAAAAAATATCCATTGTAATACCCTGCTTGAATGAAGAAAAAAATATTAAAAAAATTTATTTAGCTATTAAGAAGAAATTTAAAGAAAAAAATTATGAGATTATTTATGTTGATGACGATTCACTTGATAATACTCAAAATGAAATTTTAAAGCTTAATAAAAAAGAGAATAATGTCAGATATATTTTTAGAACAAATGATAAAGATTTATCCAGATCGTTTAATGCTGGATTAAATATTTCTAAATCAAAATACGTAATACTTATGGATTGTGACCTTCAGCATGATCCAGAAATTTTAAATAAACTGTATTCCTCCATTCAAACAAGGGGGACACAATGTGTATCTGGAAGTAGATTTATGAAAAGGTCTATCAACAATACAAAAAAAATTAAATATGTTTTTCGTTTGATGCTTAGTAAAATTTTAAATTATGTAATCAATTTTTTTCTTAATATGAACTTAACTGACCCATTAACAGGAATTTTTATTGTTGAAAGAAAAGTATTTTTAAAACAAAAAAAAAAAATTGTATTTAAATGGTTATAAAATTTTTTTAGATTTTTATACATCTAGTAAAATAAAAAAATATCACCATGAAATTCCAATTAAGCTTAACGAAAGAATTTATGGTGAAAGCAAACTGACCTCTAGAACATTACTAAACATAGTAAGGCTAATCTTATTTAAAAAATTTAATTAAGTGCGCTTCAAAAATCTAAATTTTAAGTAAATAGAGAAATAGAAGGTTAATAATAACAAGAATGAAAATATAAATTTTCCTGTGATCAAAAAAATGAGAATAGGCAAAAAATAGCTTAAGAAAATTATCACAACTGTCTTTAGGTTATCTAAAGAGTTTAATAGAAGATGGTGAATATGTATTTTATCTGGGTAAAAAGGATGTTTTTTTTTAAAAATTCTCTCTATAAAAACTCGAAACATATCAATTCCAGGAAACATTAAGAGCATAAGAATTAACTCAACATTTATATACTCTTGATTATATGAGTCTATAATTGCTACACTAATAAAATAAGCACAGAGCCATACGCCCGCATTACCTAAAAAAATTTTGTTTTTAAAATTAAAATATAAAAAGAATAAGACTGATATTACCATTAAAAGAGAAAAGCTTTGAAAAAGCCCATTGTATAAAAAAATAACTAAAATTGTAAGCAGATATAATCCTAGTTGAAGGTTAATCCCATCAAACATATTAAGAGCATTTAAAAAAAGCAACATACATAAAATTGTAAAAAAAATAGAATACCTACCTAAATCAAGGTCTATATTTAAAGAATTAATTTTTATATTTTTAATAACAAAATCACCATTAAGAGTTATTGCGATATAAACTAAAATAGCAGATAGAAATAATTTAAATACTGGATTTAGGTAGTCTTTATCATCACAAAATCCAATAACAAAAAATATAAAAGAAAAAAAGTAAATAAAAGATGTTGCATCCCTCTCAAGAAAACTTTGAACAAAATATGAGTAAATTAAAAATACCAATATATTTATTGCAAAAATAAATCCTCCAATATTTGATATTTTTAAATGATGAATTTTTCTATTATTATCTGGTTGATCATAAAGATCAAAATATTTAGAAATTTTATCATAAGATAGAAAATAGATAGAATTAATAACTATAGAAATTATA
>MDTF01006626.1_pt1 | contig 11414 bp, 12 predicted proteins | sample 811191 | NCBI WGS metagenome assembly MDTF01 (sample SAMN05326649, study PRJNA326480) | marine metagenome | isolation source: seawater | place: Southern Ocean | collected 2011
GGCAATGCATTACCATCTAGTGATTACTGGTTTAGAGTAGCGTACACAGAGCAAGGCATACAAAAAGAATTAAAAGGACATTTCAGCTTAAAGAGATAAGAAAAGCACGGCTATTATTGAGGCGATATAAACCTAAGTAATAGATTCAAAAAAACCCCGCTATGAAATACATAGCGGGGTTTTATATGTCGTTAGGTCTTAAAAGTTAAATACAAAGGTTAGTACAGCTCTATTGGTATCAATAGCATTAGTATATGTTTGTGAAAGACCAAATACTTGCTGTTGGTTAGTGTCTTGAGAAACTCGAGAATATGCCAAATCAATAGTGTAACTACCTAAACTATAAGCTCCTCCAAAAGAAAACCCATGGGTATCTCTAGCTATCTGACTGTCATTGTATGGGCTTTCTTCGAACTGAAGTCCTGCTCTAAGGCTTATGTTTTTAATCCTATACTCTCCACCAACTTTGATAGCAGAAGCTGCTTGTAGCCTATTGTTTATTGAAGTATTAAGTTGTTGAAATACATTTGATGATGTGTTCGTGCTAAAATCTATGCTTGCATAATTTTTGTATGAATAATCGATACTTATAAGTCCACTTTCACCAAAAATGTATGCAGCACTTCCAGTTACTTTTCCAGGAGTTCTTAAACGGTACTGTTCAAAAACATTAAGTACGTTGGGGTTGATGTTTATAATGTTACTGTTCTCTTGGCCAATAGTCTGGATACTTTGTGATGTTTCCTCATTGATTTGATACCAAGTAGGAGTGTCTATGGCAATACCAACTCTTAGATTATTATACGTAGCAATAGTTCCAAGTTGGGCAGAGAATCCAGTACCATAAACAAAAAGATTGTTTTGAAATCCTATTTCTGTGATCGTGCTTGCTGTGTTGTTATTAGTTTCTTTAAGATAGGTGCTTTCTCTATAAAAAATATTGTGAGAATTTAAATTTCCGCCAAAATAGAGATGATCTGTGTATTGTGCTCCAAGATTAATAGTTCCTTTGCTGTTATTACCTGTAGTTGTTTTTAAATATTTTTGATTCACTGGACCGCTTCCTATGCTTGAAATATAACTTGTGTTATTAGGGTCTAGTGGGTCTAAAGGGCTAATAATATAAGATTGATATCCCAAAAGAGCATTTTGAGCAGCAGTACCTTGCGATTGCCCTAAAAAAGAATATAAATCGGCAATAGTTTCTGAGCCTTGGGGTTCTAGAAGGTCCAAGGATATACCACCTGCTTGGTCTTTGAAAAAAGTAGCGATAGAATTTTGATTTGTTCCAGAGATAAATACTTGTGTGCTATAATTACTTTCTACTTGGTAATTAAGTGCAATTGTAAACTTTTTCCAAGGGGATGTTTCATCGGTTGTATTAATAACAAAAACACCTCCAAGTTGGTTTATATTTGCGTCTGTATCAAAACTGCTGCTGTTGTTATCCTGGAAACGAAATCTGTTTTCAGTGTCTTGAATGCCTATTGAAAAACTACTACTAGCATTTAAGTAAACAGCGCTACTAGCGGGGTTAATACTTATAGCAGAAAGATCTCCACCAAGAGCTCCAAATGCACCACTCATGGCTTGAAAACGAGCAGTACCGTAATTAGAGGTAGATGCATACCGAAGCCCGTCTGTAATTGTTTGTGCGTTTGTGACCGTCATTGAACTTAGTATAGTTATCAATGATAAGACTCTTTTCATAGTATTTTGTTTTAGCAATTTAGGGTCGTGTTTTACCCTTTTTAATCTAATCCACCACCCCTTTTCGAGGTAGTTCTTGGTCTACTTACACCAGAGCTTCTCGAAGTACTAGATGTTCTTCTTGGTTTGGATGAGCTGGTATTGCTTCTAGTATTTCTAGAGGTATTTACCCGTACAGCAGGTTTGCTAGTATTTCTGGTATTTCTTGATGTGTTATTTGACTGTGTATTATTGCTTCTAGAATAGGTACTAGGTGTTCTTCTAGTGTTTCTTATGTTTCTAGCAGACTCTTTTCTTTGGTTGCTTCTTATACTTCTATTGTTTCTAGGAATTCTATTGGCTGTAAAATTGTTTGAATTTCTACGGGTGTTTTTTGTTCTAGCAATAGAAACTCCTCGAGCTGCGTCTCTCATAGCATATCGACTTGATCTTAAAGACGAGCTACCGTTATAATAATCTGAACCTCTTCTACCTCTACTAAATGCGTATCCATTATATCCATTTCCGTAGTATGGGTTATAGTAATTATTGTAATATCCTCCATAATAGTATGGATATCCCCAACCGTAATATCCATAATAAGGGTAACCCCAGCCGTATCCAATGCCCCAAAAAGGGCTACACCAGTTGTTTGAATACCCCCAACCAGAACCGTACCACCAGTAAGGGCGGTTCCATTGTGCGTTACTGCTATTGTTATAAATGTTTATTATTGTTTGTTTACTGTTTTCACCCCAAGCACCATAAGGCTCCTCTTCTTGGGTTTGCTGCTCAACGATATATCCATCTTTGTCTATGGCTCCACTTGTAGTGTAGGCTTCTATATCTGTAAAGATGGTGCCTTCTTCCAGCTTATCATAGGTCTGTGTTTTTGAATTAAAATATTGTTTGTAATAGCTATCATTAGGTGTTCTCTCTACCGAAACCTGTTCAGGTTGTGAAGATGCTTTAGAGTTATAGATACCATCCTGCTCATTGAAGTTGGTTTGGTTATATGTCCCACAAGATGATAATAGAAGCAATAAAACGCCAAAAACACTTATAGATAATATTTTTTTTTACTGAAATGTTAGAACCTTGCATAACTGTGGTATTTTAATTGTTGAACATGGTAAATTTAGTTAGTTTTGTCGAGGTAAACTAATCTATACATTACACACAATATTTGTGCCAAACTTAAACCTATGGCTAAGAACTTAACGACTCGTGAAGAGGATTATTCAAAATGGTATAACGAACTAGTTATCAAAGCAGATCTTGCTGAAAATAGCGGTGTTCGTGGCTGTATGGTTATAAAACCATATGGTTTTGCTATTTGGGAAATGATGCAAGCAGAATTAGATAGAATGTTTAAAGAAACAGGACATCAAAATGCATATTTCCCCCTTTTTATTCCAAAGTCATATTTCAGTAAAGAAGCAAGTCATGTAGATGGCTTTGCCAAAGAGTGTGCAGTTGTTACACATTATAGATTAAAAACTGCTGAAGATGGAAGCATCGTAGTTGATGAGACGGCTAAGCTAGAGGAAGAGCTTATTGTACGTCCAACCTCTGAAACCATAATTTGGGATACCTATAGAAAATGGATACAATCTTACAGAGATTTACCACTATTAATTAACCAATGGGCTAATGTAGTACGCTGGGAAATGCGTACCCGCTTATTTTTACGTACCACAGAGTTTTTATGGCAAGAAGGACATACCGCGCATGCAACAAAGGCCGAAGCTATTGCTGAGTCTGAGCTAATGATGAATGTGTATGCAGATTTTGTTGAAAATCATATGGCGGTTCCTGTAATAAAAGGGTTAAAGACAGAAAGCGAGCGTTTTGCAGGCGCATTAGAGACTTATTGCATAGAGGCATTAATGCAAGATGGAAAAGCCTTACAGGCAGGAACATCACATTTTCTAGGTCAAAACTTTGCAAAGGCCTTTGATGTAAAATTTGCAACAAAAGAAGGAAAGCAAGAATATGTATGGGCAACTTCTTGGGGAGTCTCCACACGTTTAATGGGCGCTTTAATTATGACACACAGTGATGATAATGGCTTGGTTTTACCTCCAAAGCTAGCTCCAGATCAAGTTGTTATTGTTCCAATATACAGAAATGACCAGCAGTTTGATGCTGTAAGTGAGGTTGCTACTGAGTTAATGAAAGATCTTCGCAGCAAAGGAATACGCGTAAAGTTTGATAAAAGAGATACACACAAGCCAGGTTGGAAATTTAATGAGTATGAATTAAAAGGTGTGCCCTTACGCATAGCTATTGGACCTAAAGATTTAGAAAAAGGTACTGTAGAGATGGCACGACGCGATACACTAACAAAAGAAATTGTAGAGACACCTCAGGTTGTAGAGAGAGTTGCGGTTCTTTTGGATGAAATTCAAGAAAACTTATTTACCAAAGCAATTAACTACAGAACAACACATACTACCGTAGTTTCTAGTTATGATGAATTTAAAAAAGTGCTGGAAGAGAAGGGTGGATTTATTTCTGCTCACTGGGATGGTACATCAGCCACAGAAGAGAAAATTAAAAAAGAAACGAAGGCAACTATTCGTTGCATACCATTAGATGCTGATAATGAGCAGGGCACGTGTATTGTTACAGGAAATATTTCAGCTAGAAAAGTATTGTTTGCAAAGGCGTATTAATTTTTTTTAAAAAAAGTCTGTAAAGGGTTTGTAGCATATAAAAATGTTTGTATTTTTGCACCCGAATAAAAAACAAACGGTCCGTTCGTCTAGGGGTTAGGACGCATGGTTTTCATCCATGTAACAGGGGTTCGATTCCCCTACGGACTACAAAAAAGTTAACAAAAACAATTATGGCAAATCACAAGTCAGCATTAAAGAGAATTAGAAGTAGCGAAACAAAACGTTTACTTAATCGTTACCAACATAAAACTGCTCGTAATGCGATGAAGCGTTTTCAAGAACTTGAAGACAAAAAAGAAGCAGAAAAAACATTGCCTTCTATCAACTGTTTGATTGATAAATTAGCAAAGAAGAATATTATACACAATAATAAAGCTTCTAACTTAAAATCAAATATGGCTAAGCACGTCGCTGCGCTATAGGTTGATTAAGGTATAGAATATTAACTTCACTAGGAAACTAGTGAAGTTTTTTTGTGCCCTATTTTTTTGCCTCTGCCCCTTTATTAATAGTAATTACTTTAGATGCCTTGTCTTTTACAGATGGAGGTAATGCTTTTGGTTCTGGGATCTTTGTGCTTCTCACATCTTACCCTTCTCTTGTTTTAATTTTAATAGGTAGTATGCTCACGTTAATAAAGAGAAGAAAAACAAATAGCTTAAAATAAATAGTGTCAATGTTAAACAAAACATTGCTCAATTGATAGGTCATCAAAAATGTTTTATTTCATTTTTCATGGATGTAAGCCTGGTGTATTAAAAATGAGCTTGTCTCCGAAATTTTTAAAATGGTACTTATTTGGTTGACAGTGATAAAATACTACTATGGAACTAGTGCGCTAAAGTCACCATTGTTTCTTGCAATATCTCTTACAATAGAAGAAGAAATAAAACTATGTTCTGGACTGGATATTAAAAACACACTGTCTACTGCATTTACCTTGTCATTTGCTTGTGCAATGTTTTGCTCGTAAGCAAAATCTGTTTGGTTTCGTAGCCCTCTTAAAATAAACTGTGCGCCTTCTTTTTTACAAAAATCAGCAGTTAGTCCTTCATAGGTATCCACTTTTATTGATTGATTATTTGCAAATACCTTTTCAATAGCAGCTTTGCGATCCTCTAAAGCCCACATGTGTTTTTTGGCTGCATTAGAACCAATAGCAATTATGATGGTGTCAAAAAGCGGGAGTGCTCTATTGATGATATCAACATGTCCAAGAGTAATAGGATCAAAAGATCCTGGAAATACAGCTATTTTTTTTGTGGTGTTTGACACGTTTTTTAATTTATAACGTAAAGATACAGATTTTATACCTTTTTTTGAGCTTAGCCTGGATTGGCTAGGATTTCAAAGTTATTATAGCTTAGCTTCTTTTAATGTATTTTCAATTAACAATGCGTAAAAATCTGTCAATGTTATTCCAGCATCATTTAATTGTTTTGGGATGATACTTTCTTTTGAGAGTCCAGGAATGGAATTAATTTCAATTAAATAAGGCACACCGTTTTGTATAATGAAATCACTTCTAGTGATGCCATTCATGTTGAGTACTTTATATATTTTTTTAGTTATTTCCTGCACCGCTTTTGTGTCTTTTTCTGAAATTCTAGCAGGTGTGATTTCTTGAGACTTTCCTAGATATTTAGCCTCATAGTCAAAGAAATCGTTTTCTGAAATTATCTCCGTTGGGTTCAATACTTGAATTAAACCTTTATTTCTATAGGCGCCCACAGATACTTCAGTACCTATTAATTCACTCTCAATAATTACTTCGGTATCTTCTTTATACGCCTTAAGGATAGCCTCTGATAACACTTCAGCAGTTTCTACACGACTAATACCAAAACTAGAACCAGCTCTATTAGGCTTCACAAAACAGGGCAGCCCAACAGTATTTATAATTTCTGAAGTATTTATAAAATCTCCTTCATTAATGTATACCGAGGTTGCACACCGAATGTCAAAGTTTTTTAATACACTCAAACAATCACGTTTGTTAAAACTTAATGCTGCTTGATAATATCCAGAGCTTGTTTGAGCAATGCCTATAAGTTCTAGATAAGAAGCAAGAATGCCATCTTCTCCTGGGGTACCATGAATGATATTAAACACTACATCAGGAATAATAGTTCTGCCCTTATGGATACATCCAAAATTCTCTTTGGTAACAACCGTATTGCTTCCATCAGGAAGAATATAGTACCATCGATCTTCTAAAAGATGCACCTTATATACTTCATAGATGTTTTTATCTATAGCATCATAAACAACGCCTCCACTTTTTAAAGAGATTTCAAACTCACTAGAATAACCGCCCATGGCGATGGCCACTATTTTTTTACACATATAAAATATACATTACTTAAAATATCATAAATAGATGTTTGCTGTCGTTTGCAATATAAAGCTTTCGCAAAATATTATTTAAAGGTAGAAAGATACTAACTTTAGGTTTCATATTTTTGCAGATTAATAGTCAATGTGTCAAATTTATGAAGTCTTCGTTTTCGGGAACATTTGTTAAGCAATTATTATATGCGTTATTAACGCTTATTATGCTTGCGTTTTTGTTGTTCTGGTGGTTAAAAACCACCACCAATCATGGGCAGCAAATAGCGGTTCCAGATGTGTCAAAACTTACGGTTAGTGAAGTAGAGGATGTTCTTGGTGAACTTGGGTTGCGACTAGAAATCATGGACTCTGCAAACTATAATCCAGAGTACCCCAGGTATTCAGTAATAGAACAGGTTCCAAATGCGGGCCATATGGTAAAAAAAGACCGTAAAATTTATTTGGCTTTAAACCCATCTGGTTATGTGAAGATTAGTATTCCAAAAGTTTTAGGTCGTACCTTGCGCCAAGCGCAACCTACGCTATTGGCAGTAGGATTTAATATAGGTAAAATCACAACGCGTGCACACATAAGTGACCAGGTGTTAGAGATGCGTCACAAGGGTTTAAAAATTAGAGCTGGAGATAGGGTTCAAAGAACCTCGATTATAGACATTGTAGTTGGAGATGGTTCTTTAAATAGAATAAAAGCAAAACAAAAAATTAACACTCAAGATAAAGATAACGAAGATGGAGCAAATTAATGGGCCGCAAAATATTGGTCGAGAGAGTGATGATTTATATGAGCATTTTAGATTTGTAGCAGATAAAGGGCAATCTCCTCTGCGGGTTGATAAATACCTTATGAATAAGGTAGAAAATGCTACTAGAAACAAAATACAAAAATCTGCAAAAGAGGGTAATATTTTTGTGAATGACATTATTGTTAAGTCCAATTATAAAGTAAAGGCTAACGATGTTGTGACTGTTCTTTTTGAACATCCACCCTATGAAATGCTGCTCACGCCAGAAGATCTTCCTATTGATATTGTATATGAAGACGATGCGCTTTTGGTAATTAACAAGGCGGCAGGGATGGTCGTACATCCTGGACATGGAAATTATAGTGGTACTTTAATTAATGCGCTTGCATTTCACTTTGATAATTTGCCAAATAACAGCAGTGATAGACCAGGGTTGGTTCACAGGATAGATAAAGATACAACAGGTTTGCTGGTAGTTGCCAAAACTGAAGAAGCGATGGCTCATCTAGCAAAACAGTTTTTTAACAAGACCACAGAACGTGAATACGTAGCTATTGCTTGGGGGACTATGCAAGAGGAGCATGGAACTATAGAGGGGCACATAGGGCGTCACCCAAAAAATAGATTGCAAAACACAGTATACCTTCACGAAGATGACCTGCATAAGGGAAAGGCTGCTGTGACGCATTATAAGGTTCTAGAACACTTGGGCTATGTAACCTTGGTGTCTTGTAAATTAGAGACAGGGCGTACTCATCAAATACGGGTTCATATGAAACATATTGGACATACCTTATTTAATGATGAGCGCTACGGAGGAAGCGCTATTTTGAAAGGAACCACCTTTAGTAAGTACAAGCAATTTGTAGACAATTGTTTTAAGGTACTACCTCGTCAAGCACTCCATGCAAAAACCCTAGGTTTTATACATCCAACAACCAACGAGTTTATGCGTTTTGAAGCTCCAATCCCTGAAGATATGGAGGCCTGTTTGTATAAATGGCGTAATTATTCAAAAAATAGTATTTCTTAACTTTAGTGATCGTAAGGGCTTGCTTTTTTTTTGATAAAAAAACAAGCTTTAGAGCCATAATTAGTTTATCAAGAAAACAGTAGTTCTCTGGATTTTAGATTTATAAAACAGTCTACAGGGTGCAATTTCTTTTTTCTTGTTATTTTTGTACAAAATATTCTTTACATGAAAATTGTTGTATCACCAGCCAAATCTCTAGATTTTAAATCTAAGTTACCTACTACACGAGCTTCACAGCCACAGTTTTTGGAAGCTGCAGAAACATTAAACAAAAATTTAGAACGTAAATCTAAAAAAGCTATCGGAGAATTAATGCATATTAGTGAAACACTAGCCATGCTAAATTTTCAACGCTATAAAAAATTTTCTTTACCTTTTACCAATCAAAATGCGCGTGCAGCGGTATATGCCTTTGCGGGAGATGTTTATACGGGTTTGGATGCCTATTCCTTACCAGAAAATAAGATAGACGCTCTTAATGATACATTGCGCATTTTGTCTGGAATGTATGGTGTTTTGCGCCCCTTAGACTTGATGCAGCCATATAGATTAGAAATGGGTACAAGCCTACCTGTAAATAGCTCTAAAAACTTATATGAGTTTTGGGGTAGTAAGATAACAGACGTGCTTAATGCAGAGCTCAAAGAAGGGGAGCTACTAGTTAACCTTGCCAGTACCGAATATTTTAAAGTAATCCAGCTCAAAAATATTAAAGCAGAAGTGATTTCTCCAGTTTTTAAAGACTTTAAAAATGGGAAACTCAAGATAATCTCATTCTTTGCTAAGAGGGCAAGAGGTAGCATGACGCGTTATGTTGTAGATACAAATGCACAGACCCTAGATGATATCAAGGGCTTTGATTGTAATGGGTATCGATTTAGCGATGAACATACTATAAAGCAACACGAGCCTGTTTTTATAAGGTAATGTAAGTTGCTTTTTAAAACACTACATATGCACCCAATTTTTTATGATTTTTTTGCCCAAAGGTGTTAATACACTCTCTGGGTGAAATTGTAGACCTCTTATGTCTAATTCTCTATGGCGTAGTGACATAATTTTTCCTGCATCATCAATCGATGTAATTTCCAAACTCTCAGGAAAATCTTCTTTGCTTACCACCCAACTATGGTATCGTCCAATTTCTATTTCTTTGCCAATTTCTTTAAATAAGGGTTCATTGTCAACCAAAATATGCCCTCTTGTAGCTACACCATGGAATACTTCAGGAAGGTTTATAAGACTGCCTCCAAACACCTCAGCTATAGCCTGATGGCCAAGGCATACCCCGAGGATAGGTGTTTTTCCGCCATAGGATGTTATAACTTGTTTTAATAGCCCTGCTTCTTCTGGTATGCCTGGTCCCGGTGAGAGTAATATTTTATCATAAGAGGCCAATGCATCTATATGAAATTGATTGTTTCTAACAACGGTTACTTTACAATCTAATGCTTCTAGATAATGAACCAGGTTGTATACAAAACTATCATAGTTATCTATTACTACTATATTCATTTTTTAATTTTTGTTACTTGAAAAAAGAACTATAAACACCGCTTTAATTCTTTGTTAATTCAAAGATAGCAAAGAATTTTTGATTGAAATAGTTATTGAAATTTCAATCTCTAGTATCTTTTTTCAGCTTTTTTCTTATTTGTGCAACCTTTTGAATTTTTTGGCGTTTATGTACTAGGTAATTATTATTTTTAAACAAAATGTAAATAATAAATGAAAGATTTAACACAAGCACAATGGGCAGAGCAATTAGCTGCAGATACAGATGCTATTCTACTAGATGTGAGAACTCAAACCGAAGTAGAAGCGGGGTATATTCCTAAGGCAATACACCTTGATATAATGAATGCAGGGGCTTTTATGGAGGGTGTTAAGGGTCTTGATACCGCAAAAAACTATTATGTGTATTGTAGATCTGGTGCAAGAAGTGGTCAAGCTTGCATGATTATGAACTCTATTGGCTTTGAAAATGCTTATAACCTTATGGGTGGCTTTATGGGGTGGCAAGGAGAAAAAACAATTTAATAAAACACTATGAAAAAATATTGTTCTATACTTTTTGCAATGCTAATCACTTTGGTAAGTCTGTCTTGTGATAATGCTCAAAAAACAAACAATCATATAGTGCCTAAAGCCATTCATTCAATCGCTCCTAAAGCCATGTACGATGTGTTGATAAGTGATAGTAATGCACAACTAGTAGATGTAAGGACACAAGATGAATATGCGGTAAGTCATCTTAAGGACGCTCAAAACATATGTATTACAGATAATGACTTTAAACAAAAAGTTGTTAAGCTAGATAAAGATAAACCGGTATACGTGTATTGTGAAAAAGGGGGGCGAAGTGCTCAAGCAGCAAAAATATTAAAGAAATTGGGTTTTACTCAAATTTTTGATCTCCAAGGCGGGATCACGAACTGGGAAGCACAACAGTTAGAAACACAACAGTAAGTCTTATTACTTGTAATTCATTAAAAAAGGTGCCTCTAAAGAGCACCTTTTTTAATTTTAAAACTCCTACTAGGCTATAGAAAGAGAAGTTTTTAACAAGTTTATTGTTACTCTTTTATAAATTGTATGGTTGCTTGTCCCTTTGGGGTATGTACTCTTAAAAAATAAACACCAGTAGGCAATGTTGTTGTATTTATGGTAATAGCTCCAGTATTAGTGTTTATAAATTCTGGTTTTTGTATTGTTTTTCCTTGTACATCGATAATAGCAAGCTTTTTGATAATTACTCCCGGTTCATGTTTTAGGGTAAACATTGCATCTACTGGGTTTGGGTAAAGCTTTAGTTTATCTTTTAAAGCAATGTCATTGGCTCCTAGAAATTGATTGTATAATATTTGTAAAGAGTCTATAGGCTCTTCTCCAAATGGCATTTCTTCAATATTTAAA
>MDTF01015081.1_pt1 | contig 11413 bp, 8 predicted proteins | sample 811191 | NCBI WGS metagenome assembly MDTF01 (sample SAMN05326649, study PRJNA326480) | marine metagenome | isolation source: seawater | place: Southern Ocean | collected 2011
ACTTCTATACGAGATGAGTTATTGAGTACTAAATAGATATAATCGTCGGTTATTGTAATCGATTGTAAAACATCGCCAAGAAGGCGATTATTAACTTCTTGAAAAACGGATTCTATTAAGGTGTCTTTTTGTGTATCATAAAAAGAAACAGAGGCATTAGCCCATTGAAAATTACCCTCATTAGCTATTAGTATTCCTTCGGATATAAAATGATCTACAGGACTAATAGATTTCTTTTTATCGCAAGACGATAAACTAAAAACCAGTACAATAAACAGATAAAAAACTCTCATTAGCGTACAAGTATTTTCTGATGGTATAAACGACCGAGTAGTTCGTATTCCAAAATATAGAGTCCTTTATGACTGCAATAATCTGAAATACGAATTTCAGTTATTTCCGGTAGGAAAAAAACTGTTCCTAAAGCATCGATTAATTTACTATTTGTGATGGGATGATTTGATCGAAATTTCAAAATACCCGATTTAGAAACTGGGTTTGGATAAATCGATACCTCAGGAAATTCTACAATATTCAGTGGGTTTTGGTGTATAATTCCAATCGCATCTAAATCGAATCCACCTGTATAAAAATCTGTAGGCCAAGGATCGTTTATAATCCTGTTGTTTGCATCTACAGAAGCGTATATAGGATCTACACTTCCAACGACATCAACTATACGGATATGACTGATGGCATTAATGTTTAAGTCAGTATGAAATGCTAATTCGCTTAAATCAAAGGGTGTTCCCCATTGCCCAGGGTATTTACCCGCTAGGTTATGAATTTTTTCAGTTTCTAATAAACCAAAAGCAGTTATTTGGCTTTCTAGATTTGTAAGAGACTGTGCATCGAAACGGAAAAAATTTAAACCATTAGAACTGACCTCTACAAAAGCCAGTTCTAAAAAGTAATTATCAAAAGCATTTTCAAATACTGCAAAGTCAAATCCTTCACCATCGTAAAGCTGGTTTTGGAATTCAAAAATTGCTATTCCACCATCGCCCAAACTCAAAACAGCAGGATTTGGTTCTCCATAACAATCTTCAATCAATCCGAATTCTACTTTACCTAAAGTAGTATCGGCACAATTCATCCACCCTCTTTGTACAGAGCCATTTTCTGCCCAAGCTACAAACAATGGAGAATCCATAGGTATCGCAATACAACCTTCTGTTCCTAATATAGAAGCGAACTGAGCAAAGGCTGTAGAACCAATTAAGAGAAGTGTTTTGAAAAGCGTTTTCATGGAATAAATATAATGATTAAAGACTGGTTTTTAAGGCTTTAAAATTCAGATTTTTAATTTTATAGCTTTACTATTTTTTGTACTAAAGCACCAACTTTCACAAAGTAAATACCGCTATTTAAATTACTTACCGAAACTATATCTCCAACTTTTACAGTAGTAGATTTTACTAATTTACCAGACAAGTCGAATACACCTAAAGCTCCAGAAGTATTTACTGTAAATTGATTTTTTACTGGATTTGGGTAAACAGATAAAGAATTCGAATAAAGTTCCTCTACACCTACTGTATTTAGACTTAAATCGTCCATACAAAAGTAAGCTGGAGTATTCATTCCCCAATCTCCATTATCAGACGAAGACCAGTTAAACAGAAGAGAAGTTATATTTCCTAAAGAAGAAAGGTCTAACCAAGTCCAATCGTTAACAATATAATCTTGGGTAGTATCGCTAAAACGGTAATCAGCTAAATAGAATTCAATAGTATCTGTAACTACAGTATCTACCAGACCAATAATAGAGAGTAAATACCAATCTTCATCGTCTCCAGACTCGCCACCAAACTGTTTTGCAAAACTATCTCCATTTAGCATAGATTCAGTAGCGTAAGTAGAGTTCGTAATGTAAAAACCATCTATTGTACTAAGCTCAAAAGATACTGAAGCACCCATAGTAGCAACAGCAAAATTATTACCACTATACGCCATCCCAGTATTTACACCGTATTGATTGACCCATGTTCCTGTAGAGTCATCTTGTACCGAAGAAATAGAAAATCCAGCCCAAGATCCCCAGCTATCGTCATAAGAGTTTAAAAAATTGAATCCTTCTTCTGTATAATTTCCCGCACCATCGGCACCATTCCAAAATCCGGTAGTATCTAAAGCCAGCCCATCGAAAGTAGCAATTTGTGCTTCTGTTGTAGCTGTTAAGCTCATAAAAGCAATTAAAATAAGTAGTGTTTTTTTCATAATCTTGTTTGTTTTTGTTTTGTGTATAGTTTTTATAAATAACAGTGGAAATTCAATTTTAAAGTTCTTCCTGGCATTGGCCTACCTTGCACCAATTGATAGTCTTGACTGAATAAATTATCGATATTAAAACCTATATCCAGCATAGTATATTTCAACTTCACCTTCTTATATAAAGCTATAGAAGCTATATTATAAGCAGCAAGTTCGCTGGAATGGTCATCTGCAGTAAAGCGTCTGCTCTCATAATGATAATTCATAGTAAACCCCAAAGAATTCTTAGACCAACTAAAAGACTCATTTAATTGTAGCAAAGGCACATAAATTAGCTGTTTCCCTAATGCATGATCACCTGTAACTCGTTCACTTAAATTGGTAGACAATTGTAAGGAACCTAAGTTCGTAAATTTAAAAACACCGACTTTTGTAAGCAAACTTAAAATTGTTTCCAACTCCAATCCTTTTTGTTCTACTAAAGCGAAATTTTCAGGAGTCCAATAACCATTTACAGGCAACCATATAATCCAATCCGAAATTTTACCGTAATAAGTAGCGAGCTTAATATCGGTTGCAAAATTTTTATGCTTTATGGATTTCAGATAACTTAAGTTTAACATCAGTCCATCTTCAGGTTTCAAATCAGGGTTTCCTCCTGGGTCCCAATATAGATCGTTCCAAGATGGATTTCTATAAGAACGACTTAGAGAACATTCGAAGAGTCCAATTTTGGCTGGACTGTAAGTTAAACCAAGAGAAGGTAAAAAAGGACTATTATGATTTTCTAGAAATTCTTGACGGGAAGAAAGTAAAAAGGCTAAATTATTAGAATAGGTATGGTGATAATTTGCTGCCACCGCAAAACGAGTTTCCTTATTATCTCGGCCAAGAATAGATTTAGAATTTATAATTTGATGTAAAGCTCGTTGTTCTATTCTAATACGATTACGAGGGTTAAGTTTGACCTCTAAAGCTTGTTTAAAGCTATACTGCTCTGTATTATGATTGGCATTAATATCTTTTAATGAATCTACATAAATAAGTCTATCTGAGCTAAATGAAGTATTACTTGTCCATTTTATAGACTCTTTAACAAATTTGGTTTTTAATAAATAACGATGTGCTTTTTCTTCTTTTTCTGCCGTAGAAAAAGCTTCATACAATGTGGGTGGAATCAATCGATTAGCCTCTTGGTAGAAATAAATAAAATCTGCTCTAAAAGATTCACTTAGCTTTTTAGAAAAACTAACTTGTAATGCCCTAGAAAATTGATTGGCATGCGTACCTTTTATAGTTTCTGTGGAATTATAAGGATTGGTATATGGAAAATTATTTTTTGACCAATGTCGATGAATGGCAATTTCTACCGCTGATTTATTGTTACTTAAATTTGCTTTTACTCCTAAATTAAATTCGCCAAAACTACCCAACGATTTTAGTATAGAATAATGCTTTCCTTGATTAAATTGGAGTTCATTATTAATATGTAAAGAACCACCAATAGCACCGTCGCCCAATAAATAACTTAATCCACCTGATTGAACCTGTAGGTTTTTAGCAAAAAACAAAGGCATTAAAGAAAGGTCATACTGCCCAGTCATAGGACTGTTAAGAGAAATGCCATTCCATAAAACCTGGGTATGTGCGGCTCCTGCACCTCTAATAGAACTAGTTGCTAATGCACCATAAGTTCGAATACGTATATGAGTGGATGAGGCTAATAATTGGGCTAAGTCGTAGGATTTATATACTTTTAAGCTACTGTCTAAAGACTGTATAGAAGCACCCATACTCCAATCGATTAATTTATCGTCGGAGAGAATTATTTCATGGAGCATAGGAATAGGTGTTCTATCTAAAGAATCTATTTTTTGCGCCAAAACAGTCGTTGCCAAAAAGCAAAAACTTATGAATAGTAACTTATTCATTAGGTAGTCTATACGATAAAAAGCAACGAAAAGCAAAAGCGTTTCACCCGACTTTTTTATCGAATTTATGATTATTCTTTTTTGGCAGGTCTTCTGACTCACTCCTAAATGTCGGCCTTCCCGTTTCCAGTGACCAAAGAATTGACATTTATATTACAGAGCATACAGCTGCGGGAACAGTTTAGGATTTACACCCAATTCCCTTTTAAGGATGAACCTGAGAGGTTCTTCCACCAAGACTGCAAATATAGGCTTTTGATTTTTCTTTGAGTCAGAAAATTATAGACAATAAAAAAAAGGGAGCTGTAAGAGAAATAAATTATTGATTTTAAGGTGTTATATTATTATTCAAAAAGATTATGAGTAGTATAAACGCTAAGGTTTCGGTAAAAATAGAATTTTATGTTAGTAGACATCCATTTTAATGATGCTGATGATTTTATATTAATGACTTTGCCAATATTGATTTACCAAAACATGTAGTTCAGCAAAATAGGCAAGTGTTTGGGTCTTTATTCAAGAGTGAAATTTGATGGAATATTTATATTTGTTTTATTTATTTTTTTCACTAATTCTTTTGTGCCGTCAGGAAACACTTTATATATACCCCCCTTTCTCTTAGTACAAAACTGGTATACTTAACTGCTTTGCATTATACTGAGCTTTAAGCGATGGACCAATTGCTGCACCTATCAATATAAAAACAACTGCTCCCTTTTTACTATTTAGTAAAGCCGCTCCTAATTTTGGTACCACTAGCCCCTTAGCTAATGTAGCTTCTATAATTTCATCTCTTTCTTTTGTTTGAATTGGATAAAAATAAGTAATAAATATTCAGTTAGTCTTTGCCCCTTTAGGTATTTATATCGTTTTCCCAACGTCGGTAAAATGATTATTTATTTGCTGTTCTGAAAGCTCACAAGCAATTTTAGATTTCATCCGTTATTAGCACTAATTATTTACAGTCCTTTTCGATTTCTTTAAAATGTTCAAAATCTGCTTTTAAATCATTCATTGAAGGTAATGCGTGTTGTTCTTCTGGATGACTATGTGCTTTAATATAACCACTTGCTCCTCCAAACATTGTATCTATTTTTCTTTTATGAATTTGTATCTTATCTTCTTTAACAGCAGGAAACTTTATCATCATTATATTGTTACGATAGCGACCAACTATTTATTGAAAAATAGTATTAGATACTAATAGTTCTAATCCTGTACGGAGATAATCATATCCTTCAGCAGCAACTTCATTTTCGTTCCTATAACCAATTCTAAAGTTACAAATTACATTAAGTTTCCTTTATAAGTGGTTAATTTATTTATTGGTGTGCCATCAGATAGTACTACTGTATTCACTCCATTTGTTGATACATTGTAATATCTAAAATTAATATGACCGTTGAGTAATTTTTTTTGATGAGCAAAAAATACATTATAAAAAATTACATTATGAGTGGCTGCTATTTCAGGGTGAATTCAATTATTTAATATAATTTGAGAATTATAATGACCGTAACCAATACCATTAGGAGCAATTAAGGCATTTTCACAGCCCCAAGTAGTTAAACCTAACTGTTCTTTAGAAAAAATTATTCCTTGATCTAAAGATTCACTTAAGTGAAAAATGCATCCACCTTCATAACTCAAACCACATAACCTTTCTTTATCAACACCTTGATTAACAATTCGTTTTGGAGTCTTACCATTATTAAGTAACTCTTGAAGAGATGTTGAATAAAAATCTAGTTGATTAGATTGACTATCTAACTGACTAACTATATCTGTGTGCACTGAAGCAAATAATGCATAAGGAACTGAACTAAAAGAACTCACGCCCATAAGGGTGAAATTCCCATCTAAATTGGCATCTAATTCTAATTTCAAAAAGGCACCATTTTCCCAGTTTAAAGTTGAGAAATCCTCTGTGCTATTTCCTTCAGAAATTACCAAAGAAAACAAACCAAAATCGTTGGTTGTTATTTGGTGGGTTTCGGTATAAAAACTTTCTACAGCTCTAGTTTCTAATAGGATGAACAAGCGTACACCTATTTCTTGGTTGGCAAGTTCGAAGCCGTTTGCATCTTAGGCTACTGCTGGGTAGTTTATACCTTAGGGTGTTTGGGCTACTAGTAGTATTGGAAATAGTACTAGCATTGTTTGTAGTAATCGTTTCATATTCTCTTTATTTAGTTTTATGAATAGGGAGTAGATTATTTTTAAATCAATGTTTTTAAAATGTGTTAAAAATGTTAATGGTTAATTTTTGTTTGATTCGAGAAATGGCAGCAGGAAAAGAAACATGTTAATGGTTAATGGTTAATAGAAATGTTAGATGTTAATTATCGTATGCTAAGAGGAACCGCACCAGAACAAGTTGAATTTTAATTCTAACTCTTTTTCTAAACTCTTAAATCCTTTTTTTCTAAATCTTAGCTTCTCTAAATCTTAACTACTTTTTTATAACTCCACCCTTACCTCTGAAAATTAACCGAAGTAGCTTCACCAACCACGTACATCATATAGGCTTCTCCAGGTGTAAACGTATTAATTTGAGCAAAATAAGCTGACCAAAACTGTCCGCTTACATTTTTTATAACTTGAAAAGTTTCTGTTGTAGTAGCTAGATTTTCTAGGGCGGCATCCATGGAGAGTACAATATTATTTTCGGCATTTTCATCGCCTGTAAAAGCTAATAAGTTCCAACCAAAAACAATTGGATAATTTATACCAAATTGGTACGCAGAAGGTTTTTGAAAACTTAAACTTGTGGCTTCGCCTATAACATACATCATATAACCTTCGCCCTGTACAAAGTAATTTATTTGGGCAAAATTAGCAGACCAAAATTGTCCAGCAACGTTTTTTATAACTTGAAAAGTTTGGGCTGTAGTGGCTCCATTTCCTAAAGCAGCATTAATTTGTGTTTCTATGCCGATGTTATCTAAAGCTCCTACATAGCCTACCATATTCCAACCACTAGTCAATTGTATTTCTATTGGAGTAAAATAGTTTTCTACAAAACGGATGTCATCATGCCCATAGCCAGCATAAAGAGGGTAAGGTGAAATTACTTTTACTTCACCTTGATACAAAATAGCAAAAACAGGAATCTCGCCTACCGATAGTCCATCTAACTCATCTGTAGATGCGTCATCACCCCAAATAGGGAAGCCAAAAAAGCCTTCTTGTATATCGTAGAGTCCTACACAGTTAGGCGTTCCATCTAAATTATAATCGATAAAAGCACCTAATTGTCCGCCTGCATAAGCATCGAAAATTGGAGCGTTTACAGCCAAAGTCATGTTTACACCTGTATTTAAAGGAGTACTAAACATAGCAGGGCTGATAGATTGTGCAAAGACACTTAAAGGAAATCCAAGCAATAAAATTATTATTATTTTCATATCATAATATATTTAAAGTTAACATTATACAAACTTACAAATAATAAATTATTAAGTATTATACTATCTATAAATGGTAGCTAAAATAGGTAAAAATTTATTTTATAGTGAAATAGGGTTACTAAAAGGTTTCTAATTTAAAATATTTAAAGACTTAAAATTAAATTAACAATTGTATTTTTGCGAAGCAATTTATTAAAACATATTAAAGAGCGAGCATGGAAAAATATGATGTAGCCGTAATTGGTTCAGGTCCTGGCGGATATGTAGCTGCAATTCGTTGTGCACAATTGGGTTTAAAAACAGCTATAATTGAGAAGTACGCAACCTTAGGGGGTACTTGCTTAAACGTAGGTTGTATTCCTTCGAAAGCTTTATTAGATTCTTCGGAACACTTTCACAATGCAAAATATAGCTTTGCCGATCACGGAATAGAGATTAATACACCAGAAATTAACGTTTCTCAATTAATGAAACGTAAAAATGAGGTTATAGATCAAACTTGTATTGGAATAGATTTCTTAATGAAGAAAAACAAAATTGATGTGCTTAGTGGTTGGGCTTCTTTTGCTGATGCTACACATATTAATATTGCTAACGAAGAAGGTACTTCACAAATTGAAGCTGCAAAAATCATTATTGCTACAGGTTCAAAACCTACTTCACTTCCTTTTATTAATATTGATAAGGATAGAATTATTACTTCTACCGAAGCTTTAAATTTAACCGAAGTTCCTAAACGATTAATTGTTATTGGAGGTGGTGCTATTGGTTTAGAACTAGGTTCGATATACGGAAGATTGGGGTCTGAAATTACTGTTATTGAATATGCAGATGGCTTAATTCCTAATATGGATAAGTCTTTGGGTAAAGAATTACGTAAAGTACTAAAGAAAGATTTGAAATTTAATATTAACCTAAACTTCGGAGTTACTTCTGTAGAGCGTAATGGTGATCAGGTTATGGTTAAAGCAACAAATAAAAAAGGTGCCGAAGAAGTCTTTACTGCAGATTACTGTTTGGTTGCTGTGGGAAGAAGTGCTTTTACTGATAAACTTGGTTTAGAAAACGCTGGGGTAAAAGTTGACGATAGAGGGAGAGTTGATGTAAACGAGCATTTACAAACTTCTGTTTCGAATATTTTTGCTATTGGCGATGTGGTTCGTGGAGCTATGTTGGCACATAAAGCAGAAGAAGAAGGTGTTTTTGTAGCTGAATTTATGGCTGGAGAAAAACCTCATATGGATTATAATTTGGTTCCTGGTGTAGTTTATACTTGGCCTGAAGTTGCTGCTGTAGGAAAAACAGAAGAGCAATTAAAAGCAGATGGAATTAAATACAAGACTGGTTCATTCCCGTTTAAAGCTTCTGGGAGAGCTAGAGCTTCTAATGATACCGATGGTTTTGTGAAGGTTTTAGCTGATGCAAATACCGATGAAATTTTAGGGGTACACATGATTGGACCTCGTGCTGCAGATTTAATTGCAGAAGCAGTTGTTGCAATGGAGTACAGAGCATCGGCGGAAGATATTGCTCGTATTTGTCACCCTCACCCTACATTTACCGAAGCTTTTAAAGAAGCTGCACTAGACGCTACCGATAAAAGAGCTTTACATATTTAAGACCTTATTACACACAAAAAAGCCGTCTATATTGGACGGCTTTTTTATGTATTATACATTAGAAATTACTTTCTCTAGTTTCTCAAACTTGACTTCCATTTTTGCGAATCCAATTTGTAATAAAGCACTATTGGTTTTTAGTTCTAAAATTTCTCCTTGTTGATTAGTTCCTTCTATACGAACTTGTTCATTAAGATTAAAAGATTCTTTATTTCTAAACTTTCTCAATTTAGAAAATTTAGAATTTTCTTTATTTTCCTCTTTTTTATTAGATTCTAATTCAATTATTTTTTTAATGCGTGGCAAAATACTTTTCATAGCAGTCCCCTTTCTATAAGCTTCTATAATTTTACTTATACGTTTTCCTAGGTTCAAATACTTGGATTCGAAATCCATTAATTCTCGCTGAGACTCTATTTTCGCGTCAAGCTTGAGTAATTTATTTTTGTACTCAGATTTAGCTCTATCTACAAAAGCTTCTTGCTTAACAAATTTTTCCTTAGAAATTTGTAGCTCAGTAGTTAAGCGTTGGTAATTATGAATGGTATCTTCAAAACGAACCGTACCATCCTTTAAACCAGCCCGAGCTTTATCTATTAAGTCAATAGGTAAACCTACATTTCGGGCAACTTCAAAAGTATATGAAGATCCAGGTTGCCCAAGTTTTAATTTATATAAGGGACTTAACTTTTCATCATCAAATAACATACATGCATTGTCAGCATAATCTGTTTGATCAGTGAGCACCTTAATATTTCCGTAATGGGTGGTTAATAATCCATAAGAACCACTTTTAACAATTTCATTAAAGAATACACCAGCTAATTCACCTCCTAAAGAAGGATCAGAACCTGAACCAAACTCATCAATTAATATAAATGAAGATTTTCCTGCTAATTCTAAAATTTCTTTCATTCTAGTTAATCTATGAGAATAGGTACTCAATTCATTAACTATAGATTGATTGTCGCCAATATCTGTAAAAATATCGTGAAAAACGCTCATAGAAGAATTCGGATGAACTGGAATAAATAAACCAGCCTGAAGCATGAGCTGATTTAAACCAAAAGTTTTTAGGGTTATCGATTTACCACCAGCATTTGGTCCAGAAATTACAACGACTCTGTGGGCATCATCAAAATAAATATCTTGTGAGATTGTAGATAAACCTCGTTTATTATTTTCGATGAGTAATAAAGGGTGATATGCCTCTTTTATATTAATTTCTCTAGAGCGAGAAACATTAGGACGAGAAGCATGCATAATATGAGCTAACTTTTGTTTGGCTTGTAAAAAGTCGACTTCTTCAATAAGATCTTTAAAAGATACTATTCTTTCAATATGAATAGTCAAATCGGAAGTAAGCTGTTTTAAAACACGGCGAACTTCTTCTTTTTCTTCTTGGTACAAATGAGATAATTCTCTGTTAAGAGAAATACATTTTTCGGGTTCTATAAAAGAAATACTCTTGGTTTTAGACTGTGCTCTAACCTGACCTTTTACTTTTCGCTTAAATTCTGATGAAACAGCTAATAAAGAGACACCATCAGCAAAAGACTCTCGTATATCTGCTAAAAAACCTAGATGAACATAGTGACTCATGGTTTCTTGAAAATGTTTATCTACATGAGAGCGTTTATTAGAAATTTCTTCTCTTATTGAAGATAGTATTTTTGAAGCATTAGAACGAATAAATCTACGTGGCGTAAAGACTTTCTCTATAAGCTTCTTTATAGTGATGCTCTTTTTTAAATCTCCAAGTAAAGAAAATATAGTCGGAACTTCGTATTCGTTATTGTTTAGAAAGTGGATAAATGAATTCACCCAATTTGCGGCATCATGAATTTCAAAAAATTGATCTTCGGTTAGTACAGTATTTTCAATTTTTAGATACATAATAACTTCGTGTAAGTCATTATAGTCAAATTTCGGGAAATTCGAATCCGATTCTATAAAACAATATTCTTGTAGACAATCTAAATGGTAATTTAAAACCTTTGGACTATGTAATATAGAGAGAGCCTTAATCCTTTTCTTGTTTTCTGAACTCTTGGCAAAAGCTTCTAACAAATTTAAGACCTTATCAAATTCCAATTCTTTGCGTACAGAATCACTAATGTTTGAATGTCTATTTTTCATGTACACAGAAGGGTGAAAGACAATTGATGCTTAAATAAAGTTTGAAACAGGCAAATCTAATCTCTAAATATAGTAAAGAAACCTTTATGTTTTCTACCAT
>MDTF01005571.1_pt1 | contig 11407 bp, 8 predicted proteins | sample 811191 | NCBI WGS metagenome assembly MDTF01 (sample SAMN05326649, study PRJNA326480) | marine metagenome | isolation source: seawater | place: Southern Ocean | collected 2011
AATCGAATATCGCAAAATATACTTAAAACTGCCGCCAATTTTTCAACAGTCAAATCATCCAATGTTTTATTCATCAACACATCCACAAAAGCCAAACTATGAATTTCATTAATATTTGTAGCCATTATCCCTTTGTTCGTTAATTTATACTCTTCGACAAATCCTTCATCCCGCAAAATATTTAAATGCAATTCCACTTCATTTTTGATATAATTTTCAATATTATTGATTTTTCTCTCTAAAACTTTTAATTGTTCAACATCTTTTAAATGCGATTCATATTTCTTAATTTCATTTAAAAAAAACTTGTTATCTGTTTCCATTAATTGCATTTCCTTTTTCGTTTTCTTTCTTTTTTTAGAACTTAAACTTTGAATTATGTTTTTCATTTCTAAATATTTTTCTATTTCGACTTTTTTTGTTTTGAAGTGGCATTGAAAATTATAACAGAAATTTTGAATTTTACATTTAAGTGTTTCGTACCCATATTTTATAATTTTTGTTTGCTTTTGAATGTCGTCGTACACCATACTTTTTTCTGCAAATTCTTTAAAATTTGTATTATTTGCCGCCATTAATTTAAGCAGCATATTGAAATTAATTTTAAATTTAGACGATAATGTTTCAGGTTTACCTTCGAAAATAGTAGCCATTTCCGTTGAGGTTGCTTTATCTCTATAAATGTTATCAATATGAAAAATATTACCTTTTACATCAAGACCTCTTCTACCAGCTCTGCCAGCCATTTGAGTATATTCATGAGGTTTCAATAATCTAAAACCTTTCCCATCATATTTTGTTAATGAAGAAAAAATAACTGTTTTTGTTGGCATATTGATTCCGACAGCAAATGTTTCGGTGGCAAAAAGTAGTTTAATGTAGCCTTTACCGAAAAGAATTTCTATCATTTCCCTGAAAACGGGTGTTATACCGCTATGATGTACGGCGATGCCTTTTTCTAGTAACTGTGTAATCCATTCGTATTCTGGTAATAATAAATATTCTCTATAATTTGGTAATTTCATTAAGATTTGTTTGCATTCTTTTTTGATTGTACTTGGTATTGTTGAATCTGGTGGGAAGAGCGGTATTGTGATTTTTTCGGCGAATTGCTTCGTTTTTTTTCTTGAAAATACGAAACAAAGTGCCGGTAGCATATTATTATTATTTAAATATTCAACAAGTTTGTTCATTACGAAAAATTGATTTACTCTAACGTTGTTGTTATCGAAATATTTTAAAAGTTTGAGTATTTTGGAGTATTTTTTCTCTCTGAAAAGTTTGTTTTGTTCTTTTAAAATAATTGGGTTGATTGTATCGCCAATTAAATTTTTAATATCTGGTGGAAATTTTTTATAATAAGATTCAGGATATGTAATAAAGGAGTAGTGAGTTAATGGTACTATGCGTTTATTATGTGGACACAACCAGGTTTCCTTGCCTTTAACTGTTTCCATCCATTGGCAAAATTTCTCTGGTTTATCAATTGTTGCAGATAAGCCCAATATTTGGATATGGTTTGGTAGAAGCATGATTGTTTCTTCCCAAATTCTTCCTCGGTGTTGGTCGTTAATGTAGTGGATTTCATCGAACACGACACACCCCAATTCAGTTTCGATGTCGATATCAAAATGAAGAGAAATTTGGTCTTTGTTTATAATGTTTTCTTCAATCATTTTTTTTTGAAAAAGGGTGTTGTACAGGATTTCTGTTGTCATAATGATGACGTCTGCTTCTGGGTTGAATTTTATGTCTCCGGTGAGGATACCGAAAGAAATATGGGGATATTTCTTTTGTAAATCGTTGAATTTTTCGTTACTTAAGGCTTTGATGGGTGTAGTGTATATGACTTTTTTGTTTTTTTTTAGGGAAATATTCTACTGCGAATTCTGCTGGCAACGTTTTGCCACTACCTGTATGAGCTGTAATAAGGACATTTTTTTCTTCAACGATGCCCTTTATTGCCCATTTTTGGAAATCGGATAATTCGAAATTCCAACTTGCAAAATATTTAGAATTACCTTCGTATTTCTTGTCTTGAAATTTCATCTACATTATATGTATTGATTGTACTTTATATTTATTTAATAAAATATGTTTATTATGTATAATGAACGACCATGAAGCGAACGACCATGAAGCGAACGACCATGAAGCGAACGACCATGAAGCGATTACAGAATTGAAAATAATTGAAATAAATCCTAATCTCTTATTTAATGCTATTTATAAGTCTGGTGATGTGAAGCGAATATTTGATAAAATTTTTGAGAGACAGAAAAAATATGTTGCTGCCAAAGAAACAGAAGGATATACCGCATGTGTTAATTGTTTTTATTTGCCACATTCTTCTATTGAATCCTTCCGTGAAATAATTCACGGAACTGATATTCCAAATCGTATTTCAACGGTTTCTGTAAAAAAAACACAGGGTGTAATAACATTACGTAATAATGAGCGTGGACTTTCTACAAAGGTTATGCCATTACTTTCTGCTGCAGATTTTCCAGGGTATATACATCCTGTATATTTTATGATGGCTGGAAATGATGAAGCAATTCTCGAGGAAAATGGTGGGACTGGGTTGACACCCACAGAAGAAGTTAGTAATAAATGTTTTAATAAACATTTTAACACATCTGTAAAAGAAATTGAAGAAGTGACTGGCCTAAATAATGACGTAAATGATGGCCAAGAAGTTATTGTACAAAAATATAATAATTATGCTCGCCTTCTTGGATTCAACTTTTTTTATCTCCCCGAAAACAAGGTTATGAATCTTTCTTTTGTTGGGGATTATTCTGAAGCCGACCCTGATCATTTAAAAATGTGGACTTATATCTTTTACTGGGGTGAACCTAGTTCTTTTGATAAAAAATTTCCGAAAGTTTATGTAATTGTGGATAAAAACAATGTTACACTTCGACAAGGGACAAACGGAAAAAATCGAATAGTAGTTACTTCAGCATATACATTTGCAGATGCAAGAGCCTTAATACAACAACAATTTCGAGATACACCGCATCAAGTAAATCATATATGGTCTGCTTGTTTGGTAGCAAGCAATGAACTTACAACAGATTTAAGGTATGTGATGAAAGATATATTTACAACTGGATTAAGAAACATGTTGAAAAGAGAGGACCTATATGGTGAAGATGAAAGCAAAGATAAATACGAATGCGAAAATCCAAGTGACCTGCAGAAACTTCTTTATGATAACTATAATGCAACAACAAGACAACAAATATTTCATGCTTCTAAAACAACCGGATACGCTCATCGATATGAAGAACCTGGTTCTGGTTGGATGGGAGAAGAAGAAGCAGAAGAATTAGACTTAACTGCTTATAAACTTTATAAAAATGCCAAAAGCGGCTACGAAACAGATTCAACAAATGTAAAAAATGAATGGAAAATATTATATAATAATTTATTTGGTCCAGGTCCAATAGATGCGAAACAGCAACCACAACGAGGAAATAAAAAAAGAAGTGGACACAGTTTAGAAAGCAAAAAAAAAGGAAAAAAAGGAAAAAAAGGAAAAAAAGGTGGATATATAAAAAAAAAAAATAGGAGAAAAACAAAAAGGAGAAAAACAAAAAGGAGAAAAACAAAAAGGAGAAAAACAAAAAGGAGAAAAACAAAAAAACAAAAAAACAAAAAAGCAGAAAGAAGATATAAGCCAATCTACTTAAAAAGATAGTAGTTAATATTATTATAATGAATAAAACAACACAGAATGATACTAATGTTACGCCCGTGAGTGGTACCCGCCAGCAGGGAATTGTTAAGTGGTTCAACAATAAAGCTGGTTTCGGATTTGTTACAACATTGGGTGACGAAGGTAAAGATATTTTCGCCCACCACTCTGGCGTCTCTGTGAATAGAGAGCAATATAAATATCTTGTACAAGGTGAATATGTGGAATTTAATCTTGCAAAAAGCGACCATAATGACCATGAATGGCAAGCTGTCAATGTTTCAGGTATCCAGGCAGGTCCTTTAATGTGTGAAACGCGGTTTTTAAATAAACAAGAGAGAACACCTTCCGATGGTGTTAGACAACGAGGTGGTGGACCACGGGAAAACAGAGACAATAGAGGCAAAAGAGATAATAGTTCGAAGTGGAATTTGGATGACAGTTCGGAATAATTTTATAATAGTTTTATAATAATTTTAATTTTTAATATATTAAAAATTAAAATTAAAATTGATTTAAAAATATACTGCAAAATGTAGAATATAAATGAATATGAATATTGAAAAGGAGGTTGAAAAAGAAGTAAAGAAAGAATTTGAAAAAGAAGTAAAGAATTTGAAAAAAGAAAAGAATGTGAAAAAAGAAAAGAATGTGAAAAAAGAAAAGAAAGAAGAAAATGATGAAATGAAAGAATCTTTTGGTTGTTTATTGTCTACAATTTCCAGTTTAAAAATTCAATTAACAGGTCTACATAATCAAATAAAAAGTGTAGAGCGAATTGCCAATAAAAAGATAAAACAATTGGAACGAGAAAAGAAAAAAAATAAAGGAAATAAGAAGCCTTCTGGTTTCGCTAATCCGACAAAAATTTCAGAAGAATTATGTACTTTCATGGAATTACCCAATGGGTCTGAAAGGGCTAGAACAGTTGTCACGCAATACATTATTAAGTACATTAAGGATAATGAATTGCAAGACCCAATAAATGCAAAAGTTATTCAACCAAATAATAAACTACAAACATTACTTGAATTAGGAAATGAAGACGACTTAACATATTTCAATATTCAAAGACACATGAATAAACACTTTTTAAAATGTCAATAAATAGTATATTAAAATACAAACAGGTGGTTCGAAACTACTTATGGAAATATATCTACTCGGAAAATGTAAAAGAGAGGGAATTGGTCTACTTCAATGTGGATTTATTTATATTTCATTAATTGGGTTTTTATTAGGAGGTTTTTATTTGTTGACTTTTTTTTGCCAAAAATCAACCTAGAAAAGAACGAAATTGGTTCAATGACATTGAAAGTGAAAAAAAATTTCCTGTTTAATATACAATTGTTGGTTTTGTAGTATTATTCATATTTATTTTTTTCGGAGCAGACGGAGAAGACATCTGAAATTGAAAATTCTTTCGTTTCTACTGCTAAACTTCAAGCCATATGTACACTTTACATGAATCTTAAGATTTGCAACCATTTTGTTTTCAATTAGTCATTGACATCAAATAAAATTGGAAAAATATCCATAGTATATAAGAATGTTATCAAAAAATAAATCATGGGAATTTTATACATTAATATCATTATTTTTTTTAACGGGTTCCGTCATAACTAGAAAATATTTATTTAATTTAAAGTGTAAATTTAATGATGTTATGTTTTTTCATTTATTATTTTTAATACTTTTTTATGTGTTATTTTTAATTTATTTTTATAATAAAGAAAAAAGTAATTTATTTAAAGATAAAAAAAATACAATTAAAATACTTTTTTTCACGTTTATATCATCTTTTTTTTTAGGTTTGGCAATAATAATTAAGACGAAGGCATATGAAATAGTTTCAAATATGTCATATGTTGATGTGTTAATGGAACCATCTAAAATAATTTTACTTTATTTATTTTCTATTTTAGTTTTTGGAACTATTTTAAAACCGGTTGCTTTATTTGGTATTGCATTAACATTGACTGGTGTTTTAGTTGTTTTGAAAAATCAATAAATTTAACATTAATTTTTTACAAATTATTTAAAATATATGTAAAACCCCGAAATAATTGTAAAGATACCGAATATTTTTTTCAAAAATTTTTCATCGAAATTTATAGTGTAAAACGAGGTAAAAGAAGCAAAAACTGTAAAGATAATACCCATATACAATGCGGCAAAAATATCAACATGACCTTTTTTATAAAATTTAAGCGCAGCAAATAACCCAATGGGTGGTAATATCATAAATAAAGAAGTACCAATTCTACTTTTGAGATTTCCCAATAAGCCAAATAATGTAAGTAAAGGGACAATTAAAATTTCAGCACCACCACCAACTATTCCTGCAAATAAACCACTAATCATACCAATAATCGTTAAACCTAAAATATAATTCATTTATATAAATTATATTTATAAAAACAGAGGCATTGAAAAATATACAATTATTGCTAATATAAATCCAATCATTTTTTTTTTCATAAAATTTCTACTAACATCCATCCACAATTGTTTTTTTTCAACCGTATCTAAATGATTTATCATATAATCTGTTTTAGGTAATATATGATATACTGTAGTTGTGGATAAAATTAACATTAAGCCTGCCAAACAGTATTTGGATTTTATTTGTATATTTGAAAGAAGGATAAAAAATCCCAAAACACCACCAACACCTAAACCTGCATAAAAATGATGTAATCTTTCTTTTTTTATATTTTTATATAGAATTTGCTGTTTTTTGTCTAAAACATTGTCTAATTTTTTTAAATCAGCACTATAAACCATCGTAATACCAAATATAAATAAATAAGTTAAAAATAATATATAAAAAATTGCACAAGTAATATCGCACTTTTTCATTATAAATTATAAAAACATTAAAATTTATATAATATACTTAATAAAAAATATATTATTAAAAATATTTTTTTATTAAATATTATAATCATGATTTTATTATTTCTATTGCTATTTAATAGTGTAATTTGCTATCCTATAAACTATTTAAATAATACTAATTTTTCAAATACTTATGTATCAATACCAACAAATGGGTTAATAAAATCAATAAATCAATATCCATATATTGGCTTTGGTTGTAGTACAATAAATAATAATGAAAATTATTTAATAACAAGTACATATAACCCATGGAAAACTTCAAATAACAATTATAAATGTGATAAAACAACCAAATATGTTGGAATAATGAAACAAAACTTTTATAGTGGTGAATTTGAAGATAATATAATAATAGGTGAAAAGACAAGCGAATATCCCAATGCACAGGGTGACCTAGGTAGCGATTATATTGTAACCTGTGGTATAGATAAAAAATATGATATTTTATATTACATAGCTGCAAATAAGTACGGTTGTGCAACAAACTATAATTATGAAACATCTATTGTAAGGATTAATTTAAAAGATTTTACATTTATGGATAGAACAAAATTCTCATCGTTTTATAATAAAAAAAAAATTTTCACCAATTAGTTATTATGACTATAAATATGTTGACACACCTACAACATCCCAAACTTTAAATGATGGGACAATTTGGTTAGGCTTTGGTACTGTTTATACGGGAATATGGAGATTAAATATATCATCACCTGTTGTTTTATTAATAGAACAATTTCAAAAATCATACATAGAAAAATATGATGAAATGATGTCATATTCAACAACGTTACAATATTATACTGACTATATAAGAGAAATAAAAAAAAGTTTTATAAACAAAGATACTAATTTATTATATTTTCTAGAGGATACACCATATAGAGATTCTCGATTAGTAGAAATAAACACAAGTATCAGAATAGACCATCCAAATAATACAAAAATTATAAATTTAGATGGTATAAATTATATTAGTGACATTAAAATAGACTATAATAGAAAAAGAATATTTATTGTTTCTGGTTCATTAACCAGTGAATTGTATCAGTACGATTTCAACTTCAATAAGTTATCATTAAGTGATGTATGTGATGTTGACTTCTTGAAATTTCCCACGGAATGGGGTGTAATAACTAATATAATATTAGATTCAAATGCGGGTTTTATTTATGCTATACCTTCGACAAAACATTTAAATGTAGGTATTGTAAGAATAAATATCAGAGATATGTCATTGGATTTGGATTCATTTAAAAAATTTGGTGAAATGATTCATCATACTTCATCAAAATATAGTTATTATAGAAGTTATACTAATTATAATATAACTTCATATGATGAAAAAAATGGAAAATTATATATTTTCCCCAACGAAATATCATATATAAAAAAATATATAAAAGTGGAATTAAATGGGTGTAATTTGGGTTCTGGTTTAAAATCAAATAAATGTGAAACGTGTAATGTTGGTAAATATTCAAATGAGATTGGTGGTATTTGTAATAATTGCGAACCAGGTTTTTCAAGTAATATAGTCGAAAGTGAAAAATGCAAACAATGTGAAACTGGAAAATATACTAATGGTATTCATGCTATAGAATGTATTAATTGTCCTTCTGGTTTTTTTTCAACAAAACATGGTTCAAATATATGTAATCCATGTTTTAAAGGTAAATATTCAATTACTACAGGGTCAAATGATATACAAGATTGTTTGGAATGCAAAGATGGTAAAATCAGTGAAGAAGGACAAACTACTTGTGAAACATGTGAAATGGGGAAGTGGGCAAAAAATAAGATAGAATGTATTAATTGTAAAGGTGGAAAATATAGTTCTATTTTGAATATTGTTTCTGAAGATTCTTGTCAATTATGTCCAAAAGGAAAATATTCTGAAATACTGGGAATTACAAATATAAATAACTGTGTGATATGCGATGATGGTAAAATTAATACAATAAAGGGCGTTGATTCAAGTAGTTTTTGCATTGAATGTGAGTCGGGAAAATATAAAAAAACATTAGAGTTATGTGAAAATTGTCCAATTGGTTGGGTTTCGGAAAAAAAAAGTACTAATTGCGTACAGTGTTTAATAGGTAAATGGGCAAAAAATAGAAAAGGTTGTCGAGGTTGCTCACCAGGGAAATATAGTTTTAAAATAAATATTATTTCAGACCAAGAATGTGAATTATGTCCAATTGGTAAATTTTCAAGCGAATTCGGATTAAAATATATTGATGAATGTAATGAATGTAGTGATGGTACAATTGGAAATATTGAAGGGGCCACATCAAATAAGTCATGTATTATATGTGAAGCGGGGAAATATAAGATAAATTTAGAAGAATGTGAAATTTGTCCTAATGGTTGGGTATCATTGGAAAAAAACAATGAATGTATTATATGTCCAACTGGCAAATATTCTAATGATTACAAAATTTTTTGTGAGAATTGTCCCCTTGGTAGGTATAATGATATAGAAAATATAATGGGTTTGGAAAATTGTAAAATTTGCGATAGAGGTAAATTTTCCAACGTAACAGCTTCAGTAACAAGAGATAATTGTATATCATGTATAGAGGGGAAATATAATATGAATGCCGGATTACAACAAGAATATGAATGTAAAAATTGTGATGCTGGTAAATATAAAAATTTAAACCAAAACCCTGGGAGTGAATGTTTAAATTGCAATAATGGTAAATATTCGTATTATGGTTATAGTTATTGTTTAACATGTAAACCAGGGAAATATACAAATCCGGAAAATGAACTTTTTATTGAATGCGATATTTGTCCGAATGGGAGATACAATAAATTAGAAGGAAAGCATGAAATTTCTAGTTGTATTAGATGTTTAGCTGGAAAATGGAATAATAATGAAGGTTCTGTTACAGATAAACATTGTATAAGCTGTTTACCAGGTTTATATAGTGAAACTATTGCGGCAACTTCACGAGGTGAGTGTAAGCCATGTATAGCAGGAAAATTCAATGGAAATTATGGAGCTAATTCAGTAAGTGATTGTAAAGATTGTAATACTGGTATGTATTCGCAAAAAGGTAGTATTATATGTATTAGTTGTAAACCAGGAAAATATACATCAGTTGTGAAATCAACAATATGTAAAGATTGTGAAATAGGGAAATATGCTTTTAGTAATAATAATAATATTTGTAAAGATTGTCCAATTGGGTCGGAGCAAAATTATTATAAGACAGAATGTATATGTTCAAAAGGACAATATAAAACAAATTCTACAAAACTAACATGCAATTATTGTCCAGAAAATTTTAAATGTGATAAAGATTCAAATGTTAGTACAATAATAATAAATAAACATTTATGGAGAAGCAATGATTCAACAATTAAAACATATAAATGTAAAAATATGTTTGCTTGCAAAGGTGGAAAAATAGTAAATTCTACAAATGATTTATGTAGTACTGGACATCATGGTCCATTATGTGATGTTTGTAATGAAGGTTGGGCAAAAGACGACGGTGTTTGTTTGAAATGTCCTAAAAATAAGGGCCGTTCTATAAGTTTAACGATTGTTATTCCTGTTATTTCTACTATTATTATTATATTTTTAATTAAAACAGCAAATCCATCTGAAAATAAAAAAGAGGAAGTAAATGGTGTTGTAAAAATATTTATGAATTATGCACAGGTATTTTCGCTAGCTAGTTCATTTCAAATTAATTGGCCTTTTTTGATAAAATATTTATTTGAGAGAGCAAAAGAATTTTCATCACCACGTGTAAGTTTTTATTCATCTGATTGTGTTATAGGGTGGTCATATTATGATAAATTATTAGTTTATTTAACATTACCTTTATTATATATTGTAATTGTTACAATTATTATTTCTATTATTTCGTGTTTTTTTTGTAAAAAGAAAAAGAAAAAGTTACGCAGACTTGGAAGTGTTATTGAAAGAGATGATTTTTTAAAAAGGACGCCAAGTTGTTTAAAATTTTTTATTGCTTGGGAAAAAACGGCAATTGTTGTTGGAACTTTTTTAAGTTGGCCAACAATATTAGAAAAAACATTGGAAGTAATGAATTGTAAAAAAATAGGAACTAAATATTATTTAGTCAAAGATTTTTCGGTTGAATGTTATACGAAAACGCATTATAATTATCTTACGGTTTCGTATGTTTCACTCGGATTTTATGGTATTGGAATTCCACTTCTTGGATTTAAGTTATTGTATGATTATCGGTTTCGTTTATTTGATATGCAAAACAGATATGATGGTTCGTCACCTTTATCATTTTTATTTTTAGGTTATAGAGAAAAACGTTGGTATTATGAATTTATTATTATGGGAAAAAAGGCTTCATTGATAATAATATCTGTTTTTTTAAGAAATTACCCTAGATATCAAATAATTGCGGCAAGTTTAATGGTGCAAGTTTCTTTTTTCTTGCATGTATTTCTACGACCATATGATGTTATTACTAGTTATGGTATGATTTGCAATAAATTGGAAAGTATTAGTTTATTATCACTTGTTATGACTTTAAGTACTGGGTTATTTTTTGGAACAATAGATTCTGGTTATCAACTCGGAACATTTGAAGATGTATTAATTGTTTTATTAATTTTATGTAATGGTGGAATAACTTTTTATTTTTTTATATATTTTTTTACATTGGCTTATAAAACATTTAAAACACATGTCCATGAATATTTAAATGAACGCGTTGATAAAGAAGATTTACCGTGTTTTATAAGATGTTTTAGTAAAAAACGAATAGATAAATTTTTTAAGTGGGCTGAAAAAGCTGA
>MDTF01009602.1_pt1 | contig 11407 bp, 13 predicted proteins | sample 811191 | NCBI WGS metagenome assembly MDTF01 (sample SAMN05326649, study PRJNA326480) | marine metagenome | isolation source: seawater | place: Southern Ocean | collected 2011
CCAGTCGGCGCATTTGGATTAGGAAAAATAATACCGCCATTATTAATTAAATAATCCTCTAAGTTTATATTTAATTTTTTATCTAATGGAATTCTTTTATATTTAATATCGTAAAGGCTACAGTAAGCTGGGTAAAAACTGTAAGTAATGTCTGGAAATAAAACAGGGTCTTCTTTATTTAATAAAGCTTGGAAAATGAATGCAAGAATTTCATCGGACCCATTGCCAATGAAAATATTAGCTTTTGATAAGTTGTAGTAATTAGCAATCACTTCTTTTAAATTGATGCTTTCTGGATCTGGATACAACCTAAGACTTTCTTTAGCATTTAATTTAATAGCATTTAGAACTTCACTGCTTGGACTATAAGGATTTTCATTAGTATTTAGTTTAAGTAAAATCTCATCTTTTGGTTGTTCGCCAGGTGTATATGGAGTCAATCTACTAACAATATCACTCCAATACTTACTCATTTTTTATTAATGATTCTATATTTCGCAGACTTTGAATGTGCCTGCAACCCCTCACCTTCTGCAAGTGCTGATGCAATATGGCCTAAATTACTTGCAGTTTCTGGAGACAAAGAAATTAAGCTAGATCTTTTTTGAAAGTCATAAACGCCCAAAGGCGAAGAGAATCTTGCTGTTCCTGATGTTGGTAGAACATGATTTGGTCCAGCGCAATAATCTCCAACAGCTTCACAAGTATTTCTTCCCATAAAAATCGCACCAGCATGATTAATTTGTTTTAATAATTCTTCTGGATCTTCAACTGAAAGTTCCAGGTGTTCAGGGGCTATATAATCAGATATTGCAGCTGCTTCCTTTAAATCTTTAGCTAAGATAAAAATTCCTCTATTTTTTAATGAGGAAGTAATTACATCTTTTCTAGTCATATCAACAATTAATTTATCAATACTTTCCAGAACTAAATTTAAAAAACTTATATTCGTGGCAATTAAAATGGATTGTGATAGCTCATCATGTTCTGCTTGAGAAAATAAATCCATTGCAATCCAATCAGGGTTTGTATTTCCATCACAAATAATAGTTATCTCTGAAGGACCAGCAATCATATCTATACCTACAGTTCCAAATACTTTTCTTTTCGCTTCTGCTACATATGCATTTCCTGGGCCCACAATCTTATCAACCCTTGGTATCGTTTCAGTACCATAAGCTAAGGCAGCAATTGCTTGTGCACCACCTATTGTAAAAACTCTATCCACTTTTGCAATTTTTGCTGCAGCCAAAACTAGATCATTCTTTTCACCATCAGGCGTAGGAACAACCATAACCAAATCTTTTACCCCAGCAATTCTTGCAGGAATTGCGTTCATCAAAACTGAAGATGGGTATGCAGCTTTTCCACCCGGCACGTATAAACCAACACGATCTAATGGAGATACCTTTTGACCATAAGTAGATCCCTCATCATCGGTATATGACCAAGTTTTGGCTTTCTGTTTAAGGTGGTATTCGTTAATTCTGGCGGCGGCAAGCTCTAAGAATTTTTTTGTTTCTTTGGGGATTCTATTTAATGATTCTGTTAATTCATCTTGCTCTATTTCCAAACTTTGCACGCTAGAAGTGATCACACGATCAAATTTTTTTGTATACTCTAAAACTGCTTCATCGCCATTTTTTTTAACCTGATTAATAATATCATTTGTAGTTTTAATAATTTCTGCATTATCATCAGCATCAAAAGTCAAAAGAGCTTTTAGCTCGGATAAGAAATTGTCATCAGTTGATTTTAATCTTTTAATATCCACAATTTACTTTTCAACTGCATTTGAAAATTTATTAATCATCGGCTGAAGTATTTCTCGATTAATTTTTAAAGATGCTTTATTCACTATTAACCTTGAGGTAATTTCTCCTATTTTCTCAACTGCTATTAATTGGTTGGCCTCCAAAGTCTTTCCTGAACTCACCAAATCTACAATCACATCGGATAATCCTACAATAGGAGCAAGTTCCATCGATCCGTATAATTTTATTAAATCTATATGTAAACCTTTTTTAGCAAAATGGTTTCTCGCTGCAACAACATACTTTGATGCAACTCTTAAACGTATTCCTTTTTTTACATTTTCTTCATAATTAAAACTTTTTCTACAAGCAACCATCATTTTACATTTAGCAATATTTAAATCTAATGGCTGATATAGACCCACTCCTTGATATTCATCTAAAACATCTTTACCTGCTATCCCAATATCTGCGCCCCCCCATTCAACATAAGTAGGGACATCTGAAGCTCGAACAATAATAAGTTGAATTTCTTCATCGTTCGTTTTTAAAACTAATTTTCGAGAAGTTTCTGTATTCTCTTCGCAATGAATTCCAGCCGCATTAAGAATTGGCATGGTCTCAGAAAAAATTCTTCCTTTTGATAAAGCAATCGTAATCATGTTAAATAACCCTCTCTATTTGTGCCCCAACCTGGTTAAATTTTTTCTCTAAATTCTCATAGCCCCTATCTAAATGATAAATTCTATCAATCACAGTAGTCCCTTCAGCCGAAAGAGCAGCGAGAACTAAAGATGCTGATGCTCTTAAGTCTGTTGCCATAACACTAGCGCCCTGTAGCATTTTACCACCTCTTACAATTGCTGTATTTTGATTAATTTCAATATCAGCACCCATTCTAATTAACTCTTGAACATGCATAAATCTATTTTCAAAAATTGTTTCTTTTATTTCACTAACACCCTCTGCAATACTATTTAATGCCATAAATTGGGCCTGCATATCAGTTGGGAAGCCGGGGAATGGAGCTGTTTCTATACTTACAGCTTTTAACGTACCATTACTTTTAACTGTAATAGTATTACCTAACTCAATCACTTCAACTCCTGTTTCTCTTAATTTATTAATAATAGCGGTCATCTTATCTGGTTCAACCCCTATACATCTTAATTCTCCAGCCGTCATGGCAGCAGCTACCATATAGGTGCCTGCTTCAATACGATCAAAAATAATTGAATGCACTGCTCCATGTAACTCTTCTACCCCTTCAATAGTAATTATATCAGTGCCTAAGCCCTTAATTACTGCTCCCATTTTAATTAAACAATTGCCTAAATCAGTAACTTCGGGCTCTTTAGCGGAATTTCTAAGTATGGTTTTTCCTTTTGCAAGACAAGCTGCCATCATTAAATTTTCAGTTCCAGTCACAGTCACTTGGCTCATAGAAATTTCTATTCCAATTAATCTATTGCCAGGCAGATGTTCAGTAGACGCAATTATATCTCCAGATTCCATTTTAATTAAAGCTCCCATTGCCTCAAGGCCTTTAATATGAATATCAACTGGCCTTGAGCCAATTGCACAACCACCTGGACGAGCAACTCTTGCATTTCCAAATCGTGCAAGCAATGGCCCTAAAACAAGAATAGATGCTCTCATAGTTTTAACTAAGTCATAAGGTGCATGAAAGTCTTTTATATCTCTAGCAGTTAGTGTCATCATGGAATCAGTTTTTGATATATCTACACCCATAGTAGACAATAGTTTCTCGGTTGTTTTTATATCAAAAAGATTTGGGACATTTTTTAATTTTAATTCTTCTTTGGATAATAAAGAGGCAATTAAAATTGGTAATGCAGCATTTTTAGCTCCAGAAATATATACATCACCATTTAGCTTTTTCTGGCCATTTATTTTAAGCTTATCCAAGAGTTAGTCTTGGGATATTAATTTAGCAAGCTCGCCAGACTCATACATTTCTTTTATAATATCAGATCCCCCAACAAACTCTCCTTTAACATATAACTGTGGAATTGTTGGCCAATCTGAAAATAGCTTAATTCCTTCACGAACATCAGGATCCTGTAACACATCAAATGTTTCATATTGTGTTCCACATGCATCTAAAACCTGACAAGCTAAGCTTGAAAATCCACATTGAGGAAACTTAGGGTTTCCTTTCATAAAAAGAAGTACTTGATTCTCATCAACTAATTTCTTAATCTTTAAATTTTCGGTCATTTCCTATCTCCATTATGATTCATTTAATTTATTAAATTCTTCCCATTGTTCTGGGGTGATCGTTTTTATGGATAAAGCATGTATTTCCTGCTTCATCATATCGCCTAAAGCCTGATAAACCATTTGATGCTGTTTGATCATAGATTGATCTTTAAAAAGAGCACTAACAATGATTGCATCAAAGTGAGTCCCGTCATCACCTTTAACTTTGATAAAATCACATTCTAAATTAGCGACAATAACTTCTTCTATTTGGCTAGGTAATAACATTTATCCCCTTAGTTTATAACCAGATTTTAACATTTGAATCGTGCCATAAGATAAAACAATAAAAAATATGATGACGATACTTAAACTAAAATAAGGCGACACATCTGATTGCCCAAAAAAGCCATATCTAAAACCGTCAATCATATAGAAAAATGGATTTAATTGTGAGACTTTTTGCCAAGATTCTGGCAATGAATGGATTGAGTAAAATACACCAGATAGCATTGATAAAGGCATAATAACGAAATTCCCAAAAGCTGCCATTTGATCAAATCGTTCAGACCAAACTCCAGCGATTATTCCAAATGCCCCCATAAGACCTCCTCCAAAAACAGCAAATAAAAATACTATCCACGGATGCTCAATAGGTAAATCAACATATAAGGTAGCGATTACATAAATACAAAATCCTACAAATATTCCTCTTGCGATTGATGCAATAAGAAACGAAAAAAATAATTGAATATAACTTAAAGGGGTTAGTAGGAGAAAAACGATATTCCCCATTACTTTTGCCTGAATTAAGCTAGATGAACTATTAGAAAATGAATTTTGTAGAAGAGACATCATAATTAATCCCGGAATTAAAAAAGCCATGTAAGGAACGCCTTCATAGACTTCAATCCGGCTATCAAGCACGTGAGAAAATATGAGTAAGTATAATATTCCTGTAATTACAGGTGCTGCAACTGTTTGGAAAGCTACACGCCAGAATCTAAGAAGTTCTTTTTTTAAAAGAGTCCATGTACCTATTAGTTGGTTGTGTATATTATTCATATTAAGTTTTATTTCCGGTCAGCTTTAAGAAAACATTCTCTAGGTCCTGATCTACAGTTTCCATATCCAATATCTCTATAGATTCTTTATTTAGGGCTGTAATAATTTTGCTAATATCAGTAATTTTTTTTAATTCAAAAGTATAAAAATCATTATCAACTGAGAAATTTATTTCTTTAATGGTATTTGGTAATTTAAATACTCTTTTTGCAGAAAGCTTAAGTTTTAAATTCTTTGCTGCAAATTTTTTAAGCAGATTAGTAGTTGTGTCTAATGCTACCACTTTCCCAGCTCTTAGCATTGCTACTCTGTTACATAAAGCTTCTGCCTCCTCAAGGTAGTGAGTAGTCAAAACAATTGTATGGCCCTCTTTGTTTAATTCTTTAATAAAATCCCATAATTTTTGTCTTAGCTCGACGTCAACCCCTGCAGTTGGTTCATCTAATACGATTACAGGAGGTCTATGAACTAAAGCTTGAGCTATTAAAGCTCTCCTTTTCATACCACCGGATAGCATTCTCATATTTGTAGAAGCTTTTGGAGTTAAGTCTAAACGTTCAATAACTTCATCGACCCATACATCATTACTTTTTCCTTTGCCAAAATAACCTGCTTGGAAACGAAGCATTTCTCTTAAATTAAAAAAAGGATCAAACACTAATTCTTGTGGAACAATCCCAAGAGAATGTCTAGCATTTTGATAATCCTTAACTACATCAAAACCCATTGCAGCTATGGACCCAGCTGTCGGCCTAACCAAACCTGCTAACATATTAATTAAAGTCGACTTACCAGCTCCATTAGGCCCTAGCAAACCGAAGAACTCACCTTCTTCAATTGATAAAGTAATTCCATTAACGGCTTTTAATTGGCCATAATTTTTTTTAACTTTTTTAAATGCGATAGCTTTTTTCATCAAATTCTTAATTGATCTCTAAATTTAGCTTGTATGTTGAAAAATATTATTAAGAAATAAACTCTTCTACGCCATAAAGCTTGGCCAAACTTTCTAGATTAAGGGGGGTATTTTTTATGTTTACAGTTCTGTTATATTTTTTGGCTTGTCGTTTCCATTCGAATATTAATCCTAATAAAGATGTATCAACTTCTTCAACCTGGATCAAATCAATTAGAACAGAATTTTTCCATTCGTAGTCGATGGTTAATTTCATAATACTAGGTGCTTGAGTTAGGGTAATATCACCTTTCATAATCCAGTTTCTATTTTGAAATTCTATTGAATCCACTTTTATTTTTTACCTTTATTTTTTTTTGCTAATTTTTTAATTAACGTATCCATACCATTTCGCCTAATTTCACTTGAAAATTGACTTCTATAATTAGTAACTAAACTTACACCTTCAATCACAATGTCAAAAACTAGCCATTTTCCAGAACTCTTAGATAAAGCATAGTTAACCCTTATTGGCTGAGTTCCACTTTGAATAATTTCGCTCTTAACTATAACAATCTCATCTTCTTCAGACATCCTTGTTGGTTTAAATTCTATTTTTTGATCTTTATACTTAGACAAAGCTACTGCATATGTTTTTAATAAAAGCGTTCTAAATTCAACAATAAATCCTTTTTTTTGCTCCTTACTTGCAGATCTCCACGCTCTACCTAAAACCAAACGTGCAACTTTTTCAAAATCAAAATTTGGAAGTATTTTTTCCTCAGCTAATTTATAAATTTTTTCTTTATTGCCTTTCTGAATCTCTTGATCTGCTTTTATAGCAAAAATAACATCTTCAGCTGTTTTTTTTACTAATTCCTCTGGTCCCAAAGCAGCGAAAGAATTAAGTGAGAAAAATACTGCTAAAAAAAATAATTTAATAAAATATTTTTTCAATTTACTCCTCCTCTTCAGATGCCTTACTATACAAAAATTGGCTAATTAGCTTTTCTAAAACTACCGCATCCTGAGTTTGAGTAATTCTATCTCCTTCATCTAGATTACTCATATCGCCACCAGCCTCTAGGCCCATATATTGTTCGCCAAGAAGGCCTGCAGTATAAATATTAGCAAATGTATCTTTTGGAAATACATATCGTTTATCAATATCGACCTTAACAATCGCATGATAAGCTTGTGTATCAAAAACAATTGATTTTACTCTACCCACTACTACACCTGCAGCCTTCACAGGAGCCCTTGGCTTTAATCCTCCAATATTTTCAAAGTGGGCTACAACTGAATAAGTTTCCCTTATATCATTAGAGGTCAAATTTCCAACCTTCATTGCAAGACCAAGCAAAGAGATTACCCCTATTGCCACAAAGATTCCAACCCAAGCATCAAGTTTAATTTTATCCATAAAGTTTCCTTATTAAAATCAGTTTACCCACCAAGCATGAAAGAGGTCAATATAAAATCGAGACCTAGTACCACTAATGACGATGTTACTACTGTTCTTGTGGTCGCCCGACTAACACCTTCTGCAGTCGGTGGTGCATCAAAGCCTTCAAAAAGTGCAATTATGGTACAAGCTACACCAAATACTAAACTTTTTATCACTCCATTGACAATATCATATCTAAAATCAACATTTGCCTGCATTTGAGACCAAAATGCACCTTCATCAACTCCAATTACAATAACAGCGACAACATAACCGCCTAGTATGCCTACCATTGAAAAGATAGACGCTAATATTGGCATAGCAATAACGCCGGCCCAAAAACGAGGTGCAATAATTCTCCCAACAGGATTAACCGCCATCATTTCCATTGCTGATAATTGTTCTGTTGCTTTCATTAATCCAATTTCGGCAGTAATTGCAGTTCCAGCTCTACCTGCAAAAAGAAGTGCTGTCACTACTGGCCCTAACTCCCTCACCAAAGCAAGGGCAACTAGAACGCCTATTGCCTCAGATGATCCATATTTCTGAAGGGTATAATAGCCTTGCAAACCTAGAACCATGCCTACGAAAAAAGCAGAAACAATAATAATTACTAAAGACATTACTCCAGTAAAATAAATTTCCTTCATTGTTAAATGAAACCTTTTAAAACTTTCACCTGAAGATGCAAGTATTAAAAAGAATAATCTAGTAGCTGTTCCAAGGCGTTTAATTCTTCTGGTAACTGAATAACCAATTTTTTCAAAAAAATTTATTAAGCTCTTCATATTTTCTATTCCTAAAGCCCTAAATCTGAATTATAAGACGGTGCACCAACATGAAATGGGACTGGTCCATCTTTTTCAGAATGAATGAATTGTTTTACAAACGGAAGTTTGGATGCCATTAATTGCTTTGGAGATCCTTCGGCGGCAACAATCCCATCTGCAACAAAATAAATATAATCTGCAAAAGAAAAAGTTTCTGCAACATCATGAGTAACAATAATTGAAGTTGCTCCGAGTGCATCATTTAGTGTTCGAATTAAATCACAAATTACAGCCATTGAGATTGGATCTAGCCCTGCAAATGGCTCATCGTACATAATTATATCAGGATCGAGTGCAATGGCTCTTGCTAAAGCAACTCTTCTTGCCATTCCTCCAGATAATTCCGTAGGCATCAATTTATATGCTCCACGCAGACCTACTGCATTCAACTTCATCAAGACTAGGTCTTTTATTATATTTTCAGGGAGGTCTGTATGTTCTCTCATAGGAAATGCAACATTTTCATAAACTGATAAGTCTGTAAATAAGGCTCCGTGCTGAAATAACATACCCATTTTGCTTCTTAATTTATAGATACCAGAGAGGTTCTGATCATGAACAACCTTACCGTCAACAGAAACACTGCCTGACTTAGGTTTAATTTGACCCCCGATAAGTTTTAAAATAGTAGTTTTACCACTACCACTACCACCCATAATTGCAGATACTTTACCTCTTTGGAATTCCATATTAATTCCTTTATGAAGTAATTCTTTACCATAACCAAAAGTAAGATTTTGAATATTTATTAAATTATTGGGCATTATGTCTTTCTTTATTTTTTATTAAATTTATTTTACATTAAATCTGCTAAATTAAACTATAGTTCGCCATATGAATGAAGGCCAGATAGAAATAAATTAACCCCAAGAAATGCAAAAGTTGTAACAGCTAAGCCTACCAGAGACCACCAGGCTAATACTGTTCCTCTTAATCCCTTAATCAATCTTAAGTGAAGCCATGCTGCATAATTTAACCATACAATTAATGCCCAAGTTTCTTTTGGGTCCCAAGACCAATAGCCGCCCCAAGCCTCAGCAGCCCATACAGCTCCCAATATTGTTGCAATTGTAAAAAAAATAAATCCAATTGATATCGCCTTATAAGTCATTTCATCCAACACATTTAACTCTGGAAGATAATTCCCCATAATACCTTTATCTTTGAGGAGATATGCGACTGAAATCATAGCTGCCATTGCAAACGCGCCATATCCAATAAAATTTGCAGGGACATGAATTTTCATCCAATATGATTGAAGCGCTGGGACTAAAGGCTGTATTTCATTTGCCCCTTTTTCAAATGTATACCAAAGAATAAAGGCTACAGCTGCAGTAATTATAATAAGCACAAATGCACCCATTTTTTTTATTTCTAATTTTTCTTCATAATGAAGATAAAGCAAAGATGTAATCAAGCAAAAAAGTACAAATACTTCATATAAGTTACTTACCGGGATGTGCCCAACATCAATACTAATTAAGTAAGATTCATACCAACGAACTAGTAAGCCCACAAATCCCATCATGGTAGCTATCCATGTTAATTTAGTTGCAAGATTTCCATAAAAATCCTGTCGACTAAATAAATAAACCCAATAAGTAATTAAGCTTAATGGATATAAAGCCGTCATCCACATGATGGCTGACTGGCTAGACAAAAAATATTTAAGAAAGAAATTGAGTTCTATTTGTTCTAAATTACCCTTATAAAGGTAAATAGAGATAAATGACAATAAAAAAGTATATATAAATAATTTTTTAAAATTTGGCCACAGATTACCCATCCAGGTAAATGTAATACCTGAACCGATCAAAATAATTATTTCATAATTATCCATAAAATTATTAAATTTAAATACTGCGAAAATAGTTAGACAGGCTAGGGCCAAACCAAACGAATAATTCATAAATTTATCTTTTATATTACCTAGCATTTTTAACCTCATCGATTAGTCATCTTTTTAATGTTATCTTTAAGTTCAATTGCATATTGATCAAAATCCATGCGATCTCTATTAGTAGCTAAGGAAACTATCAGACTATTGCTTCCTTTTTTTACAAGAATCCATAAGCGAATTTCTTGAATATAAATCATACAGAATATACCCATCACTAAAAGAATTGAGCCTAAATACACCCAAATCTGGCCAGGAGATTTTGTTAATTGTAAACCACTAGCTTGGACATGCTTATAATCTTTTAATTCAAGATATAAGGGGACTCCATAAAAGAAACTATCGCTGTATGCAGTGAGGGCATCTTGAATAAACCTTGGAGAATCATCTGTGGGAAAAATAATTTTATCTTGGTTATCGTCTTTGTAGCTCTTAACAAGTTGCTGCCCTACTAAATAAATAATATTAATATAGGTTTCTACTGCTTTTTCTTTGTCTGAAGATGAAGCTTGCTCAGGAATATTTAAGTTCATTGTCTCCACAACCGCGTTATATCCTCCTGTTATAAACGAATTAATAATATTTTGAGTGCCTGATTGAAAAGCTTCTTTTTTTTCATTTGTCGCAAAAGCTGATTCATTTAGTCCTTTGCTGATTGCATTACTAACTTTTTGCGAGTTATTTAATAAGGATTTAAAAATCATAAACCCTTCAAGACTAAGATTGTTATCTGCAGGGATCTTGAGGTATTTAAATTCTTCTTGAGGGGAGTCTCTCGTCCCACTCATAAAAAAATAATTGCCATCAACGAACATTGGGAATTGATAAGTTTGATATTCTTTAGCCTGGCCTGATTCATTTCTAACTTTATATAAAAAATTAGGTCCTACGTTGGTAGGTTTTGGTTTTTGTTCTTCATCGCTAATTATTTCTAAAATATTAAACTTTCTAAAGTCTTTGAACTCAAGGGTTAAATTTTTATTTTCAAAAGTAAGCTTATTATTTTTAAAAACCTCAGAATTCATTTTAAAAAATGGTTGCGAAGAATTTAAATCCCAAACTAAAAAATTTAATTGTGAGCCCCCATCTTCAAATGCTGCCTGATAAATTGTTACCCCTTTATAAGTTAAAGGCTTGTTAACGCTAATTGTTTTCGTTATGGACTCACCTGTTTTTTTATCTCTTACTAATAAATCACTTTTAAATGATTTAGGCTGTCCTGTTGAGTAATGTTCAATATTGAAATCTTTTAAGGTGATTGAAAATGGTATTTCTTGAACAAGGTAACCCTCCTTA
>MDTF01005300.1_pt1 | contig 11405 bp, 10 predicted proteins | sample 811191 | NCBI WGS metagenome assembly MDTF01 (sample SAMN05326649, study PRJNA326480) | marine metagenome | isolation source: seawater | place: Southern Ocean | collected 2011
CAATTTTAGCTTTTTTGTTGAGTTTTGTTTTGTAGAAAAGACTAATTAGCTTAACGCTGGTGATAATTTTTTTTTTGGTAATGTTTTTGGAAACATCTTTCAAGGCTAAATGGGTTGTCAGAGGACTTACTGATAGATTTTTATTATAAATTAACATAGCAACATTGTTTTTACACCCAGTTTTGAATGCTAAGTATTCAGTTATACCCAAAAATCTCTCACCTAAAAAATTCTTTTTAGAAATTGGCCCATTAATCAATCCTGAAAACTTTTTTGTTTCTAGTAATTTAAGAGCAACCTCAAAACTCTTGTTAATATAGGAATTTGATTTATTTGAAATAATATCAAATGTTTTTTTAAAATTAAAGTTAATATTAATTAAATTAATTTGACCTATTTTTAGACTGTTGAGATTGAAATTATTCTCATTTATGAGATTAATTTTAAAATTAAAATTCAAATTTTTCATTTGGGCTGCAACTAAAGTGTATGAGGCAACTAATAAAACAGGCTTTCTAATTCTAGTTAGTTTTAAAGCTTTAAAAAAAATTTCACTAAAAACGCTATAAGGCTCACCAGCCACAACTATTATGGGTTTAATATTCATTGATAGTGGCTTCTAATTTTATTCTATTAAAATGAATTAGAGAAAATTTATCTAATTGCTTATTAGTCTCAAAAATAATTAATCTATCTAATTCTTCTTGCAGGTTAATTTGAGTTTTATTAATCCTTACATCTTCAATTTTTAAAATTATTGAATTAGCACCAACATTTATAGGCTGTGTGTTTTCACCAATTTTTAATTTTCTGATTTTTAAAACTATTTCCTGAGAAAGGAATTTCTCATCTACCCAGCCAATCTTGCCAGCTAGTTTATTACTATCTGCTATACTGTATAAATTTGCAGTATTTCCAAATCCAATCTCTTTTATATTCCTTTTTATATTTGCTATTTTTTTTTTTTGAAATATTTCTTTTTCATTTTTAAAAATGATTTCTGATAGTAAAAAAGATTTATTGTTTATTTTTTTATTTTTTATTTTTTTTTTGAGTTTTTCCTTATCAATAAATACTCTTTTTTTAAATTTAGCGTAAATAAATTGATTCCATGTACTTTCAATTTCAATTTTTTTTTCAACGTCAGTTATTTTTAAATCATATTTATTTATATAATTCTTAAATTCAATGCCATTCTTAAAACCAAGTTTTTTGTAAAATTGTGCCAGTACTTTTTTTAAAGATGGATTTTTTTGACCTAATTTATAATATTTTGTAAGTTCGATTATTTTTATTTTTTCTCTAATGAGCGAGTTTATAGCGATAGAGTTCATTTTTTGGTTGTTTAGTTCATTTAGTTGATTATTCAATGCTATTAGATATTTTTTTTCATATTCAATATCAATATTAGTTATTATCGCGTTGTTCACTTTATACAGTAGAAAAACTTTATTTTCAGATTTTGCCAGTGTGTTAAGCTGCATTAATATGAAAAAAATTGTTAAAAATTTAATATTTATCATCTTAAATTAGGTGAGCTAGTTTGGCCAAATGGTATTATTGTCAATTTAAAAAAAATATTCTCTTCTGGTTTTAAATCACGGTCATTGTAATAATCTCTATTATATTCTAATGCAGCAATAAGACAGTCATTTCTATATTGATAAATTAGATTATAAAACTCAGTCAGGTCAGTTTTTTTATTCTTTCTTGTTTCAAAAGCAAGATTACTTGATTCATTGAAACTATAAGAAGTGCTATTTGATAAATAACTTTTAGAATCATTTGTATTGTTTTCATTTAAATATTCAAAGCTTGTTATAAAATTATTTACACTAATTTCAGACCCAAGTGTTTGATATTTAGTTTTATTTAAGCTATCATTTATTGAGAAATCATAATTAATTTTAAGTAAATCATTTGGTGAATACATAAGGTTTCCAAAAATATCAGAAGTTTTTTCCCCAAGGTCATTATCTGTTGGTAAATTTTCTTCTTCCAATCTAAATACATTAGCTAATTTTGCACTAAAATTTTTTTTATAAGTATCTATATGATTTTTTTCAAATTCAATACCGTAAGTTAATGAAGTGCCCCCTTCAACAGCATCATTTCTAGAAATTCTATTAATGTTGTAAATGTTATTTAGGTCAATCCTTTTATTTTCTGTTGTAGATGTTTGTTTATTATTATTGGGACTAAATTTAAATGAAGCCAGTGGTTTTAAAACATTGATATAATTTCTATTTTCTTTCTTTAAGGGGTAAGAAGTGTCAACTTGAAATATTGAAGCCAATTCATTGCTAAATGTATTTTTATATTTTTCAGAATTTTTCCCTTCTGTATTTATATTTTTTAACAGAAATTTAAAATCATTTTTAAAACCATTGCTAGTTAAAAATGGATCTGAATTAAATACCAAGTCATTAATTAAAATTTTTTCGACAACATTAGTATTATAATGTTTCATGAAACCTAATGAATTTACATTAAAGTCACCAGCAAAAGAGGAATTGTTAGTAATTTCTTTATTTAAATTGAATGTTGGGTAAATAAATTCATACCTGTCATTTTTTTTCTTGTTCAAATCTTCATATATAATTGCACTGGTATCAAATGAAAAATTCTCTTTATAAATTTTAAAATCTACTGAAGATGTTAGAAATGACGTACTGTTTATGAGAGGAGAGGAAATTTTATAAGTTTTAAGATACGTATCATTTGATGTTTTTTGAAGATTGAGACTTAAATTACTTTCTGAAAATTTTCGAAAATCTAATTCTTTAGAAGTTTGCAAGAAAATATGGCTTTTACTAGTAGAGTTTTTTTCACTTAATAAACTTACATCAGCATTTAATTTAGAATTCGAGTTCACACTTCTGTATTCTGATTGAGCTAAAAATTTATTATTTGAAAAAAAACGTGGTTTTATTGTAATATCTTTATTTTCAGCCAAAACATTATAATAAGGAATATTGAAAGAAGAACCAATGCTATTTGAAGCATCAAATGAAGGCATTAAGAAACCAGACTGTCTTTTTACTGTTGGGTCAGGATGAAAAAATTTAGGAAAATAAAATACAGGTTTGTCGTATATTTTTAACCAAGCATTTTTATAATAGATAGTTTTTTTTTTTTTATCGTGTTTTATTTCACCAGCAGATAGTTGCCATGGTGGACAGGAATCATTTTTTTTACAGGGTGTAAAAACACCATTTGTGATTATTGTTTGATTTTTATTACTTTTAAGCGTGGTTCCCTTTAACCTAGGATCACCCTCCATTTGAAAATATTTTTTATTAAAATCAATGGAAATGTTTTCTGCAACAAGTTTTTCTGTATTTAAATTTATATATGCTTTTTTAAGGTTAAAAATATTATTACTTACATCAATTAATATAGCATTATTTATTTTAATTAAATTATCTTTTAAAGAATAGTTAAAAGATTCTACTTCAAAATTATTTCCAAACTTATCATTAATTATAGTTTTTGATTCTGATCTAATTATTTTTTTCTTATTATCAAAAAATATATTTTCTGTGGAAAGTGTCAATTTCTGTAGGTCGTGAACAATTTTTACATTGCCGGTTGCAAGTAAAGTGGATAATGTATTATTATATTCATGATTGTTTGCCTTAATATTAAAACCAGTATCTAAAAACTTAACTTCTCCACTCGTAGTTTTTAAAATAGTTGTTTTTTTATCTAAATAAAAGCTATCAGAAATTATTTCTATTTTTTCAATGTTGGATTTAACAATACCGTTTTTGGCTAGAATATTATTTCCATTGTTCAAAACTTCTATTGTTTCAGTGTTAAAAAGAAATTCGTTTGCTAATATTACTTTTGAATCGACAAAAACAAAAAATGTCATTAACAGTATAGTTATAATCTTACTTTTCATTAATTCTAATTAATCCAATTATTATAAAAATTACTAATATTAAAAGAGGCAACCATACAGAAGTTAAGATAGGAATAGTATTATTTTTTCCAAACATGTTAAATAAGTAATAAAAATAGTAAATTACTACAGATAAAAATACTCCCAAAATAATGTGGTAAATAACAGGTTTATCACGTTTCGTATTAAGCATAATTATTGACATTAATAATGTGAGTATAGTTAAGTAAAAAGGGAATGAGGCAAGCCTATGAAGTTGTAATAAGATATCATTTGTTGAGTACCCAATTGACTCATAGTCTTTTTTAAGCCTTAACAACTCAAAAGGTGTTAGGGAGGAAAGATTTCTGTATAAACTATTAATCTTTTTTTGATTAAAATGCGTCTCAATGAAAATATTTTTATCATATTCTATCTTTTTATTATCAGTTGAAATCGTTGGTTGATAAATCTCCCATTTGAATCTTTTTATATCTACTTTTGAAGATTTGATCACAGACTCTAAATCAAAATTTTTGTCAAATTTTGAGATTATCACATTTTTTAAAAAGTTATTTTCAATGTTTGTAGAATTTATAATGTAAATGGTTTCAGAAACTTCGTCCTTAATCCATAAGCCATTTTTAGTAACAACAGCAAGGTATTTATTATCATCAGAATACTTATTCTTTATATCTAGGTATAAAAAATTTAGTTTAGCAGAAAAACTATAAAAAATAACTATTAAAAATAGACTTAAAAAAAAAGAAGATAAAAACAATACCTTAATAATCTTAAAGTTATTAAGACCATAAACCTTTAGTGCCTCAAGCTCATGCTTCGATATAATTTCTAAAAAAAATAATTGAGAAGAAATTAAAAAAATAAATGGAAAAACTTCAAATAAATTAGATGGAGCTCTCAACAAGGATATAAAAAAAGGTAATAAAAAGTTTATTTCTAAATTTTTAAAAAAATTAATTTCTTCAAAGATGTTTAAAATTATGATTAAACAAAAAAAGATTAAAGAAGTGAGAAGTATCTTTTTATAAAAAAGTTTAATTAAGTAGTTTTGGTATGTTTTAATCATATTTTATATATTTTTAATAAAATTAAATAAATGGAGATAAAAACAAAAATAGGAAAAAAAATAAAAAACGAAGTGCTAATTAGATTATATGCAGAATACCGTAAGGATATCTCTGAAATTATAATCAGAATAAAAGAAAAACTAAATAGGTATATTTTAGTCTTATTGTAACTCATTTCATCTTTTGACCGTAAAACAAGCAAAGAACTAACTAGACCTAATATTATTAGATATAAGGGTTTATAAATTCTCTGAAAAAACTCCTCTAATACAATCTTAAAGCCACCTTCATTACATCTATAAAAAACAGTTCCAAGCTTCTTATTATCATCAGTCTTTAATCTATTAAGAGCTTTTAAATATACACATTTTATTAAAAAAATACTTGGAGCCTCTCTAATTTTTGGGTACTTGGTAGCGTTTGAAACGTATTGCGATAAATCATAATTAATTTTTTCAAACGTAAATTCTTGTATTTTTTTTTTGTCATTTTTTATTATTCTTCCATCTATAAGCTGAAAATATCTTTCACTATCGTTATTAATCAAAATACCTTTTTTTGCATAAATGATTTCTGATTTTTTAGAGTTGGCCTCGTTTAATCTTTCATAAACAAAATTATTACTTAAAAATATATTTTTGAAATTTCCTTTTTCATCTTTTGATTCAATAAATATTGTCAATCCTTTGACAGCATCTATGAACTTACCTTCCTTTATTAATGAAGGAAAAAACTCAGTATTAGAATTTAAAACAAATGATCTGGCTTTTCCCTGAGCCAAAGGATTAACATGGGCGCTTAAAAATATTTGAAACAATGTAACAACAAGCGAGTAAATGACTATTGTATTTATGAATTTTATTTTAGTTATTCCATTAACCCAAAATATAAGAAGCTCATTTCTTTTTTCATAATCTATGATTTGATAAAAAAGAAAAATAATAAAAATAAAAGGTATTATTCTGCTTATAATTTTAGGGAAATTGAGCAATGTATAACTGAAATAAACCATTAAACCATGGCCGTCTTCAGAAATAAAATCTAAATAGTTTACTGCTTGAACAACCCAAACAATTGTACCAATTGACAAAGTAATTATTGTAAAAGTTTTAAATGTATCTTTTAAAAATTTAAGAAAAATTAATTTTTTCATTGAAATATGATAATTTTATTCATATATAGCACTCTACTTATACAGAGTGAATTTAAATATTTATGACTATTCAAATTATTTACAAAAATAATGCCCCAAAAAAACCTTCAACTAATCTTATCTTGTTTGTTGAGGAAAATTTCAATATTAGTGCTTTAAAAAAACATATTTCAAATGTTGAATTTGCTTATATAAGTGACTTACTCAAAAACAGTGATTTAAAAAAAAATATGCTTTTTTTTGAAGTGAGTTCAAAAAAGACAATATTTTTAGTATCAATCAAAAAAAATTTAGGAACTTCTGATTTAGAAAGTCTCGGGGCAGAATTTCACAGTTATATTAATTATGACAAAAAAAGAGAATATTTTATAAATTCCGATAGCATAAGCCCCAATTTTGGAAATTTTTTAGGTTACTTCTTGCATGGATTAAAATTAAAGTCTTATGAATTTAACATTTATAAGTCAAAAAGAGATACTAAACTGATTTCAATAAATGTAACTGGAAACAAAGATAAAACAATAACTCAAAATAAGTTAAGGTTCACGGCGATTGAGGAAGGGACTTTCTTTGCAAGAGACCTTGTTTCTGAACCACCAAACGTTCTTAATCCAAAAGAATATGTAAATAGGCTTTTAAAATTAAGAAAATTAGGAATTAAAGTTACTGTTTATAACGAATTCCAAATGAATAAACTAGGAATGCATTCTCTGTTAGGTGTTGGTAGAGGAAGTGTAAATGAGTCATTTCTTGTAACGCTTGAGTGGAATGGAAATAAAAAAGATAAAAAAGCACCTTTATCTTTTGTAGGTAAGGGTGTTTGTTTTGACACAGGTGGAATTTCATTAAAACCAGCAAAATTTATGGAAGAAATGAAATATGACATGGCTGGCTCAGCCGTCGTTGCTGGATTGATAAAAACTTTAGCTACTCGAAAGGCAAAAGTAAATGCAGTTGGGGTTGTTGGTTTAGTTGAGAACATGCCAGGGGGCAACGCTCAAAGACCAGGGGATATAGTTAAAGCTTATAATGGTAAAACTATTGAAGTTTTAAATACAGATGCTGAAGGTAGATTGGTGTTAGCTGACGCTTTAAGCTTTACAGAGGAAAAATTCAAACCAAGGTTTATGATAGATCTTGCAACCTTAACAGGTGCAATAATAATGGCATTAGGAGAGGAGTATGCGGGCTTATTCTCTAATAATGATAAGTTATCAAATGAAATATTTAAAACTGGTGAAAAAGTGAAAGAAAAAGTTTGGAGACTTCCACTTCATGAAAATTATGACAAACTGATGAATTCAACAATAGCTGATATGCAAAATATAAACTACTCAGGTGGAGCAGGATCAATTACAGCCGCACAATTTTTACAAAGATTTGTAACAAGCAAAACACCTTGGGCACATTTAGATATAGCAGGCATGGCTTTTTCTAAAAAAGCTGCAAATCTAAATCCAGGTGGTGCTACAGGTTTTGGGGTAAGATTACTAAATCAACTAATAGAGGAACATTATGAGTAATATAGAGCAAACGCTATCAATTATTAAGCCAGATGCAGTCGAGAGAAATTTGGATAATGAAATTAAAGATATGTTTAAAAACAAAGGATTCAATATTGTTAAAGATAAAAAGATTCAAATAGCAAAATCTGAAGCTGAACAATTTTATAAGGTTCATGAAACAAAGCCTTTTTACAATGATTTATGTACATATTTGTCATCGGGACCAATTGTTGTAATGGTACTTGAAAAAGAAAATGCAGTATTGGGAAATAGAGAGTTAATGGGAGCAACTAAACCTGAGGATGCTGCTGAAGGAACTATAAGAAAAAAATATGGAATTTCTATTGATAAAAACACTGTTCATGGTTCTGATAGTGTAGAAAACGCAAAAATAGAAATTGATTTCTTTTTTAGAGACTAGGTAAAAAAATCTTAATAATAGCAGCAGGGTATAGCTTGTGTTCTTGTCTCAAAACTTTTTTCGCTAAAGAAGTGATATCATCTTTAGCTGTAATTTTAATTTTTTTTTGAATTATTATTTTTCCAGAATCTAGGTTTGCGGTGACATAGTGTACAGTACATCCGGTAAATTTGTCCTTATTTTTAATAGCACGAATGTGTGTGTTAAGACCTTTGTACTTAGGAAGTAATGAGGGATGGATATTAATTATTTTACCATCAAATTTTTTAATAAAATTTTTAGATAAAATTTTCATGAAACCTGCCAAGCAAATAAATTTTATTTTTTCATTTTTTAGTAATATTAATATATTTTTTTCAGCATCTTTAAAGTTTTGATAATTGAATATTTTCTTTTTAATATTAAATTGATTTGCATAAATTAACCCCTTAGCTTCAGTAGTATTAGAAATTATTAAATTTATTGAAACAGGCGATTTACTTATTCTAGAAAATTTTATAATATTTTTTAAATTGCTACCATTACCTGAAATAAATACAGCTGTTTTTATTTTTTTAAGACCAGTCAATTTTACCATTAAGTATAACTTTGTTATTTCCTGAGGTAATTTTTCCAATAACATATGGCTTGTATTCTTTAGTAAAAATCTTTGTAATTTTACTTAAATTTTTTGGATTAATTATTAAACAGAAACCAACTCCACAATTAAATGTTTTTAACATTTCTTTGTCTTCAACATTATTTTCTTTCAACCATTTAAAAATTTTTTTAGTTTTAATTTTATTCAAATCAATATTTGCAACCAATCCATCTGGAATTACTCTTTTGATGTTATCTGCTAAACCACCCCCCGTGATATTTGCACAACCATTTAGAAGGTTATTATCAATCATATTTAAAACTTCTTTTACATAAATTTTTGTAGGTTTTAACAGCTCTTGTTTTAAAAATTTATTATTTTTTAAATTAATTTTTTTTTTTTTTAAAATGTATCTTACTAAAGAATAACCATTAGAGTGAACTCCACTTGACGGTATTGCTATCACTAAATCATTTTTTTTAATATTTTTTTTGTGTAGAATATTTTTCTCATCCACGACACCTACTGCAAAGCCAGCTATATCAAATTTACCCCTTTCGTAAGTACCGGGCATCTCCGCAGTTTCTCCACCAACCAATTCACAGTTAGAGATTTTACAACCTTTTACTATTCCTTTGAGAATGGACTTTAATTTTTTTAAATCAATTTTATTAATTGAAATATAATCTAAAAATAATAATGGTCTAGCTCCTTGAACAATTAGATCATTTACACTCATAGCTACCAAATCAATGCCAATAGTGTCATATTTGTTAAGAATATTTGCTATCTCAATCTTAGTTCCAACCCCATCAGTACAAGCTACAATCTTTGGTTTCTTTATATTTTTAGGAATGCTGGAAATTGAACCGAAACCACCAATGTTATTAAACTTTTTTTCGCCTTTATTATTTGATGAAATATTAGATATAAATTTAATAAAATTGTCAGCAGCATTTATGTTTACACCACTTTTTTGATAGGTAAATATTTCTTTTTTCATTAGTATAAAATATGCAAATTTTTAATAAATTCTTAAGAATCCAAAGACTATATATATTCTTTATTTCTTTCGTTCTATTTATAATAATTTTTTCCACAACTATTTTACATGCGAATATTTTTAAAGTATCCGAAATTGAAATTTCATCTCCATTTGAGCTAAATTTTAAGAAAAATAGCGTAATAGATGATGGATTCCAGACCTCATTTCTAAATTTACTTTCTATGATTACAACCTCTGGTGATAGGAGTAAAATCAAGAACATTTCACTAAGAGAGCTTAAGAGCATGATTGATTCTTTCACAATTAGTGATGAGAAATTTATTAATAATGAGTATTTTGCAAAACTTGAAACTACATTCAATAAAAAAAAGATCTTAAATTTTTTAGAACGGAATAGTGTTTTTCCATCAATAGCAACTAGAAATAAAGTTTTATTAGTTCCAATATTGGTGGATACAGAAAAAGACAGTATTCACTTATTTGATAATAATATTTTTTATGAAAGATGGAATGATGTAAGAGAAAATTATCAATTATTAGAATATCTTTTACCGAATGAGGACATTGAGGACTTAAATAAAATACAAGAGATGTCCAGCTCTATTGAAACTTATGATTTTATAAATCTAATAACTAAATATGACCTAAGAGATCATATAATATTGATAATATATAAAAATAATAATGAAATTAAAATACTTTCAAAAATTAATTTAAATAATTCACTAACAATTAATAATCAAAACTATTTTAAAATTAATTTAAATAGTGATAATGACTTAATAAAAATTTTAGAAAATTTAAAAAATATTTATGAAGATCAATGGAAAAAAAATAATGAAATTAATACTTCTATAAAACTCCCTCTAACTATATCAATAAGTTCAAAAAAATATAAAAAGATTATGGAATTAGAAAAAACACTTGATAGTATTGATTTAATATCAAATTTTTATATTTTAAAATTTAACAATCAATACGTACAATATAAAATAATTTATAATGGCTCTCCTAAAACTTTTTTTAATGATTTGAGTAATAAGAATTTTCATTTAATTATGAAAAATAATATTTGGACAATTAAATGAAGAGTTTAAATCAATTGTTACTAGATTTTGATTATGAGCAAAACTTCAAAGATGATGATTTTTATGTTGGGAAAAGTAATTATTATCCATTTGAATTAATAAATAAGTGGCCTAAATGGGAAAATAATTTTTTAAATATAAGTGGAGAAAAGTTTTCTGGTAAAACTCATTTATCTAATATTTTTTTAAAAAAATTTAATGGTATTCGAATTGAGTCAAATTCACTCAATAACGAAAACTTGAAAATACTCAAGCCTTATCAAAACATAGTTCTGGAAGACTTAAGTTCAGATGTTAATGAGAAACTTATTTACACCCTTTTCAATTTAATAGACCAGGACAATAAATTTCTAGTAATTACCTCTTCTAAGCCAATAGTTGAAATAGATTTTATACTCGAAGATCTTAAGTCAAGAACTAAAAACTGTCTTTTAGCTAAGATTGAAAACCCTGATGATGAATTAATGTTTGCCCTAATATTGAAAAATTTATCTGATAGACAAATTACTTTAGATAAAAAACTGATTGATTTTATTATTAAAAGAATTGAGAGATCGTATGGCAAAATTTTCGAATTCATATATAAAATTGATGAGATTAGTTTAAAAAAAAAAAAATCAATTGATTTTAAGATTATTAATGAAGCATTAGAGGAATAAGTGAATAAGTATAGAA
>MDTF01017687.1_pt1 | contig 11405 bp, 10 predicted proteins | sample 811191 | NCBI WGS metagenome assembly MDTF01 (sample SAMN05326649, study PRJNA326480) | marine metagenome | isolation source: seawater | place: Southern Ocean | collected 2011
ATATCAAATTTTTTCAAAAAATTTATCTTATTTTTGTTATTTTCTATAACAAAAACTTTACTTTTTTTCTTTAATAATGCTATCAATGTTGCCATTCCAATTCCGCCAACCCCAATTAAACAAACTTTTTTATTTTTTTTTAATTTAACCAATTGATTTAATACTATGCCGGCTCCTGTAGGAACTGAGCAGCCGTACAACACTGCTTCCAATAAGCTCATTTTAAGTGGTTTTAAAAAAACTCTATTTTCACTTGCTATTACATACGTTGAAAAAGTTGATAGTGGTCCAAAATTAATTATTTTATTTTTAATATCTTTAAGTGTATGTCCACCAAAATCTAACCCTTTTCCTTTAATCCAGCTTAAAATAACTTGTTGACCAATTTTTACTTTTTTTACTTTTTTTCCTAAACGCTCAACTTTTCCTACTGCCTCATGGCCAAAGCCGTGAGGCAGATAATTATCTATACCTCTTTTTCCTTGGTACTCCATTATTTGTGACCTGCATATACCAGCATATTTAATTTTAACTAAAACTTGATCATCTCTTAAAATTTGAGGAATCTTAAAATTATGAATTTCAATTTTATTTTTTTTTTTTAATATTGCTGCTTTAAACATTAAAATGGACCTTTAAACCAAATACCGGGCACATCGTGGTGAACAAATTTTCTTACGGGTAGTTTTTTAATTTTAATTTTTAATATTTCAGCAATCTTTCTAATTATTATATCTCTATCTGCATAATAATACTTTGTAAGTCCATAACTTGCTGGCTCTGGTATGTCTGGAACTGTGATTCTCTGCGGTTTTGACTTCAGGTATTTGAAGCATTCTTCGTTAATTAAGGTTATTATTTCAGCAGAAATAGAATTTGATTTAAATCCAGTATCCAAAACAAGAACTCTTCCTGTTTTTTTGACAGATTTAATTATTGTCTTTTTGTCTAAAGGTTTGGTACAAATTAAATCTATATGCTCAAAGTCAATTTTTAGATTATACAAGTTTTCATAAATACTTTTAATTTCTGGGGTCATATATGACATTGAAATTAAAGTTATATCTTTACCTCTTTTTAAAACTTTAGCTTTATGTAAATCTAATAAATAATTTCTTCTAGGCACACTTCCTTCTGAATTATGAAGCCATCTATGCTCTAAAAAAATTATTGGATTTGGATCTCTTAGGGATGCTGTTAACAAACCTTTTGCATTATATGGAGTGGTTGGCATTACGACTTTAAGGCCTGGAAAATGACTAAATACTGACTGTAAATTTTGAGAATGAGTAGGGCCTTGCCCCCACCCTCTTCCCACAATCAATCTAATAGTAATATTAACTAGTCCAGAATTACCTCCAAACATATAATTCCATTTAGAAATAGAATTAATCAATTGGTCAAGTGCTAATAAAAAAAAATCTGCCCGCTGGTGTGTAATTAAAACTGGATTACCTCCTAATGATAAACCTAAACCAATTCCTGTTAATGCATTTTCAGAGGTGGGGACGTCAAAAACTCTTTGTTTGCCGAATTTTTCAACTAATCCTCTTGTTGAACCAAATATTCTTTTGGGATCATTAATACCAAGTCCATAAGTAACCAAATTTTTGTTTCTAGCCATTTCATCTAAAATACATTCATTTATTGCTTCAATAAATTTAATTTTCCTATTTTTTTTTATAGACATTTTTTCTAAGTTCATTTTTTTTTGGAAAGGTTGATTTTTCAGCAAATTCAAAAGCTAATTTAATTTTTTTGGTATTTTTAATTTTTATATGATTAAGATATTTTTTTAGTTTTGAGTCTTTATTAAAAATTTTTTTTAAATTCATATAAGGATCTTTTTTTAGCCATTCTTTTAATTCTTTTTTTGACCTATATTTTAAGTTATCATCGTTAAAAGGACCGCAATGCTCAAGATATCTATAAGTTGAAAATTCAATAAAACAAGGTTCAGACTTATCCCTGACATTGCTCAAAATTTTTTTTAATTTACCTGCAAATGAAAAAGGTTTTGATCCATCAAAATTGAATGATTTAATACCTAATCCTGATGTCATTCGAAAGATTTTCCTTTTTTTTGGCTGCCTTTCATTTAAATGAGTATAAACTGAATAAAGGTTATTCTCACAAATAAATACAACTGGTAATTTTTTAATTATAGCAAAATTTATAGACTCAAAAAAAACACCAGTTTCAATTGCTGCATCACCTAAAAAAATTATAGATAAGTTTTTAAGTTTTTTCAATTTTAGAGACATTCCTAGACCCACTCCTACAGGGATGCTGTTGCCCACAATTGATGATGAGCCCATGAAGCCATTTGCTTTATCAACTAAATGCATCGAGCCACCCCTGCCACCTGAGCAACCAGTAGATTTGCCATACAACTCTGCTATCATTTTTTTTATACTTCCTCCTTTGCAAATAAAATGAGCATGCGATCTGTGAGTACTAACTGCATAATCTTTTTTTTTAAGCAAACTAGATAAAACAGCAGAAACTCCCTCTTGTCCCACTGATAAATGCACAGGACATCTCATTTTATTTTCTATATATTTTTTTGAAATTTCAAGCTCTGTAAGTCTAATAAGACTGCAAACTTCAAATATTTTTTTTTTTTGATTATGGGATAAACCAGAAGTAATTTCCATTATAACCTATTTCATTAAAAGTTTTTTTCCATTCTCTAACAGACATTATTGTTTTTGCAGTTAAATTCCACATATACATTCTTTTTTTCTCTTCTTCATTGTTAAAAGCATCTACCGTTAAAAATGAATGTTTTTTTGAAACTCTTGAAATTTCTTGGATTGATTTTTTACAGTCATCAATATCTAGATTGTGCACTGTATTTATAGAAACAACTAAATCAAAATAATTATCATCGAAATCAATTTTTTTTGCATCACCAACACTTAAAAACTGCTTTACTTCATGATGGCTATTTTCTATAGCATATTTTGAAATATCAATTCCTCTCACTTCTATTTCTGGAAACTGCCTCTTAAAGTCAAATAACATAAACCCTTTTGCACAACCTATATCTAAAATTTTTGCTCCAGGTTGAAGATTATAATAACTTACAAAATCTTTAACAACATCTGTCCAATATTTGGGGTGATAAGTAAAACCTCCATAGCCATGCTTTCTATCGCCATCAAAAAATTCTTTACCAAATTGTCTAGCTAAATCTACTATCTCAGGTGTTTTTTCAGAAGACCTTGAGTCTAAATTTCTTTTTGGTTTTGGGTAATTTTTTAATAAATCTATTTCCATTTATTTAAAATTATTATTTTTTAACCATTTAACATTGAAATTAGAGTCATCAAATGTTTCTAAATTATTTTCATACAAAAGTATTAGTTCATTAATTGCCATTTCAACTGTTTTCTTTGGTTTAAATCCAGTCCTTAAAAGTTTTTCAGAAGATAATCTATATGATCTAGGATCATTAGAATTTTTATCAATATTTAAAGTGGCATTTGTAATTTTTTGAATCATTTTTGCAATTTCTATAATCTTAAGATTTTCAAAACCTGCATTATATTCTCCAGAAGGGAGATCTTGTTCTAAAAAATGTAAATATATATCAACTAAGTCATCTATATGTACATTTGGTCTAACCTGATTTCCACCGAAAATGTTTATAACTTTATTTTTAATCGCTTGATAAGTTAGCATATTTACTGACACATCTAGCCTCATTCTTTCTGAAACACCACAAACAGTAGCTGGCCTTATATTGTGAATCTTTATTTTATCTTTAAATGACATAAAAACTCTTTCGGCAATCATTTTTGTTTTATTGTATGCAGATATAGGTATTAGGTTTAGATCTTCAGTAACTTTGTCCTCATCCTTTAAACCATAAACACTTCCAGAACTTGCAAAAATAAACTTTTTTACTTTTTTTTCGACACATTTTTCAATCAATTGATAACCTGCTAATACGTTTACTTCCCATGATAGTTTTTCATTTAATTCTACTGATGGATCATTAGCAATATTTGCTAAATGGAATACAGAATCTATATCCTCAGGAAAATCAAATTTTGATAAGTTTCGTATATCTAGTTTTTTTGAAATAAAATTTTTATGATTTAATTTTAATTCATGATACCACATTGTATCTATTCCAATTACTATATAGTTTTTAGCTAATAGTTTTTTTATTAATTGTGTTCCAGTGTATCCACAATGACCTGTAACTAAAATTTTTTTCATATTATTCAAAATATATCTTTTTAATTATTTGTATTTGATACTGATTTTTCAAAGTAAGGGTGCATTTCTTCTAAACTTTGTGGCTCAAATTGACCATTTTGAATTTTTTTATATCCCTGTTTAAAAAGTGAAGATTGTGTTTCACTTGTAATTATTTCACATAATGTTGGCTGCTTATATCTCATTAAGCTATTTACTACTTTTTTAGTTTGATCATGTTTTTCAACTTTTAAATAATTAAGACCAAAAGCTCTAGAAACTGATTCAAAATTTGGCATAGTTAATTTACCTTTAGGATTAGTGCCATAATATTTTCCTTTCAAAAATTCTTTTTGGGTATGCCTTATAGCAAGGTATCCGTTATTATTAACTAAAACTATAGAAATATTCATTTTATACTGTTTAATAACTTCAAGATCTTGAATGTTCATTAAGAAACTCCCGTCCCCAATAATACATATTATTTTTTTAAATTTTCCACTTTTATAACAACCAATAGATTCTGCGAGACCAGTTCCCATTGATGAAATTGCTGAAGAACAAATTATTCTTTGGTTTGTTTTTACAACTGTACTCTGAAATCCGCTATATAAAGCAGTTCCACCACCATCTACAACAATACAAGAATTTGATGGCAATGCATCACTTAACCTATTAATAAAAAAATCTGAATTAATCTTTTTATTTTTTTTTGGATTATACCAATTTATTTTTTTTAAATGTCCTAGATTTTGCCAGTTTAAACTATTAAATAATTTTTTACTTTTTATTTTAAATAAAAATTGTTTGATGTCTGCACAAATTTTTAAATCAAATTGAACATTTAAGTTTTCTAATTGATCTTTATCTATATTAACAATTACTTTTTTAGCTCTAGGAGCATAGTCTGAATACAAAGTTGTGGTATGAGGAATAGAAAGATGAGAGCCAAGACAAATAATCAAATCAGATTCAAACATTGCTTTGTTGGCACCTCTTTGTCCACTCATTCCTATGGTACCTAAATTCAATTTGTGATTAGACGGAAAAAAATCTTTTGTATTCCAGGTACTTACAAATGGTATTTGATTTTTAGAAATAAAATTTTTTATATTAGCAATTTTAGGATCAGATAATCTACATCCATAACCCATTAAAATTATAGGTTTTTTTGAATTTTTACATAATTTTAAAAAATTATTAATTTTAGTATTTGAAAGAAGATTGTCTTGTGAAATTTTTAAAACTTTACTTTTTTTTTTATAATTTATTTCTGACCACTGAATCTCTAATGGAATATCTAGCCATACTGGTCCTGGTCTGCCACTAATAGCAATGGATAAGGCTTTTCTTAGTTCTTTTTGAAAATTATTTTTATTTTTTACAAAACTAGCATATTTTGTAATTGGTCTAACAATATCACAAATATTTACTTCTTGTGTTCCAGTCTGTCTTACTTTCTTGTTATAAGATGTATGATTACTTCTAGATTGCCCACTTATAAAAATACAAGGAACAGAATCTTGCCATGCTGCCAAAAGTCCCGTCATTGCATTTGTGCAAGCTGGGCCTGTAGTGACCACAACACAACCAATATTTTCATTAACCTTTGCATTGGCAACTGCTGCTAAAGACGCAGATTGCTCATGGGGTGTGTAAGTAACATCAATTTTATATTTTTCTAAAGAGTCAAAGATGTGAACTACTGCCCCACCTTGTAACCCAAAAACATTTTTTATATCATTTTCTTTTAAAATTAGCGCCAAGGCATGAGTTAATTTCATTATGTCAAATAATTATGTGTCATAAAATGTCTAGATTGACCAGCATCTACTGGAACAATGGCTCCATGACTGAAAGATGCTAGTTGAGAGCAGTAGAATGCTACTACTGGACTAATCTCATCAACCTCACCAAATCTTCCTAGTGGACATCTTTCTTTTAGATATTTTTTTGCATGACTAGGATTATTTTTTAAAATTTTTTCCCAATGACCTCCTTTAGTTAAAACTACTCCAGGAAATACAGCAGACATTACAATATTTTTCGATTCTGTAGCTAGTATTCTTCCCATAGTTCTTGTGTAAGCAGTTAGTGCAGCTTTAGAAACTGTGTAAGTTACTGGTCCACTATTTTCAAGTCCAGCGCAAGAAGTAATATTTACTATTCTTCCCCAATTATTTTTTTTCATTTGTGGAACTAGGGCATTCACTATCTGAACTGGTGTATCAAAATTTACACTCATTAATTTATGCCAATCCTTTATTTCACAATAAGGGTCTTTGATATCAAGTGTATGTCCTGCATTGTTTACAAGAATATCAATCTTTAATTTTTTTATTTTAATTAAAAATTTTTTTAGGGATCTTTTTTTTAAAAAATCTACTTCAATACCATTTGATTTTATGTTGTATTTTTTAAGTGTTTTTTCCATTTTAAAAATGGTTTTTTTATTTCTAGATGTAAAATAAATATTTACACCCTCATTTGCTAATCTCTCACTTATAGATTTACCAATACCATTCGCGCCTCCTGTTATTAGTGCATTTTTTCCTTTAATTCCTAAATTCATAAAATATATATAACCAATATAATAAAAAAAACTCTAAAAAAATGCACTAGGCGGTATTATAATTTTTTTGCAACCTAATTTTAAGAGCCTTTTTTTAATATCTCTTGGTGCAAAATTCGTACTTGTAGAGGTTATAACTATTTCTTCATTTTTATTAATATTTTTTGGATCTTCAATAATTGGATTCATTGAAATAAATTTAGTTTTAAATTTTGTAACATTATCATCATAAATATGTTTTAATTTCTTAAGGTTTGGAAGGAAATAAGCTAAAACTGGAGTCAATATTCCAGCTCCAAAACCTTGTCCATTTTTTATATTTTTTAATTGATTGTTATTAAAAATTTTACACTTTAGACGGAACAAGCTAAAAGATTTTTTGATAATTTTTAGATTTATATTAATACTTTTAATCTTAATAAATTTATTTTTTTTAGTAGCTAATAATCTTAAAGTGCCAAAATGACTATCGTCATATTCATAACGGTTAATATATAAATTATTTAAATTTAATAATATATTAATTGATTTAATTGAAAAAAAATTCAAATGCTGATGGCATAACTGATCAAATCTTTTTTTAAAAATTAAACGTTCAAGACTAGGAAACTGCAAATATAATTGATCTGAGTTTTTCATGTTTGTTGCAATATTTTGAATTAAATCCTCTGGCTTATCTAGGTGCTCTAAAGTATGGCTTGAAAAAAAAATATTTCGATTGCTTGATTTAAATTTAGCAAAGTTTATTTTATCAAAAAATGATCTATAAATTCTGACTTTTTTTTCACTATCATGTGCATTTGGGTCTATATTAATTCTATTTTTAACTTTAAAAAATTTTAAAAAAGAGGAGTCGTTACCACCTATATCAATGATTGTGGATTTTAATTTGCTAATTTTATTTTTTTTAAAAAATAAATAAAAATTTTTTAAACATTCTGATGCACCTCTGCTCTGGCTACTTATTGTTGTGTAGTTTGAATAAATAAATTTTGGATCAAGCGTCTTACTTATGGTCATATGTTTGCAATTATCACAATATAGGTAAGCTTGATTAACCAAGTAATTAGTATTAATTTTTTTACTGCTGTGAATATAAAACTCAGTGACTGGAAATCTTGGGAGCTCAATTCCTTTTTTTAATTTTTCATTACAACACAAGCAAAATTTATTTTTTAAGTATTTAATTTTTTTCACTTTAAAGCATCACTAATTATTAATTAATATTCTAATTGTACGTATAGGGGTACCTTTAATTACCTGGCTTAATGTAGTTTTTTTTTACGATCAGTAAGTAAGTAAAATATGAAAAAAATAAAGGAACTAAAAAAAAGTTTTGTACTTGCAGGGCTCGAAGCTCACCATTTTGATGGCCATAAAAAAGCGTCATATTTAAAATCCAAATAATAAACCCCGTAAATGTCATTATTAGTTCTTTATCAATTATAGTTTTAGTTAATTTTATTTTAGGATCATTTTTGTAAAAAATTATAAAAAGGAATATAACTAGGTAAAATAATAAAAACTGATTTGTGTAGAAATCTCTATAGAATCTTAAAAAATGATATGGAGACTTCAAGATTCTTTTGAAAATATAAAGTTTATTTTCTGAGTAAACATCCATTGCAAAATTTAATAAAATTTTATCAGGACCCACGTTGTTTCCTGCTTGACTAAAAAAAACTCCTAACGTCTTTGTATGATTCCATGCATCAATATTTCTAGGATCATCTTTTGGAAATGGAGTAATTCCCTTGTGCTCAAGGATAGCCTCCATCCAGGCCAGCATAAAATATTCATTCCAGCAAGTTTTTTGTCCATACAGATCTCCACTTATATAAATGGCTCTTTCAGACTCTTTTTCTAGATTACACGGAAATGGGATTTTTTTTCTTTTTTCGATAATTTTTTTTGCAAATAATTGATTTTCATATTTCAAATTTTTAATATCAGTTCTTTCTAAGAGAATTATGGCATTTGAAGCAGGACCACCATTAAATGAAACTAAACCAAAATTTCCTACCAGTAATAATCTTAATATTAAAAAAATTATTAAAGGAACAAAGCACATTGATAGAAAAGAAATTGAATTATATTTTGTATTTAAAAATTGATTTGAAATAATAGAATATAGTATCGGAAAAATAATGAAGACAATGAATGAAGGTCTCACTTGATACATAAAAAAAATCAAAAATGTAAATAATATATATTTAAATAGATTGTTTTTATGTTCACTTAAAATTAGAAAAAAAAAAGACAAACTCAGTATGCAAAAAATTATTGATAAAATTTCAGTCCAATAACTAAAATATACATAAAAATTATAGGATATTAATAAACTAAAACACCCAATAAAACTAAATAGAGAATTAAAGCCCGCTCTTAGGAGGCTATACAAAAAAAAATTAATTGAAAATATATAAAACAAATAATTAAATTTTGGCCAGTGTAATAAGTCTTTATCAAAAAACTGATATACCTTTAAAAACAAGGGCAAACCAAAAGTGCGATGATCACCTAATATTGATTGTGCACTTTTAAATGAAAAATTTAGATAACTCGGTCCGTCTCCACTATCTTTGTAGACATTTAAATCCAAATTAAATAACTCATAAGGCCCAAAGATTAAAAAGAAAATTGATATTTGAAAAAATATTAGAGCATAAAAGTAAAATCTAAAATTTTTAATTACTAATGTGGTCATGACTTTTTATGAGTTAATGTGGAAAAAAGAACGTTTAAGCCGTAAGGTATAGATTTTAAATGAGATATCTGATCTTTGTAAATAGTTGGAATTGGAACTTCTAATATTTTAAATTTTTTAAATATGAACTCAATTATAATTTCTGTATCAAAATGAAAATCATTTGAGAGTTTTTGTAAATTAATTTTTTTTAAAGTATTAATTTTATAAGACCTATACCCTGAGTGAAATTCACTAAATCTAGTTTTTAAAATTAAATTTTGTACTGCGGTTAAAAAAACATTTCCGAAATATTTATAAATAGGCATTCCTCCTTTGATTGCACTATACCAGCTCCACATTCTTGTACCAAATACGGCGTCATAGTCGCTATTTTTCAATTCATAAATAAATTTTGGCAATTTTTTAGGAGTATATTGACCATCGCCATGTAGCATAATCACATAATCAAAATTTTTTTTAACTGCATACCTATAGGCTTTTTTCTGAACTCCACCATATCCAATATTAATTTTATTATCTAAAATATTGAACTTGAATGATTTTTTTATTTTTTCTAATTTATTTTTTGTTCTATCTGTGGAGCAGTCATTTACAACAAGTATGGAAATATTATCTTTTTTAAAAATACCTTTGGGTATTTTTTTGAAAACTGAAGAAATTTCTTTTTCAACATTGTAGGCTGGAATAAAAATAAGAATTTTTTTTTTATTATATTTCATGACTTAAATTAATTTATTTTTCCATGTTAATGGTGTTTTATCATTTACTATTTCTAAATCTATGTGGTATTTAAATTTCTTCGTACCTTTTTTTTTTATATAGTCATAAGTTTTTTGAATTCCATTTTTAACATCAATGCTTGTTTTATAATTTAAAAGTTTTCTTGCTTTGTCTGAAGAACAAACGGCGTGTTTCACTTCTTGTGGTCTATCTGGAACATAGATTGGCTTTTGGTTAAAGCCTACAATATTGGAGCATATTTCTGCAACTTTATTAATTGTTATAAATTCCTCATCAGGCCCTATGTTTATTACTTGTTTAAGTATATCTTTATCAAATGCCATTTTTGTTAAACATTGTAAGCAATCGTCAATGTAGCTAAAGCATCTTGTTTGTTCTCCGTCACCATATATTATGGGTCTTTGATCCTGCATCATTCTATTAAGCATAATAGAAACAACATTTCTATATGGATCATCATATTTTTGTTTTGGACCAATTATATTATGTGGAACGGCTATTATCCATTCAACACCATGCACATCACACAAATTTTTTAATATTTCTTCTCCAGCTACTTTTGAAATGCCATATGGATCTACTGGTTTTGTTGCCATGTCCTCTGTAAATGGATATTTTTGCGCACCATATCTAGCCATAGAGGAACAATAAATAATTCTTTTTACTTTATTTTTGCAGGCAGCTGTAACAACAGATACTGTTGCACTAAAATTATGTTTTGAAACAATATATGGGGAAAATACTGACAATCCTTCGTGTGGAGTAGCCGCACAGTGATATATGATATCTACATTTTCTTTATTACAAATTTTATCCATAACATCTAATTCTGTTATGTCTTCTTTTATAAACTTACTTTGAGGGTTTATATTGTCTTCTGATCCTCCTATCATGTTGTCAACGCCGATGACATTGTGATGATTTTTTAAAAAATAATCTACAAGATGAGAACCAAGAAAACCTGCTGCTCCAGTTATTAAAATATTCATTTAATTTATTTATAAGACATTAAAATGTATAACAAAAAATGAATTAAAACTCTTACCTTCTTTATTCGCAAATAATTTTAAATCTATATCGAAAAAATTTTTTTCAGTGCATAAATCAAGCCAATTGAGCTATTAGTACTGGTCAGCTACACGCATTACTGCGCTTCCACATCCAGCCTATCAA
>MDTF01001379.1_pt1 | contig 11399 bp, 9 predicted proteins | sample 811191 | NCBI WGS metagenome assembly MDTF01 (sample SAMN05326649, study PRJNA326480) | marine metagenome | isolation source: seawater | place: Southern Ocean | collected 2011
GATTTAAGCAATAATGATTTAAGCAATAATGATTTAAGCAATAATGATTTAAGCAATAATGATTTAAGCAATAATGATTTAAGTTACAATATCAATGATTTAGTCAATGAATATAATAATGATATAAGCCATAATAATTTTAATGAAAGCTATTCTCTGGGTAATTATTATTTAGGAACAGGTAGCACTAGTTTTTTATATAATGTATTTAATGCATCGTGTATGACACAAATAACATCTACAAATAAAACATTAATTAATTTTTATATTGTTGCAAAAATATATAATACACAAGATGATATATATTATGATATGAGCATAACTGACGAATTTAAACCAGTTATTTTATTTGACGTTATTGGTAACACTTTTTTGGTGGAAGAAATAAACACATAAACACATAAATATATATATATATAAATTGTTTGATTTAGTAGTTAATAATTTTTTATATAAAATATTTTAATATTTTAATATTTTATATATTTATAAAATGTCTAGTTTTCTTGAAGTCTTGAATCCAAATAAAAATTGGACCATTGGTAATGGTAAAAAACATAGTAATACGAGTGCTGCCAAAATTTCTGCTTGGCAACAATATCCTGATTATTATTTGAAACAAATTGACGTTGTTGATTGTTCTATCGCTAATACATTAGATGTTTCAAATGCTGCTAATATTCTTGGAACATTAGACGTGACACGCGCTACTACACTTAAAGATATTTTAAGCGTTTTAAATGATGCTACTTTTATGACAAATGTAGATATTAGCGGACAAACTACTATAACTAATACATTAAATGTTAGCGATTCTACTACATTAAATGATTCATTGACCGTTAAATCTTCAACTACATTAGAAGATACATTAGTAGTTACAAATGCAACTACATTAAACAATACTTTATATGTTGAAAACAAAGCAACATTTCATAATGATATCGATTGTAGCGGTAATTTAACAGTTGATTTAAATACACATTTAAAAGGAACATTAGATGTAACTGGTGCTACCACTTTGGAGGAGACATTAACTGTTATAAATGATACTTCTTTAAATTCTAAATTATTAGTAGGTGACGCTACCACCTTAAATTCAACACTTTATGTTGTCGGTGATGTATCTTTAAACTCTAATTTAACAGTTGATTCAAATACACATTTAAAAGGAACATTAGAAGTTAATTTAGAAACACATTTAAAAAATACATTGAATGTTGCATCCACTACTACATTAAATGGTTCTTTAAACGTTCACCAAGCAACTACATTACACAACTCATTAGATGTATCTAACGCCACTATATTAAAAAGCACATTAGATGTATGTGGTGTTACACATTTATACGATACGTTAACTGTTGACGGTGCTACTACATTAAAAAGTGTTGTTGTTATGGAAAATGATTTAAGCTTAAATGGGCATATGAATATTGGTGGACATATTAAAGGACCAGCTATCATGTATATTGATCCTGCTGCATATGGCAATAATACAGGTAAAGTAATTATAGAAGGTGACTTACAAGTCAATGGTATTCAAACTATTATTAACTCTTCGCAAGTAGATATATCTGATACCAATTTGACATTAGCGGCTGCGTTAAGTAATGCTTCAGAATTAGATGTTTTAGATGGTGCGGGTATAGATATATCTAATATAGCTTCGTTCAAATATTACAATAACTATAATAATGGAACCAGAACTAATGCTTGGGTAAGTGATGTTGGATTACATGTTCAAGGTTTAACTGATCTTCATTCGTTGAATGTGTTTGGGGCTACTACGTTGGATTATACCTTAGATGTATCTGGTGCTACTACATTAAACTCTACATTAACAGTTGTTGACTCCGTTGATTTAAACGATACATTAACAGTCGATTTATCTGCTGTATTAAATGATACATTAAATGTAAAATCTAGCACCACATTAGAAGATACATTATATGTTCAAAGTGCTACTACATTAGATAGCACATTATATGTTCAAGGCGTTACAACTGCTCATGGTGACGTATCTTGTAATAGCAGTTTAAAAGTTTCAGATGCTACTACTTTATTCAATACTTTAAATGTCGTAAGTGATGTTTCGTTAAATAACACTTTAGAAGTAACTGGTGCTACTACATTACACGATATTTTATATGTTGGTGGTAATACTGAATTAAGTGGAAATTTAACAGTATTAGGAACTGATATTAAATTTTTAGGTGATGCTAATTGGGGGAAAAATGGGTATGTTTTAACATATGACCAAGCTCATGATGGTTTAATATTAAAATCGGGTGGCTTAAATGCTATAGTAGAATCAGAGGCCATAAATAGAGTAACCGATTTAGCTTCTATGAATTTTAATTCATCACATACAGTGTGGGAATGTACGTCAGCTGGCGCGACAGGTTTAAGTCAATCATTAGGAACCACCGTAACTGATACATCTGTAAACCTACTTATTTACCAAAACAAAGTAAATGGGTCTGGTCAACGAACCCCGTGGATACAAACAAAATATATTGATTTATCTGGTATAATGTCAAAAGAAATAAATGTGTTCAAAGAAACAGACGCTAAACAAATATCTGTTGCATTTAAATTCAATTATTTATCCAGTGTTGGGTTTGATGAATTATTAGATATTCAAATATACAGAAAATTAGTTGAATATGGTGATTCTTCTTCCAAAGTAGATGATTCTTCATTAGATCCATCGATGGCTCAATACATATCTGGAACCGAAGGTGTATTAATTGTCGAAGACTTAAAATTAGGATGTGGTAATGCCTCTGGTGGTACAAAAGGTATATATTGCAATTCATTTGTTGATACTATTGAAACTGGAAATACTAGTTTTTCTTACAAATTCCAATATTATTTAAAATATAGAATCAGAAATTTGTCTCTTCACGATTTTAATCAGGGGTTAATTGATATTAATAATAGTAACACTAATTTCGTATCTTTACAGTTATTATAATTTGTAAATTCAAATTATTATATTTCAATTTATATTATTATAATTGATTTAATATTTAATTTCAATTTATATTATTATAATTGATATAATAATTAATATTTAATTACAATTTAAAACTTAAATTTTAAATTATAATTAATATGTCATATATACAATTTAACAAGACAACGGATAATTATTCTATTACGACCGGTAGAATAATTAATCCTTTTAATAAAGAATTAACACTAGAGTCTATAAATAAAATGAATATCATTAGTAATAATATTAGTTTTAATGGTATATATGAAAATACTAATGTTGAAATTTCAGGTAATTTAAATATTTTAGGCAATATATATAATAGTAATTTGATTAATATATTTAATAATATTGATATATCTATTAATTATTTAAAAAATAATATCAACAAAAATTTTGATATTTATATTGAAGGACCGTTCTATAATAATATGAATAAATATAATGAAACAAAATTTATAGGTTATAATATTATTGATAATGATTATATCAGTATTATTAATACTCCATATAAAGATATTAGCTCTATAGAACCTTATCTCCTCACTAAATCTAATAATTTAAATTATAATTTATATCAAAAAAAATATATATCAAAATTTGATATTCATAATATAAGTGGTCATGTTATTATTGAAACTATACAAAATGTACAAAATACAGTCGAATTTGATCTTGAAATTATTTTGTTTCCGCAAGATAAAACGTATATTAAATATTGGAATTATTATGATATATCTAATATCAATTATTATTATAATTTTAATAATACCAACATTATTAAATTAAAAACATTCACATTTGATAATGCCTCTAATTATCAATTTTTTGAATTTGATATTAATTTACATTCTATAATTCCAAAAAATCAAAAATTTATATGCATTTTAAAAAATAACTCTGGACATAATGTAACTAATTTTAAAACTTATTTAATTGATATTAATTGTTCTTTTTTTTATAATATTGATATTAATTATATTTCTTATAAATCTGATTATCAAACTTTTATTGAAAATAAGTTAATTGATATATGCAGCAATAATCTAATTAATATTGAAAATTATCATGAAAATTCTTTAATTTTAGCAAAACAAACAAACAATAACATACAATTATTTTTTAATATATTAGATGATATTTCCAATAATTCTCTTGTCGCTATGTATGATATTAATAATATTTATATTGATCATTTTTATTTAAATAATACAAAAACACCCAATAATACAATTAATTTCGTTCAACATAGTAATGAACTTGTACAAATTAATTTTCCATTAAATATTAATACAGGTGATTATTATTTCTCCTTTTTCAGTGACTATAATAATAATATTAAATATACATGGGATAATAATATATCAAAATTGTATTTTATAAAAGTCTAATACACAATTTTGTACAAATAATTATCATAATTATCATAATAATAATAATAATAATTATCATAATTATCATAATAATAATAATAATAATAATATATATATATATATATATATATATTATGATATCTATACCAAAATATAAAATTAATGAATTAGCCGGTTTATCTGTTGTATTATTGTATTTTTATGTATTCACTAAAGATGAATTTAGATCTTTTTATTTAACATCTAAATTTTGGTTAGGAACATCACCAGATGTCGTTAAAATTCTTGTACCATTACAAATACTTGCTGGTATCGGTGGTATATATTGGTACTTAAGTATGAAAAATAATCCACCAAAAAAAGGATTATTAAGTTATAACTTTTTAAATAATAAAATGTATGATATATTAGTATTATTATTTTTAATAGGTTCTATAATGTGGCCATTAAGTTTATTACAACCTGATTTAATTGAAAAAAAAACCATTACAAAGTCTTTATTATCTTGCCTTGGTCTTTTTATTGCTGCTTTTGCTGGTTTATTAGCACAAGCAGGAAGTTTTGAAGCTGATAATATATCACCATTAGCAGTAATATGTATAACTTTGTTAAATACTACGGTTATTTTAAACGATGGTATAGGGTGGAGCGCTAGATTATTACATCAAACTTTGTACTAAAATTAATATTTTAATAATAATGAATATATATATATATATATAATGATATCTATTCAAAAACATAGAATCAATGAAATCGCTCTTTTAGTTCTTATTTTAACACTTTATTATGTATTTAATAAACAACAACTTAAATCATCTTATATTACATCTAAATTTTGGTTAGGAATATCTCCTGAAATAGTAAAAATGATTTTACTATTACAAATAATTGGTTATATTGGTGGTGGATATTGGTATTTTAATATTAAAAAAAACCCACCTTATAATGGTATTTTAAATTACGATTTTTTTAACAATAAAATATATGATATATTAGTGTTATTATTTTTGATAGGGTATATTATATGGACATTAAGTTTATTACAGCCTAATTTGATTGAGAAAAAAACTTTAACCAAATCATTATTTACTATTATACCTGTATTAATTACTGCACTTGTTAGTATATTAGCTCTAATTGGATCATTTGAAGCTAGTAATACATCACTGTTTACTTTAATTGGTATAATTTTATTAAATATTGTTACTGTTTTGATTGATGCTATAGTCTGGAACTATATTTTATTGAAACAAACTATTAATAATAATTAGAATTTCCAACAATATACTAAAATTTAACCAAATATTAAATTAAAAAAAACTAACAAAAAATACAGTTAAAAAATTAAAAAAAATTGATATTATTTTATAACAATTTTTTTTATAACAATATACATCAATATTTAAACTATACAGATAAAATGAAAAGAACGATTCACAGAGAACCAATACAACAAAGTGATATTATGTATCAAGATGATTTAGTTTGTATATTAAGACCAGATGTTAAAAAAGGAATTATAATATTCTCGCAATATACACAACCACCAAACACTATAAGCTTATCCTATTTGGGATTAAAAACAGGAGAACAACTTAAAAGAGAAGGAATAGAATTTGGTAGACATAAAATAAATCAATATATATTTTTTAGAGCTCCTTATTATTCAAGAGATATCAATTATACATCAGTAGAAACAGAAATAAATAGTTCTTATAGAGAACAAGAAACAGAAATACCACAACGCGCTTATATTAGAGTTGATCCAGATAAAACATTCGTATTTTCAAGCGAAATTAGAGATGTGTTTAAACATAAAGCATGGTATAATAATGTGGAATTTCAAATAAATAATTCTAAAAAAACATTATCTAACTATTTAGATATCATTCATAGTAATATGAAAATCAAAGAATCTCTAAAACCTGGTGTTAAAATATTGTATAATTTATTTTCGAGTAAAGCACTACTATTCCCAGATAGAGCATCGCCTCGTGAACCATTCGATAGTGAACCGATTGAAATAAATAGCGAAATACTTGTATCAATTCCACATTTAACCCCAAATTATTTTGTATTCACTACATAATAATAGTATATAATATTTTTAAAAACTAAACAAAAAATAATCATAAAAAACAAATATTAATAAATATTATTACATCATTTATCATGTAATTTAAATAATTATATTATATATTTATTTAAATTAACTTAAAATTATAATTATAAATATTATTAATATTATGACTATAATAAATGATTATTTTGAATATACTAAAAAATATACAGCTATTTATGGTGATAAAACATTAGTATTAATTCAAGTAGGTAGTTTTTTTGAATGTTATGCATTAGAAAATGAAGATGGAATATATTATGGTAGTTGTATCAAGGAGTTTGCTAGTATTAATGATATGATTATTGCAAAAAAAAACGTATGTGTAGGAAACAATAAGGTATTAATGGCTGGGTTCGGAGTACATGTTCTAGATAAATATCTAAAAAAAATGTTAGACCATAATTATACTGTAGTAGTTTATGTACAAGATAATCAAGCAAAAAATACTACAAGAAGTTTAGATTGCATATATTCACCAGGAACTTATTTTAATAGTAATGAAAGTGATTCAAATAAATTAAGTAATAATATATGTTCAATTTGGTTAGAATTATGTAATAATAAAATGTATTCAGAACCAAAAATAATTATTGGAATAAGTATTATTGATATTTTAACTGGTAAATTAGTAAATTATCAATATGATTATTTATATATAAATAGTCCAAGTGTTTATGATGAATTAGAAAAATATATGTGTATTTATAATCCATGCGAAATATTATTTGTAACAAATAATATTGAAAAAAATTATATCAGCAATTTAATAAATTATAGTAATATTAAATGTAAAAAATATCACGAAATTGTTTTGAATAATTCTGTACAAAACCCAAATAAAGAACTTGAAAATGTGGGTTACAAATGTGAAAAACAAAATTATCAAGAACATATTATTGATAAAATATATGGTATTGGTTCTTTCAAAGAAAAACAAGAATTTTATGAATATAATATTGCCACGCAATCACTATGTTTTCTATTTGATTTTGTTGAAAAACATAATCCTAATCTTATAAAAAACATTGATTATCCAATATTTGAAAATTTAAATGATAAGCTTATTTTAGCTAACCATTCTTTAAACCAATTAAATATTATAAATAATAACAATGATTATGGTAAATTATCTAGCGTTCAAAATTTTTTAAATAACAGTATTACTAATGCTGGTAAACGCCAGTTTAATTATGATTTATTACATCCTATTTGCAATATTGAAACTTTACAAGAATCGTATGATATAATCGAAAGCATGTGTAAAACCAAAATATATAATAATATTAGAGACGTATTACCACTTGTTAAAGATATTGAAAAAATAAAACGCAAATTAGAACTTAAAAAAATACAACCTAATGATTTTGTACATTTACATGATACATTAGAAATCGTTAATAATTTATATAATTTTTTAAAAAAAAATGAAAAAAAGAACAAGTTGTTAATAAATTATATTAACACACATATATCATCTGATATTACGCCACTTTGTAGAAAAATTAAAGAATTTATTAATGATAAATTTATTATTGAAAAATGTACAAATTGTTTTATTGAAAAATTAAATTCATATGAAATTGAAAATCTTAATTTTTTAAATACTGAAAATAATAAAACTTTATATGAATGTTATAAAAATTGCATTGATTCTAGGCAACAATTAGAATGTATTACTAAATTTTTAAACAATTTATTATTTGTAAAAGAAAACCCTAAAAAAATTAATGAATATAAAAATTCAACTAATTATATTAAAATTCATGAAACTAGTAAAAATGATATTATGTTATTAATTACTAGTAGACGATATGTCATGTTAAAAGACTTATTGAAAAATCATTTACCAGAACAGTCATTAGAATATATCTCTAATTATACTAATAAAAAAGAATTTTTGAATTTTAATGTTTACAATATTATACATAAAGAACATGGTAATAACAAAACTAATGTAATATTAACATCTCCACAAATTCTTCAAATTACAAGTAACATACATAACGCCAATGATATTTTAATAGCTAATATTAATAGTAATTACTTTAAAATTGTTGAAGAATTTATAAATTTTACAAATGAAAATAAATTAAATATAATAAATAAATTTATTAGTGTTATTGACGTCTTTCATGCTAAAGCTTATAATTGTACAAAATATAATTATACTAAACCTATAATAAAAAACAATGACAATAAATCATATTTCAAATTCAAAAAAATGAGACATCTTTTAATTGAACATATTAATAATAATGAACTTTATGTTACTAATGATTTAGAATTAGGTAGTAGTGACAATGGATTATTATTATATGGAACTAATGCTGTTGGAAAAACTTCTTTTATCAAATCCGTTGGTATTTCTATTATATTAGCACAGGCGGGTATGTTTGTTCCATGTGAAGAATTTATTTTTTATCCATATAACTTTTTATTTACTAGACTTTTAGGTAATGATAATATATTTAAAGGATTATCTACATTTGCAGTTGAAATGTGCGAGTTACGCACAATATTAAAATATTCTACTGAAAATAGTATTATATTAGGCGATGAATTGTGTAGTGGAACTGAATCTACATCCGCTTTAAGTATTTTTGTAGCTAGTTTAGAACAATTATATAAATATAATAGCACCTTCTTATTTGCTACACATTTTCATGAAATATTAAATTATCAAGAAATTAAAAATTTGACTAAAATGAAAATTATGCATATGACTGTTATATTTGATGCTACTAATAATAAATTATTATATGATCGAAAACTTATATATGGACCAGGTGAAGCTATGTATGGATTGGAAGTTTGTAAAAGTTTAAATTTACCTAATGAATTTATAGAAAGATCTTATCAAATAAGAAATAAATATTGTCTTATTGAAAATAAAAAAACTAGATATAATTCTAAAAAATTTAAAGATATATGTGAAATATGTAAATTAAATAAAGGACAAGAAATACATCATCTACAATTTCAAAAAAATGCTAATAATAACGGCATTATTAATAATGAATTTTATAAAAATCATAAAGCAAATTTAATTAATATATGTAACGAATGTCATGATAAAATACACGATAACAATACTGAATTAAAAAAAATTAAAACATCTGAAGGATTTGAATTATTAGAATTATAATTTACACGAAATATCCATATTCTCCTTTGGTATAATATTCATATAATGTTATACAACATACTATGTTGTACCATAATAATGTATATTTTTTGTTATATATTAAATAACCATTCCAAATTATAACCATAACCACAAATAATGATGAATATACATACATATCAAAATTTTTCACAGGTATTACTAATACATATAATTTATATTCGTCTTCTAATATATCATATTTATATAATGTTTTAAATATTACTTTGATATTGTTATTGTTATCATAATAATATGTTGGTGATATTTTATTTGCGCCATGTACAACAAATTCAAATGGAAAATAATTATTATTTGTAAATGGATATTCTTTATTTGGACAATATTTCTCAAAAATTCCATCATCTCTACATATCAAATTATTATCATACTGATCAAATGATGTATAATATATATTATTCATTATTTGATTGATTATTGTTATTTATTTATTGTTATTTATTTATTGTTTATTGTTATTTATTAATATTAATAAATTCAATTTTTTTATGAATTAAATAAAAATTGATATTTGTAGTATTCATATACGCTATATATAATAATAAGATGCAAAATTATTTTTATGATATATTACCAGATGATATTCAATATTATATTTATGAATTGCGTCTTACCAATATACTTCGAAGAAATTATTATAGACTTATTTCTCAAAAAATGACTATAGCTCAAATTATTATAAATTATGAATTACGATCTTTTTCATTATATGAATATAATTATTTATATAGTAATTTACTTTTTAATTTAAATTCTAATACATATATGGACACTAAAAATAAACAAACATTATTTTTACTAAAAAAAATAGTTAATATAATATCAGTTAATGATGATAAATTATGGTGGCTTAAACAATTTATTACACCTATTGAAAATTCGTTGATTTTATATAAATATATACACAATGATAGTAATGTTAAAAAACCATTGATAAATTTTAATATTTATCGCGAATGCTATTATTGTTATTTTGAATTACTTAAAAAATTAAATATCGCTGACTCTTACAATTTAAATTTTGAAATAATTTGAAATTTTGTTAGTTGTTTAAAAAATTGATTCACCTGGTCGTTGTATTATTATCGTAAATTCAACTCGTAAACGTAGAGTTACGATGCAAAATTACTTTTTGGATGTTTTGCCCGACGATATAAAAACTCGTATTTACCAAATACGTCTCGCAAAGCAAATTGAAACAAATTATTGTGCTAAGATAATGCAAATAAAAATATTTATTGATTATATTAATAATGGCAATAAATACAATAATGTTCTGTTTTATGAAAATATCAATACTAATGTTTTCAGCAAAAACAAACAAAACTACACTGACGCCGTTTATTTGAACCCATCTACATATATTTCAAAAATTTTAACAAAAAAACTTTCCAAATTGATGTCTTACAATTTTTATAGTAATTTATCAAATAATGATAAAATTACTTTGCTTATTTACTTCATTCGTCCACTAGAACGCGGATTGGTCATATACAAACGATACCCATCGCTACCTTATTTGAAAGAAACATATTATAAAACTGAATCATATTATTTAGATCTTATGATGAAACTGGTACCTAAAAAAAATTTAAATATTGCTAAATCTCTCAATTTAATTTATGAAATAATTTGAAATTTTGTTAGTTGTTTAAAAAATTGATTCACCTGGTCGTTATATTATTATCGTAAATTCAACTCGTAAACGTAGAGTTA
>MDTF01001852.1_pt1 | contig 11396 bp, 13 predicted proteins | sample 811191 | NCBI WGS metagenome assembly MDTF01 (sample SAMN05326649, study PRJNA326480) | marine metagenome | isolation source: seawater | place: Southern Ocean | collected 2011
AACCCAAGTATTAAAAAATTCTTTCAAAAAGCCAAAAGTTTTTGGAAAAAGTAAAAGACTAATTAACTAAAAAAGGTTAATATTTTCTTAAATGAAAAAAATTAATTTAGCAATTACTGGCTGCCTTGGAAGGATGGGTCAGCAACTTATTAAATCTTCTAAATCTAATAAAAACTTTAAATTAGTAGCTCTTACAGAGAATAAAATTATTAATAAAGAAATAGCTGGAATTAAACTTAACTTAAATACAGATCGGGCTTTTAAAAATACTGATGTAATAATTGATTTTACAGTTCCTGATTGCACTCTTGATATCCTTAAAATCGCATCAAAGCTAAAAAAAAGAGTAATTATCGGAACAACTGGCTTTACCAAAAAAGATGATGCTTTAATTAAAAAGTTTTCAAAAAAAATTCCTATATTAAAAGCTGGGAATATGAGTTTAGGTGTTAATTTATTAATGTATTTAACTGAAATAGCTTCAAAATCATTAAATGATGAATATTTAAGTAAAATATTTGAGATTCATCATAAACATAAAAAAGATTACCCTTCTGGAACTGCTTTAATGCTTGGAAAGGGTATAGCTGATGGAAAAGATAAGAATCTTTATAATTTGATTGGTAGAAAATTTTTGAATAAAAAAAGATTCCCCTATGGGAAAAAAATTAATTTTAACTCGATTAGAAAAGGTGAAGTTATTGGGGAGCATGAGGTAACATTTTCAAGTGGTAAAGAAATAATAAAATTGAACCATGAGGCGTTTGACAGAGCTTTATATTCAGATGGTGCTTTGACTGCTGCAAAATGGCTTATGGATAAAAAACCTGGACTTTATTCAATGAGAGATTTATTGAATTTTAAATAATGGATGAAAAAGACAAAGCAAAAAAAATACTTAAAATTTTAAATAAAATTTACCCCACAACTCCTATTCCTTTAAATCATAGAAATAAATTTACTCTTTTAACATCTGTCCTTCTGTCGGCTCAATGTACTGATCTAAATGTTAACAATGTAACTAAGAATATATATCCAACATATTATACACCGGAGCATTTTGTAAGTTTGGGTAGGAAAAAAATTGAAAAATTGATAAAAAGTATTGGCATATTTAGAGTTAAGGCAAAAAGTATTTATTTAATGTCAAAACTGCTGATAGAAAAGCATGGTGGTAAAGTTCCTAGTACTTTTGAAGATCTTGAAGAACTGCCTGGTGTGGGGCACAAAACGGCAAGTGTGGTCATGTCTCAAGGTTTTGGCATACCTGCCTTTGCAGTCGACACACACATTCACAGATTAGCTCAGAGATGGGGATTAACAAATGGTAAGAATGTTATTCAGACAGAAAAAGATTTAAAAAGAATATTCCCTAAAAAAACATGGAGCAAACTACATTTACAAATAATTTACTATGGAAGAGAATTCTGTAAAGCGAGAGAGTGTTATGGTTTAACTTGTAAAATTTGCACGACTTGCTATCCTAATCGAATTAATCCACTAAAAATAAAAAAAGCATAAAATGAAAATAATAGGCATTGGAAATGCAATAGTTGATGTTATTTGTAAAGTAGAAGATAGTTTTTTATTAAAAAATAACCTTATCAAAAGCACCATGAAATTAGTAAATGAAACAGAATTTAAAGTAATTTTATCTAATTTAAAAATTGAAGAAACTATAGCTGGAGGTTCTGTTGCAAATTCTATTGTTGGCTTATCACAACTTGGAAATGATGTTTCTTTCATTGGCAAAGTGAACATGGATTCTTTAGGTGAACAATATGAAAAAAGCTTAGTTAAAGAAAAAGTTAAATATTGTTATAATAAGAAAAAAGAAGGAATACCTACTGGCACTTGTTTAATTTTAATCACACCAGACTCTGAGCGAACAATGGTTACCTTTTTAGGTGTTGCTGGAAAGATTAGTGAGAAGGATATTGATGAAAATGCTATAAAAGCAAGTGAAATTGTATTTCTTGAGGGTTATTTGTGGGATGAAGGTGAGCCCAAATCTGCTTTTATTAAAGCAATGTCTTTTTCAAAAATAACAGCAATGTCTTTGTCAGATCAGTTTTGTGTTGAGCGGCATAAGGATAGTTTTTTAGAATTGGTTAAAAATAAACTCGATATTACGTTTGCAAATGAACAGGAAATTATATCTTTGATAGATGCAAAAAATTTTGAAGAAGTTATTGAATTTGGTAAACAGCTTAAAAAAAATATTATTATAACACGTGGTGCAAAAGGCAGTATCGCTATAAAAGATAACGACGTATTTGAGTGTAGAGGTAGAGAGAATTTGAAAATTGTTGATTTAACTGGGGCTGGAGACCTTTTTGCAGCCGGCTATCTTCACGGTCATATAAATAATTTTAGTGTCGAAGAGTGTCTTGAAAAAGGTACAGAAATGTCATCAAAAATAATTCAAAAAATAGGTGCGAGATTAAGTTAATATTCAGATTTTATACCCATTTTCAAAATTTATAATGAAATTATCATCATTAAAATAATTCTTAATTTTTTTTCTTAACCGATAAATGTGTGTTTCAACTGTATGAGTCTCTAATTTAGTTGAATAGCCCCAAACCTTGTCCTGTAAAGAGGAAATGCTTTGAGCATTTTTTTCTTTATTTAAAAATAATATAATTTGAACCTCTTTTTCAGTTAGTTTTAAAAAAAAAATTTATTAGAAATTCTTCTCGAGTTTAAGTCTAACTCATAATTTTTGATACTTAATTTAGATTGGGAAAAATATTTTTGTTTTATAAGACTAAGGTTTATTTTATCTAATATTTTTTCAAGTTTTAATGGAAGTTTCCCAAAAACTAAAATGCTACTTTCAATACTTTTATTGCTAAATAGTGAATCATCTTTTTCCTTTAAAATTATGATCGAGTTTTCAATATCTTTGTCATTAAGTTGGTTTAAAAAGTCTTTAGCATTCTTATAGTAAGAAATATCAAATCCAAATAAATGCTTAATTTCCTCTAAAATATTATACAATATTGGAAATTGAATTATATTTACTAATTGTTTAGTCATTGGAAGATAGTTTATGCTAATAAAACTAAAAAATAAAGACTGCTTAATAATTGATGATTTTACCTTTAAATGCTCAGTTGGCAAAAATAAAATTAAGTTAAAAAAAAGAGAGGGGGATAACTCTACTCCTAGAGGGATATTTTCTATAGGAGAATTATTCTATAGGAAAGACAGGGTAAAAAAACCTTTTTGCAAAATTAAAACAAGAATTATAAATAGACATATGGGGTGGTGTGATGAACCACAGAGTAAGCATTATAATAAAGAAATAAAAATTCCTTCAAAATTAAGTCACGAAAAACTTTATAAAAAAAACAGCTGTTATGATTATTTTATTGTAATCAATTATAATAATACAAAAATTAAACCACATAAAGGTAGCGCAATCTTTTTACATCTTACAAAGAATTACCAGCCTACAGCAGGCTGTATAGCAGTAAAAAAAAAAGATTTTTTAATCATATGTAAACTAATTGATAAAAAAACTAAGATTAAAATTTCTTAAATCTTTCACCAAAAATATTGGATCCAACTCTAACAAACGTAGAGCCTTGACTTGATGCTTGAATATAGTCTGCTGACATTCCCATACTTAATTCTTTTACCCCAACTTTTGAAGCAAGATCTTTCATTTTTAAAAAGTACTTTGAGTTATCTTCTTTGTTTGGTGGTAGACACATTAGCCCAATGATATCTAAATTAAGTTTTTTTACACAAATTTCGTAAAAATTCTCTAAATTTTTGATTTCAATTCCTGATTTTTGAATCTCTTGTCCAATATTTACCTGAATAAAAATTTTTATATTTTTTTTTATTTTTTTTTGTTCATTTGAAATTTTTTCAGCTAATTTTAAGCTATCTACGGAGTGTATATAATCAAACAATTTAACCACGTATTTAACCTTATTTGTTTGAAGGCTACCAATCATGTGTAATTTAATATTGGCAAACTTTTCTTTGATAACCGGCCACTTTTCAAGTGCTTCTTGAACCTTGTTTTCACCAAAGTGTTGGTGTCCATGATTTAATAAAGGCATAATTTCACTCATTGGAAATGTTTTACTTACTGCAATAATAGTTGGAATATTGGCATTATTTAGTTTTTCTTTTAAGTTTTTCTCAATTAAAACTAAATTATTTATTATCTTATGCATAAAAAAAATTTATCTAGGTTTTATTTTGTAACAAATTATGAGACAGATTATATCAAAAATATCGATAAAAAAATTAATATAATTTTTAGAAACTACGAAAAACCACTAAATTTAAAAAAATTAAAACAGTTTAGAAATTTTTGTAAATCAAATAAACGACAAATATTCTTAGCAAATAATGTCAAAGTTGCTTTAAACTTAAAATTTGATGGTGTTTATATTCCTTCTTTTAATAAAAAAATTAATTTTGTGCTTAATAAACATCTTAAATATCTAAAAATAATTGGTTCCGCACACAATTTTGATGAGATTAAGATAAAAGAAAGACAGGGTGTTGAAATCATATTTATTTCACCACTTTTCAAAATAGAAAAATCTCAAAAGTTTCTTGAGGTACAGAAATTTAATCTTTTAGCTCAGACTACCAGTGCAAAAGTAATAGCTCTTGGTGGCATTAATCGATCTAATATTAATAAAATTAACCTATTAAAGGTTGACGGGTTTGCGGGAATTTCTTACTTTCAAAAAAAAACGGCCCCTTAAAGGGGCCGCTTAAATTTTTATACTTCGACTTAATTAGAAAGCAAATGCTAAACTAATTTCAGTGTGTGAATCGTCAGTTGCAGCAGCACCGCTTACCGCGTCCGATGTATTAAAAGATCCAGTCAGTGTCATTGATCCCATAGTATAAGATGCAGCAGCTCCTGCGTCTTCTTGATCAACTAATGAAGGGTCTTCAAATTCAACATTTGACATACCGTAAGATAATGAAAAATTTTCATTAACTGCAAAAGAAATTGCAACATGAGTTCTATCCATATCACCATTAGTTGCAGATACATCAACATTAGTCTGTTGTAGACCAAGTGTAGTTGCACCCATTACATATGTACCACCAACTGTCATTAGGTCAGTTTGCGTGTTACTGTCAGTACCAGATTTTTCACCGACACCAAAGAAAACGTCTGCACCATCAGATGGACTTCCAGTTATTACTACTGAGTAAGCAGAACCATCTAAAGTAGTAGTAGTGCCAACTGATGCATTCTTATTGTAAGAAGCACTAACACCCATCATACCAAAAGTACCTTCGTAACCAATTGTACCATTGTTAGCAAAAGTCGCGTGACCGTTTGCTTCTCCACCTAGATCATCCCAAACTTGTTCACCAGCTGTTGGCATTTTATCTCTGTATGCACCAATACCAGCTAAGCTAGTTCCTTCAGCGAAACTTAAAGTTCCTGCATCACCCATATCTAATTTTAAAGATGAAGCTGAGAAAACAGCAGATGTCATAGTGTAAGAATAAGCAATTGCCATTCCATTATCTAAATCACCAGAACCAGCAAAAGTTATGCCTTGTCCCATTGAGTAGTTGTTTTGTGTATGTTCCGTACTGTGCTCAGACTGGAACTTAACTGATGCAGCACCTGATACGTCTAATGCGCCAGCGTATGCAGAAGTTGCTGCTAAAGTCCCTGCTAAAGCAGTAAGACCTATTTTTTTCATGTTTGTCATAATTGACTCCTTATTTATTTAATAATTAATTATTATGGATGTACAAATATCATTATTTGATTGATCTTATTCAAAATTCTTATCAATTAGGATTATTTTTGCTATTTGTTGTATTTTTATCACATATTTACTGAGATTTAAGTAATAATAATACCATAATATCTAAACTTTATGCTATTGAAAGTTTATTAATTCAATTAAATTAAAAATATTTATTCAATGAAAAAAATTAGATTTACATTAATTCTATCTTTTTTAACCTTAGTATTACTCAATTCTTGTGGAGCTTTTAAATATAAAAAAGTTGATGCTAACGATTATCCTCCAGAGCCTGAAAAAAGAATAGCAAAAAACATGGAGGAAGGCAGAGGTATAAAGCTTTTTGGTAATCAATCTAGAGGTGGTGAATTTGAGTTTGCTAACTCAAATCCATTATGGAGAGCTTCTCTAGATGTAATTGATTTTATGCCACTTCTTTCCGTAGATTATGGTGGTGGAGTAATTATTACAGATTGGTACAGTGAAGACAGTGAAGGTAAAGAATCTATAAAATTAACTATAAAATTTTTATCTAATGAAATTAGGTCTGATGCTGTTGACATTAAAGTTTTTAAAAGGGTTTGTTCTACAATAGATAATTGTCAAACTTCAAGTACTGAATCAGAATTAAATAGTGAGCTTAAATTGGCTATACTTAAAAAAGCTGCCACTTACAAAAAAAATAAAGTCAAATAAAAAAATTCAATAGTGGAAAGATACAATTTTAAAGTAATTGAAAAAAAATGGCAAAAATATTGGGACGACAATAATTTTTTTCAGTCTAAAGTAATCAAGAATAAAAAAAAGTTTTATTGTCTTGAAATGTTTCCTTACCCTTCTGGTAATATTCACATGGGTCATGTAAGAAATTATACCATAGGTGATGTGCTTGCAAGATTTAAGGCTATGCAAGGTTTTAATGTTTTACACCCAATGGGATGGGATTCATTTGGAATGCCCGCTGAGAATGCTGCAAGACTAAATAATTTAGACCCAAAATCTTGGACTGAAAAAAATATTTCAACCATGAGGCTGCAATTAAAAAAATTAGGTCTATCCATAGACTGGAGCAGAGAAGTTTCAACTTGTTCCGAAGAGTACTATAAACATCAGCAAAAATTTTTTCTTGAATTATATGACAAAGGTCTTGTTTATCGTAAAGAAAACTATGTTAACTGGGATCCCATAGATGAAACTGTATTAGCTAACGAGCAAGTAATTGATGGAAAGGGTTGGAGGTCTGGAGTTCAAGTAGAAAGAAAAAAACTGAACCAATGGTTTTTTAATATCTCTAAATTTTCTCAAGACCTTCTAGATGGGCTTGATAAACTTTCAACATGGCCCAATAAAGTAAAAACTATGCAGAAAAATTGGATTGGAAAATCTTTTGGCTGTGAAGTATCCTTTGAAATAGAGAAAAATAGTCTAATTAATGAAATAAAATGTTTTACAACAAGGCCAGATACTCTTCATGGTTTTTCTTTTTTAGCCGTATCCGTTGATCACCCATTATCAAAATTTTATGAAAAAGATGAAAATTTTTTAAAATTCAAAAAAGAGTGTTCTAAAACTGGGACTACAGAAGAAGCAATCGCGCAAGCAGAAAAAATTGGTTTTAAAACAAAATTATTAGCAATAAATCCACTTGATGAAAAAAATAAAGTACCTGTATATTTTGCTAACTTTGTTTTGATGGACTATGGTTTTGGTGCTGTTTTTGGATGCCCCGCACATGACCAAAGGGATTTAGATTTTGCATTAAAATATGACCTTGAAATAAAAACAGTGGTCAAGCCTCTAGACGAAGATGCAAATTTTAAGGTAACCAATCAAGCATACACGGGTCCTGGACTAATCTTCAATTCAAATGAGCTTAACGATTTAAAAGCTCCTGCCGAGTCAATTATTAGAACTATTGAAATATTAGAGGATAAAAATAAGGGTAAAAAAAAAATTAACTTTAGACTTAAAGATTGGGGTATATCTAGGCAACGTTACTGGGGTTGTCCAATCCCAATTGCCTATGATGAAAATAATTCTATTGTAAAAATTCCTGATAATCAACTTCCTGTTAAACTTCCAGAAAATATAGATTTAAATACCAATGGTAATCCTTTAGAACATCAAGATGAATGGAGAGGTGTCACCATAAATGGAAAAAAATGTAAGAGAGAAACTGATACTCTTGATACCTTTGTTGATTCTTCATGGTATTTTCTACGATTTTGCTCTGCAAAAAAAACTGACTACGCATTTGATATAGATGAAATAAACTACTGGATGCCTGTTGATCAATATATTGGAGGTATTGAACATGCAATTTTACACCTTTTGTATTCAAGGTTTTTTATGCGAGCAATTGCATTTGAAAACAAAAATTTTAATCATGTTGAACCTTTTGATGGTCTATTCACACAGGGTATGGTTTGTCATGAAACATACAAAGATTCAAAAAATAATTGGCTAAGCCCAGAAGAAGTACATTCTGAGAATGGGGAAAAATTTTTTAAAAAAGATAATCCAAAAGAAAAAATTATAGTTGGCCCAATTGAGTCTATGTCTAAGTCAAAAAAAAATACTATTGAGCCCACTAAGATGATCGATCAATATGGGGCAGATGCTGTTAGACTATTTATTCTTTCTGATAGCCCTCCAGAGAAGGATGTTCAGTGGTCAGAGCAGGGGATGATTGCTTCATATAAGTTTGTTCAAAAACTATGGGTACTTCATCAAAAAATTAAGGAGAGAATTATTGTTACCAAAAACTCTAATGAAGATTTTGAAAAAATATCAGAATTCACAAATCAATTAGTTGAGAAAATTACACACAACCTTGAAAAGTTTAATTACAATGTAATTATTGCAAATTTACATGAGATGTACAATTTTATGAATAAATTTATAGATAATTTTAATAACGGAAACAAATTAAAAGAAAATTATACAAAAATTTTATATTTATTGTCCCCTGTATTGCCTCATTTTTCATCAGAATGTATAGATGATATGAAGATCACGAATGAAAGCCAATGGCCAAAAGCAGATCCTAAGTATTTAAAAAAAGATATAATTGAAATTGTAATTCAAGTGAATGGCAAAAAAAGAACCACTATCAATGCAGGTATGGGGCTTGAAGAGGCAGAGATAGTCATAATGGCACAAAAAAGCCCCTATTTTGAAAGCAACTACAAAGATAAAAAAATAGAAAAAAGTATATATGTAAAAGATAGACTGTTAAATTTAATCATTAAATAAATTTATGAAAAAAATAATTATTTTATTTTGCTTTATACTGCTCTCTGGCTGTGGGTTTAAGCCAATATATTTAAGTTCAGAAACAAACTTTTCAATTAACAAAATTGATTATCAAGGTGATTTAGGAAAAACAGTTTATAATAATTTAAAACATTACCAGAATAAAAATGGGAAAAAATTTAATTATGATCTCACAATTATATCTACTAAAAATAAAGTGATTACTTTGAAAGATAAAAAGGGAGACCCATCAAGTTTTAGACTAACAATAATAGTAAAAAATTCTATTTATGAGAAAAATAAACTAAAAGCTCAAAGAGAATATAAAGAATCTTTTGAATACAATAATTCTTCAAAAAAGTTTGAATTATCAAGATATGAAAGTGAAATTGAAAATTCAATGTTAAATAAAATTTCTGAAGAAATTGTTTTAAGCCTCTATGAAATTCAATGATTCTCAAATCGTTTGAGTTAGAAAAAACTAATCTTAGTAACAAAAATTTTTTTTTATTTTATGGTGAAAATCAAGGTTATAAAAATCAAATTATAGAAAGCAAGTTTAAAAAATTTTTTTCTGAAAATACCTTTGTATATGAAGAAAGTGAAGTTTTTAATAATCAAGAAATTTTTTTTAATAACATTATGTCAAAATCTTTTTTTGAGGATGACAAGCTGATCATTGTAAATAGAGCTACTGATAAAATAAAAGATATTTTAGAAGAGATAATTGAAAAAAATATTGAGGATATAGTCATAGTTTTAAATGCAAATATTCTTGAGAGAAAATCAAAACTAAGGTCTTTATTTGAAAAAAATAAAAAAACTTTTTGTGTTCCCTTTTATGAAGACAACAATCAGACATTATCAGGTATTGTCAGTAATTTTTTTAGACAGCATAAAATTCCAATTTCACAGCAATCAATTAATTTAATTGTTCAAAGGTCGAGTGGTGACAGGCAAAATTTGAATAATGAACTTGAAAAGATAAAAAATTTCACATTAAGTAAAAAAAGAATTGATATCCAAGACCTTATAAAGCTGACTAATTTAGCGGAAAATTATGGAGTTTCTGAATTGATTGATAGCTGCTTATCTAAAAATAAAAAAAGAACTATTAACATATTAAATGAGAATAATTACTCATTAGAAGATTGCATATTTATTATTAGATCTTTTTTAATAAAATCAAAAAGACTGATTAAATTATGTAAAGAATTGGAAAAATCAAGGGATATAGAAACAACGATTTCCTCTTGTAAACCTCCTATTTTTTGGAAGGAAAAAGAGGTGGTAAAACAGCAGTTGAGGAACTGGTCTTATAGGGGTGCTAAAAACTTAATGTATCAGATTAGTGAGGTTGAACTTTTAATTAAAAAAAACTCAACTAATTCAGTTAATATACTTTTGAACTTTATTATTGAGCAGGCTTCTTAATTTAATAACTAGTTTTAATAATTTCTATAATTTTATTTAATTGATCAATATTCTTATACTCAAAAATAATTGAGCCGGTATTATTTCTTTTATTTTTGATTTGAACATTTAATCCAATTTTTTCTATAATGGAAGATTCTAGTGACTTTAGGTTTACGTCTTTTGTAAGTTTAAATGATTTTTTTTTTACTTTAAAAAATTTTACAAAGTTTTCTGTTTGTCTAACAGAAAGGTTTTTTTCAATTATCTTTTTTGCAACAAATTCTGCATTTTCTAAACCAACCAAGATTTTAGCATGACCTGGTGATAGTTTTTTAATTTCAATTAAATTTAAAACTTCAATGGGTAAATTTAGTAATCTTAGGTAATTGGCTATATGACTGCGACTTTTACCTATGAATTGAGCAACTTTTTCTTGATCATACGAAAACTCTTCAATTAAACGTTGATAACCACGAGCTTCTTCGATGGCATTCAAATCACTTCTTTGAACGTTTTCAACAATGGCAAATTCCAAAGACTTTAGGTCATCTGCTTCTGTTATTACCACTGGCACTTCATGTAAGCCTGCTTTTTGTGCTGCTAACCATCTTCTTTCTCCAGCAATTATTTCAAAAATTGAATTGCCATCACTTGATTTTCTAACAATAATTGGCTGAATAATGCCTCTCTCTCTTATTGAGTTTGTTAAATCTTGCAAGTTTACTTCATCAAATATTTTTCTTGGTTGAAATTTATTACTAACCAAATCACTTATAGATACTTTTTTAATATTTATTTCTGCTTTTGCTTCACCTATTAAAGAGGACAGTCCTCTACCTAAACCTTTTTTTATTTTAGTTGTATCCATTATGCTGCACTCCCAGTTATCTGCTCTTGATTAATAAATTCATCTGTAAAACTAAAATATGACTTACTTCCAAGACATAACTTGTCATAAATTAAAACTGGCAT